>Ga0105239_10004498_pt1 | contig 16639 bp, 15 predicted proteins | sample KBSC44metaG_FD_92761 | JGI IMG/M metagenome (GOLD analysis project Ga0105239, IMG submission 92761) | Corn rhizosphere microbial communities from Kellogg Biological Station, Michigan, USA - KBS C4-4 metaG | ecosystem: Host-associated > Plants > Roots > Rhizosphere > Soil | place: Michigan, USA...
CCGCGACCCCAAATGGCACGATCTCTACGAACTGTCCATTTCCAGTGGCGAGAAGAAGCTGGTCAAGCAGAATACGGACCAGATCGCGGGGTGGGACTTCGATAATGCCGGCGTTCTTCGAGTTGCGGAGCGCACCAACAAAGGCGGCGATACGGAATTGCTTCGAGTAGAACCGGACGGGTTAAAGCTGATCTACAGCTGCTCCGTCCTGGAATCGTGCGGCGTAGCGGGCTTCGACGCGGAGAACAAGCAGGTCTACCTTGTCACGAACAAGGGTGAAGTTGACCTCACCGAGATTCAAATGCTCGACCCAACATCAGGCTCGACGAAGAAGTACGAGAGCGACCCGGAAAACCGCGTCGACTCCGAAGGCCTGCTGCAATCGGAGGTGGATTACCGCGTGCTCTTCACTCGCTACGAGGACGATCGTTCGCGGCTCTACTTCAAGGACAAGGGCTTCGAAAGCGAGTACAAGTGGCTGCAGTCGAAGCTGCCGAACAAGGAGATCAACTTCGGCGCTCGCTCCAAGGACGAGAACATCTGGATCGTGAACGCGAACAGTGATACGGAACCTGGCGAAACATACGTCTGGAACCGCAAAGCGAAGAAGCTCGACCTGCAATTTCGCATTCGGGAGGAATTGCCGCGCGATGCTCTCTCGGAACGCAAGCCATACCGGTACAAGTCTTCTGACGGCCTCGAAATTCCGGCCTACCTGACATTGCCGAAAGGCCTGCCTGGGAAGGGTCTGCCCCTGGTTGTCTTTCCGCATGGCGGTCCATGGGGGCGCGACACCTGGGGATACGACACCTTCGCGCAGTTCTTTGCGAATCGCGGTTATGCGGTGCTGCAGCCGAACTTTCGCGCATCCACGGGTTACGGAAAGAAATTCCTCAACGCCGGCAACGGTGAGTGGGGCCGCAAGATGCAGGACGACCTGACTTGGGGCGTTAAGGCTCTCATCGCGGACGGCACTGTAGACGCAAAGAAGATCGCAATCGCGGGAGGCTCGTATGGAGGCTACGCAACACTGGCAGGCGTAGCATTTACTCCAGATGTGTACGCGGCAGCGGTGGCGATCGTCGCTCCGTCGAATCTGATCACGCTGCTCGATGCCATTCCACCCTACTGGGAGGCAGGACGCAAGCAGATGTACACCCGCATGGCTGACCCCACCACGCCTGAAGGAAAGGCGCTTCTGACGGCGGAGTCGCCTCTGACCAAGGCGAAGGATATTGTCACTCCACTGATGGTGGTGCAGGGGAAAAACGATCCGCGTGTGAACATCCGCGAGAGCAACCAGATCGTTGCTGCGGTTCGCGATAACGGCAAACCAGTCGAATACCTGGTCGCTCCGGATGAGGGACACGGATTCGCTCGGCCCATCAACAATCTCGCGATGGTGACGGCGATCGAGGAGTTTTTGCCCAAGTATCTCGGCGGGCGCAATCAGAAAGATGTTCCACCGGATGTGGAGGCAAAGCTGAAGGAACTGGTCGTCGATCCGAAGACGGTAAGTGGAGACGTGCAGTTGAAGGGGGCTCTCGCACCAGACGCGAAATAGCCGCCCGCTTCCGCTCTACTTAGCCACACGCGAACCGGCAATGAGGATGTCGACGAGCCTCCTGGCGCTTTGCTGCCAATCGGGACCGGCCGGGACATAAGCCACGCCGATCAGGGCCCGCATCAGGTCAAAGGCGTCGACATCCTTGCGCACATCGCCGCTTTTGATCGCGCGCTTTACCAGCAGCTCGATTACTTCCTGAACCTGGCTTCGCGAACCCTCATACAAGCGGCCCGGTCCTCCGACGATGGAATTCAGGGCGGGAGCGATGATCAGCTTTGCGGCAATGTGGTCGACAAACAGCAGCATCCACGCGCGAAGCGCCTCAGCGGGTGGCTTCTCTTCCGCAAGTTTCCGCCCCGCGGCAGCGATCTTTTCTACTTCGCTTTTATATACGGCTTCAATAAGTGCGTCCCTGCTGGGAAAGTGGCGGTACAGCGTCCCCGCGCCTACTTCGGCCTGCCGGGCGATCTCATCCAGGCTCGCGTCAGCCCCGTGCCGCGTAAATGCCTGTTTTGCGACCTCCAGAATCCGCTCGCGATTGCGTGCGGCGTCAGTACGGGGCTTCCTCGGCTCGGTCTTTGACACTTTTTTGGGCATCTAAAAAATCCTGCAACCGGAGAGAACCTCCGGTTATCTACTCTTTCGGAGACACTCTCCGTTTTAGCGACGGACGGGGCCTGGCGTCAAGCCGAGCCCGTCGCGATCAATCCAAATACGAACCGAGGGATTTCAGATGCCGCAAAAACAATTCGCGAGTACTTTCAACTTCGCCGGCAGTTCGCTGACTGTGAACCGGATGGGCTATGGAGCCATGCAGCTGGCAGGGCGAGAGGGCAACAAACTGGTGTGGGGACCGCCGCGCGACGTCGAGGCAGCTGTTGCAGTGTTGCGGGAAGCGATTGAAAGCGGCGTGAACCATATCGACACGTCCGACTTCTATGGTCCACACATCACGAACCAGATCATCCGAAAAGCGCTTGCGCCATATCCAAAGAACCTCGTGATCGTCACCAAGGTTGGAGCACGGCGCGGCGAAGACGGATCGTGGATACCGGATACTTCTCGCGAAGGTCTGACTTCGGCAGTTCACGATAACCTGCGAAATCTGGGTCTCGATGCCCTGGACATAGTGAATCTGAGGCTGACATTCGATATCCAAAAGCCATCCGAGGGTTCGATCGAAGAACCGCTCTCCGTACTCGCGGAACTCCAGCAAAAGGGCCTGATACGTCACATCGGGCTGAGCAATGCGACGCCCACTCAGGTCGATGCGGCACGGCGAATCGTTCCATTGTCTGCGTTCAGAATCAATACAACCTGGCGCATCGGGAGGACGATGGGTTCCTTGACGCGCTGAATCGAGATGGCATCGCCTACGTTCCGTTCTTCCCGCTGGGCGGTTTCAGCCCTCTACAATCGGACGCGCTGTCTCAAGCTGCATCACTGCTCAAGGCAACTCCAATGCAGGTAGCGCTTGCGTGGCTGCTGCAGCGCTCGCCAAACATCCTGGTGATTCCGGGAACATCGTCGGTTGAACATCTCCGCGAAAACCTCAAGGCTACCACATTGCAGATACCGGCCGAGGTACTTGCAGAACTGAACGCAATTCCCTGTAAGGAGCCGACAGCCCGTTCGTCTGGCCACTGATCCGAAATTGATCGCAACTTCACTTACTTCAGATTTGGAGAATTCATATGCGCGTTTTTTTAACTGGGTCAACAGGTTTCATCGGTTCGGCGCTCGTAAAGGACCTGATCAGCGCCGGCCATAGCGTGCTCGGTCTCACTCGCAGCGAGGCCGGTGCACAGGAGCTTACTGCCGCAGGCGCCGATGCACACCGCGGCAGTCTTGAAAACCTGGACAGTCTCCGCAGCGGAGCTATCGCGGCTGACGCGGTGATTCATACCGCTTTCGATCATGACTTTTCGAAATTCAAGCAGAATTGCGAGGAAGATCGGCAAGCAATCGAAGTGCTGGGTGAGGCGCTGGAGGGCTCCGGCAAACCGCTGATCGTTACAAGCGGTGTTGCGCTCATCGCCAAAGGCCGGCCGGCAACAGAAGACGACCCGCCACCACCAATCATCCCAGCCTTTCCGCGAGCTTCGGAACACGCAGTCGCCGCATTCGAGAAGCGAGGGGTGAAGACGATGGTTATCCGTCTGCCGCAAGTCCATGACACCCACAAGCAAGGCCTCGTATCTTTCGCCATCCAGATTGCTCGCGAGAAAGGCTTCGCTGCATACATCGGCCAAGGCGAAAACCGCTGGGCTGCGGGACCCCGCCTGGACGCCGCAAACCTCTATCGGCTTGCACTGGAGAAAGGTACAACCGGAGCGCGGTACCACGCGGTTGCGGAAGAAGGGGTACGTGCCAAAGACATCGCCGAGGCAATCGGGCGTGGACTTAAAATTCCTGTGAAATCGATCTCGCAAGAGGAAGCCGCGGCCTACTTCGGATTTCTTGCCGGATTTGCAGGTTGGGACCTCACGGCATCCAGCGATAAGACGCGCAAGGAACTGGGCTGGAGCACGTCTGGCCCTACGCTCCTCGAAGACCTCAACAACATGCGGTATATCTAAGCCGCCTCAGCCCCGGGGCGGACGCAGTCAGGTCGCCTCGGGGACAAGCTGTACTTGTTTGTAGGTCCACATGAACTTCGCACGTGGTCGCAGTCAGCTTCGGAGTGGGGAAGCATATCGGCCGGGCGGCAGTTATTTCGTGACTGTGCCTTTGAGATTTACATCGACCGCAACATCATTCTCTGCTTTCCAAAACAGAAAGCTTGGATTCTTCAGACCCCATTCAACGTAAGGCACTACGAAGTGAGCCTTGGCGGTCGCGCTAGCGGCTTCCAGATGTATCTGCATAGGTACGGTGATTTCGTGAGGCACACCCAGCAATGTGAATTTCCCGGTCACCTGAATAGAAGAGTCGCCCGAAGCAGCCAGGGTCCCCGTGAATGACCTTGGCTCGAATGATACGGCAGCAAACTGTTCGACTTTGAGGATGTCCTTGTACATCTTCTTGTCACGGCTGTTATTGCCTGTCTTGCCGCTTCCCGCGACTACGATGACAGATCCAGCTAGTTTTGACGTGCCGCGGTCAAAGTCAATGGAGCCGGATTGAACGCTGAAGGTGCCGTTGACGAGTTCGTGAGTCGTCTTGAGCGCGATTTTGACCTCGCTGGCATTGGGATCCACGACCAAGTGTTGAGATTGAGCAAACAAGGCTGGTGCGGAAATCACAGCCAGGGCAAGCAGTGCGTAGCGTCTCATCGCCGGCCTTTCCTGCAATTCGGAGTTAGCTGATTATTGGCAAAGCGCGTTTTGGTGTCGGCAACAAGCAACGGCAGTTCGAGGCCTGGATGTTACTTACCTTTGCAGTTCGTGCGCGATTGTCGCGTTTTCAACTGGCAACTGCATGTGGAGAAGCAGAGCTGTGTTGTGAAATGCGCGTGAGCGCTGCAGTAACGCGCATGACCCCCGGCCACACTCTAAGACAGAAAGGCAATACAGCACGCGAGAAGGAATTATTCAATCCATCCGCGGCAAACTGAGCGAGCCGCATCTGGTTGAGAAGGGCAGATCGCATCTTTGCCTGAAAAAGCGGTGCCGGCTCCCCGGCCAGATAGGCCGTAGCAGCGCAACGCGCGGTATGCAACGCGATGGAAATGCCATCCCCGGTAAAAGATGGGATAACGGCGGCCTGATCACCGATGCAGTAGAGTCCTTCATCTGTTGAACGCCGAATGAAGCCGTATGGAATATGGGTGACGGCAATCGGCTTCGCAAGCAACTCTTCCGCGCCAGCCAGTCTCATCGCAAGGTGCGGACAGTCTCGCTGCACTTTTGCAAGGAAGCTTTCCCAGCGAAGGCCCGCACGCGCAAGATGAGGTTGTTGCACAACGCAGCAAAGGTTCGCAATACCGCCCTGTACCGGCTGGAGCCCGCCATAGCCTCCCGGATAGAGCATCAGCTCAGATGCGTTCGCGAGTTCGGCGGCCTGTGCAGGAGCAAGACGAAAATAAGATTTGAAGGCGACCCACCGTTCGGGATCTTTGGGACGCGCGTATCCTCGGACGTCGTGTTTGCCGGTAGCAAGAAAAACGTTTGGAGCTTCACGAGTCGTTCCGTCGTCAATTTCTGCCTGCCATAGGCCGCTTCCTTCGCGCCTAAGAGACTGCACACTGCGGCCCTGTTCGACACGCACTCCCGCGGCAACAGCTTCCGCGATCAAGGCTGCGTCCAGGGCTTTCCGGGTGAGTGAAGCAGCAGGAAATGGCAAGGGTGCCTCGGCAGCGCGCCTCGCGGCGGCCAGACGAACGTAGCGAATCGGGGCAGCGCCCAGAGCAGCAACGTCAATTCCCAGCAGGTTTAGATCCTCGAGCGCTTCGCCACTGAGAAACTCTCCACAGACCTTGTGACGCGGTGCCGGTTCTCGTTCGATCAGCGTAACGCTTCGTCCTCTGCGGGCGAGAGCGATCGCAACTGCGCAACCCGCTACTCCACCTCCGAGAATGAGAACTTCTTTTTTCAATTCGATCCGTTCCAGATTAGACGATTAGCGCGACATTCTGTGATCATGCGCGCCGGGTAGTTAGGTCGTGCCAGTCAATCCCGATGTCTACGAGAAGAATAGAAGCTAAAGTGAAGGCGATGACGCCAACCGCAGCCAGGCTGTCGCCGAGATGACTCCAGTAGCGCGGCCACAGGTTGAGTACCCGACTGGACACGAAGGTGAATGTGACGGCATACGAGCGGGCCATCCACCGGCGGTGCTGCACAATCTGCCGATTTCGCGCGGCAACCACTGCGGCGATCGTGCATATGATCCAGGCGGCAGCCTGCATTGAAGTCCCCGGTAGGCCGGGACGTCCAGCGGCAAGGGCGATTCCTGTAACAGAGCCGACAATTACAGACACGAGGTAGAGACGGCCAAGAACTCGATGGAGCTGCAAATGGCGTTCTCGAAACTGCGGCCAAAACTGAATGGGGCCCGCCAGCAAAGCAAATGTGCCGGCAAGAGCATGGGGAATGAGGATATGACGGTCCGCGATCGCCTGCAGGCGATACGCGTGGTACATCGGATAATCCGTTGCCAGGAAAACCTCTGACGTGATGATTACAAAGACAGCAGTGAGCCCCAAGACAGCCCAGAGGATGACGTAGAATCGGGGTCGGCCGGTACTGGGCGAAATTAATGTAGAAGATGCCATTAATTCCCTCTCACAATAGACGGGATGACGGTCAAGATGTTGGCGTGAGTGCGTAGGACCATCAAACCGTTAACGAAGCACGCTCTCTTTCTCCTTGCCCAGGCGTATATAGACGCCAACCATGGGTCCATACACATTGATTCCAAAATCCTCGTAGCGCGGCTCTGACAGGTAGAAATTGGAGACGTGCATGTACGTCACACCTGCAGAGACGCCATAGCGCGGGCTGAAGTTGTAGCGGGCCCCACTGCCCACCATCAGAGTGAAAGTCATGTCCTGACCTTGTGCGTAGTACACGCCCCTCGGTCCTTTGGCATTGATGTTGCCGATTCCGCCGCGTCCTTCAACATAGGGAACAACGCGGGAATGCGGAGGGATGAAGTTGCGGCGAATACCGTAGTCGAAAGCAAAATAGCGGGTTTCAGCCCCGCGCGGAATAGCCGTGTATGAACCGCTGAACGAGAAATCTGTATTGCCGCGAAACATCTTCCATCCCCAGATGTTATCGAGTTGCCAGCGAATGGATGCGATGTTTGGCACGAGTGTGTAATGCAGCGGCCATTCGTTGTAGCGACTGCCAACCAGGAAGTCGAAGACGAAGGGGACATTGATCGGCAGCCAGCCTGTCTCAACAGAGCGCTCCAACTTGTTTTTGTAATAGATGTCGCGATTGAAGTCTGGCCGTTGTGGTTTGCGAACTGGACGGATGGCGAAACTTGTGGGCACTCCTTTGGTCGAATCCGGATCACTGCCATCGAGAAGATACAGTTGCTTCCGGCGGGGTGAACCATCCTTCGCAGAGCGATTGGGGTCTGACGCTAAGGGAGAATCCGGCCCTTGGCCAGAGGTGGAAGGCGGAGCGCCAAAGAACACCAGCGAGCAGAGAGCGCACCATAGAAGCACTGCTATTCGCATTGCAAACGAACCGTGAGTACGTTCCCACGAACTCCAGACTTTTTGGATGTCTGGGAACTCAGGATGGTTGGAAGTGCCCGTCGGGAGGGCCTCAAGCGGGCACACATAAGTCGTCTGCTTCGCTAGAACTACGCGAGGAGTGCTGACCACATGCGGTCCTCTCCCTACACGCGATTCTGGTCGGTTAGGATAGCGGGAGCTGCGGTTCGTCGCCAGGTTTTCAGATTTGTAGCTGGCGGTTAGCGCGGAGAAGGTCCGACGTCAAATCGACTGCGATTTGATTTCAAGATTGCGAAGCTCGGCCGCTAGAAGCCCATGATGTTATAGCCGCAGTCGACGTAGATGGTTTCGCCGGTGACTGCACTTGATAGGTCGCTCGCCAGGAAAAGCGCCACACCACCGACTTCGAGCTGATCGACATTGCGTTTGAGCGGAGCACGATCGGCAGCCATCTTCAGCATGTCGCCGAGCGCCCCGATGCCACGGGCAGCAAGTGTCTTGATGGGTCCGGCGGATATGGCGTTCACCCGGATATTTTTGGGGCCCAGGCCAGCAGCAAGATATCGGACGGCGGATTCAAGCGACGCCTTTGCCAGGGCCATCACGTTGTAGTTCGGCACAACCTTCTCGGCGGCGAAGTACGTGAGGGTCATGATGCTGCCGCCCTCGGTCATCAGAGGAGCGGCGGCGCGACTGACAGCAATGAGCGAATAAACACTGACGTCGTGAGCGATCCGGAAGCCCTCGCGGCTGGTATTGATAAATTCACCCTTCAGGTCTTCGGCCGGAGCAAAAGCCACGGCGTGGACCAGGACATCTAACTTCCCGTATTTCTCCTTCAGCGCAGAAAAAAGCTTTTCGATCTCGCTGTCGACCGAGACATCGCATTGGAAGCCGCTGGCACCGGGAAGGTCCTTGATCAGTTCCTCGGCTTCGATGCGCATGCGCTCATTCTGATAGCAAATGGCCAGGGTAGCTCCGGCTGCAGAGAGCTTCTGGGCGATGCCCCACGCGATCGAACGCTTGTTGGCCAGCCCAAAGACGACAGCCGTTTTACCCGCCAGATTGATCATGCTTTATGTTTGTTCCTCCGCACCTTAAAGGGCTATTTCTATGCGCTGTTTGGAGAAGCCGGACCTTAGAATAACAGAGCCAATTCCCGGCCACTTATTACTCTAGATACGTGCAAACTGGCGGGGACGTGTTGTTACGTGCGGCCTGCGCGCAAAGAAAGGCTAGAATTCCAATCAAAGCCCGAAAGCAACGTTTCCCCTGGAACATGAATGAGTGATCCTATCTTGACGGATAACCGTATCTCTGAACCTCATCAGAATGACGTTCAGCCAGGACGAAGATCGCAATTCGGCGCCATTGGAATTCTCACCGCAGGTTGTTTTTTGGCGGCCCTTGTCTCGGCCTTGATGCTGGGTGCTGTTGCTGTAGTCACCAGCTATGAGCACAATGGCACTCGAGATTTTGTCGAATACTGGGCAGCCGGAGTGCAGCTCGTTCATGGCCAGAATCCCTACGACGTTGACGCCATCTGGAAACTAGAGAAATCTGCTGGATCTAGATTTTCAGTTGTTCTAATGAATCCTCCGTTCATCATGTCCATAGTGGCACCGCTTGGCGTTCTGGATTCTGTGGCTGCGGCAAGATGGTGGCTTTTGCTGCAAATTGTTTCCTGCGCGGCCTCGTTCCTTGCGATCGCCAGTGCATTTAAGAAAACGACAGCAATCATGGTCTCATTGCTTGGATTATGCTTTGCTCCGATTCTCATCTGCATCCTGATTGGGCAGATCGGTGTCTTTTTATTGCTGGGGATCGCTCTTTTTCTCGCGTTACACGCAAAGCAGCCGTTCGTTGCAGGCGCAGTTCTTCTACCGTGCGCGATGAAGCCGCATCTATTTATTCCTTTCGCCATTGTTCTGTTGCTATGGGTGATCAAGCAGAGGGCCTATCGACTGCTAGCGGGTTTCGTCGCGAGTATCGTTCTCAGCGCCTCAGTAGCCTACTGGTTTGATCCGCAAATCTGGAGGCACTGGATCGGCTTCCTTCACTTTTCACAACCGGCAAACACACCCATCTGGAACATAAGCAGAATCCTCAGGCTTGCAATCGGCCCTCAACTCCCTTCGGTGCAATTCGTGCCAGTATTGGCGGCCTCAGGGTGGTCCATATGGCACTTCAGGAAACAACAACATTCCTGGAGTTGGATAGACCAGGGATTGTTCGTGTTGCTGCTTTCTGTGGTGTGCGCACCGTACTCATGGCTGACAGATGAAGCCGTTTTGCTCCCTTGCCTGGTCGCAGCTGTTCATCACGCTCAAAACAACGGACGTTCGCTACTTCCTCTGGCAGCAATGATGGCGACAGCATCGCTTGAATTGATCAGCGGCAGATGGATTGATACCGGGGCACTAGTCTGGACCGCTCCAGCATGGCTGGCTTTCTACCTGTATGCGACGCGCAAGAACCGTCCAGATGTTAGTGATGCCGCGCGGCAACTTACGTAAGATCTAGCCGCCCAGGTCTACCAATTCAACTTTGCCTGTGGGCCTCCCGAGGAAGCGCGAGCCAAGCCGCTCGAACTTCTCCACTGAGTCTGTAGCAAAGCAGTGAATATCTGCCGGGTGATCGGGATTTTGGGCAGGACCTGATGAATCTCCATTGATGAGAGCAGCTGCTGCTTCAGCAGTAGACTCAGCCGAATCGATCACGGTGATGCCGCGTGGCGCGGCGCGTTCAATCAGCGGCCTCAACAACGGGTAGTGGGTACAGCCAAGCACAAGTGTGTCGGCGCTCATGCCCGCGGCTGCGGCGTCGCTCGTGAGTTCGCCGAGATAGATTCGCACTACGGCATCAGTAACGTGATGATTGATCCAGCCCTCCTCGACCAGAGGAACCAGCAGTGGACAGGCTTTCTCATACGCGCGCAGATTCTTCGCTGCGCAGGCGGCCTTGTATGCGTGGCTGTGTACCGTGGCGTCCGTGGCGATGACCAGAACATCTCCGGTCTGCGAAGCTGCCTGTGCCGCGGCGGCTCCCGGCTCAATCACGCCGAGGACCGGGACAGGAACCGCATCCTTGATGGCATCGAGAGCCAAAGCGCTCGCCGTGTTGCAGGCTATGACGAGGAACTCGGCTCCTTGTTCGTTGACCAGGAATTGCGCGCTCTCGGCTGCATAACGGGCCACGGTACGCCGCGACTTCGAGCCGTAGGGAAGGCGTGCGGTGTCGCCAATGAAGGCATAGCGCGCTTGGGGCAGCCTCCGCATCACTGCGGCGAGGACAGTGAGGCCCCCGAAGCCGGAATCGAAGACGCCTATGGTTGGAGTCGAATGAGTTGCGGTCAAGGCGTTGTTCCTTCCACTGGGGTTGCCTCGCTGGAGAGATAGGTACGAGTAAGATCGGCGTGACCTGCAAGGGTTGGGCGCTCTACGCCGTCTACGAGAAAATGGACCTGCGTGATCGACGGCAGATTCGCCCGCAGAGTTGCGCAAATCGATAGAACAGTCAGAGATTCTGTTTCGAGCCCCGCAGGGTGGCTTGCCGCGAAAGTGCCGGTGAGATTGACCACTGCCAGCTGGTCCCCTGGACTTTTTGCCCCCCTCGCGTGAAGCAGAAACACCTGGTCGACAGAAGCGGCGCCCCCCGGAATCTCATGCGTCGATTCGGGTGCAGCGTAGAGATCGAGGAGTTTTCCAAGAACAGCGCGTGCACGCGCGCCGGGATCCGCAGGCAGCGGAAGCGAGTGCACCTGCGGGACTAGCGAGTTGTCAAAATCATTTGCGACCACCAGGGTTGCCTGTTCGGCAGGTGCAACGATCGGAGCTGCAGTCGGAGCTAGCGTCTGGCCGGCCAGAAGCCGCTTGTGAGCGCGATCGCGAAGCTGCCACAGCTTGATTCCCATGCCAAGCGCGGCGATGAGGAGAATGACAAAAAGCACCTTCTGGTAACGGGGAATCACGGCTGGCGTGCTCCCGTGCGATTTGGATCAGATCGCCACTCGAGGACGGCGGCGGCGAGCGCGCTTGCGACCTGCGCCTGGTAGTCGGGGCTGTCTGGCTCGGCCGTGACTTTTCTGTCCGCGTCCCGTTGCGGTCCAAGTTCGACCGCGAGTGCGGGGCATGTCATGCTTTCGATTCCAGGCAAGGGCACACGTCCCAGTGTGACGGTAAGGCCCGCATGCGTAAGCGCGGAATTGATTGCCCCAGCCAACGCCAGGCTGCGCGTCTCCCAGGCTGCTTGTGCCGTCTTCCACGGCATAAAGCGCGTGGGATTGGCAGGCGCAAGCGAGGAAGCGAAAAGATGCACTCCTGAACCACTTTCCGTTGCATGCAGGCTGATGCACGCTGCCGCGTTCGCGTGGTTGGCAAGTTCGGCACGTCGGTTGAGTTCGATAAAGGAATCGTTCTCCCGAGTAGTGATCACCTGGAACCCGCGGGCCGTGAGCAGCGAACGGAGTCGAACGCTGAGGGCGAGATTAGCCGCCTTTTCGAGTTGCCCGCTCGAGAGATGGGCGCCCGTGTCGTCGCCACCGTGGGCAGCATCAATGATTACGACAAATCGAGGCACAGGAGGCTGAGGCGCCGGTTGCGGTGACGGTAACTGCTGCCCGACCGCGGAGAGCGCGAGAGCCAGAAACACAGCTGCTGTATTACTGCAACGCATAGATGGTGAGGCCGCTCAGCAGCTTCGGATAAAAATCAGTCGATTTTTGAGGCATCACAGACCCCGCAAATGCCACTTCGCGCAATTGCTCCATCGTGACTGGATTGGTGAGGAACGTGATATCGGCCTCGCCGCGCCTGGCCTGATCGACCGCTTCGCCAGCGTCGCGGAGGTAACGGATGTTTGTCTGTTCCCGAACTTTGTCGGCATCAAGGCCCAGCAACTTGTCCAGGATCACGGTATGGAGGTGAGTCAGATCCAGTTGGCGCTGATTCTCGGGCAGAGCTGCCAGAAGTCCCTCGACGCCATCCGGTTTGGACCGGAGTAGCAAGCCGCCCGCCCGGGTCACGGCTACGAAGGAAGGTCCGCTCTGGCGGCGAAGCGTATCCAGATAACCCGTTGTTGATCCTTCCTGCAATGTTTCGACTGTGAAGTACTCTTCTGCTGCGTTGGCGAATGCCGCCGGATCGAAACTCGACAGGCTGTGCACGACCCGGTGCGTCGGCAGGATGACCAGCCCATCGGAGTCCATATTCACGAAGGTCATCATCACTGCGGCCTCGGGATAAGGCGGGTGCGGCAGCTCATTTGCGCTGTGCTCGGTTCTCGCGACGTTCGCCGGAGCATGCTCCTTGGAGTAATTCAACGCTGTTTCGTACCGGTGGTGGCCGTCCGCGATGATCAGCTTTTTGTCGTCCATCGTCGAAGCCAGCATCCGGATCACAGCCGGGTCATTCACCCGCCAGACGCGATGCAGAACGCCGTATTCATCGGTCACCTGGGCGTCTGCAGGCCCTGCGCCATCGTACAGAAGCTTCTCCACCGTGCCCGCGGGATCAGAGTAAAGCATGAATATCTGCCCAAAGTGGGCGCGGGTGGCTCTCAGCAGGTTCAGCCGGTCACTTTTAGGCTTGGAAAGGGTCTGTTCATGCCGAAAGATGACGTTGTCGGTATAGTCATGCAGTTTCCCAAGCGCGATGAAGCCGCGCCGCTCTTTGACCTCGTCCGAACCGGGCACGCGAAAACGCTGGGAGTAGGCAAAAACGCAGGGATCTTTTTCCTGAACAAGAATGCCCTGTTCCCTCCATGCGCTGAAGTCCCGGGCGGCACGTGAGTACACATTGTCTCCGCCTTCGGCATCAAACAGCTCAGGCAGCCCCAGAATGATGCGAACGAGATTGAAAGGGCTGCGCTGGTAGTAAGCCTCCTGCATGGCCGGTGAGATCTTGTCGTAGGGCTGGGTAACGACGTCTTCGAGAGGTACGGCCGCTGGGTTGTAGCGCCACGCGCGGAACGGATAAATACTTGCCATGCGAACGGGCTTGCTCCCTGAACCTGAAACGGAATTCTATGTAGAAGTGGCGGTGGAACTGTCGCTTAGAGACGATTATATCCCTTGGCAGATGACAGATTTCGGGGAGGCAACGTCAAAGAAAACGAGGTCATCAGTGGAGGAACGCAGCGCTTCCCCCGGGCATGCTAATATCGCCTTCATTCCCTGGTGCGAGCAAATGAAGCCACTCCTCAATCGCTCCGAGGTGTCACAAGGATCGAGTCGCAACCTGCGGCTCACTTTGACCTGCCTCCTTGCCCTGGCCGGTTTCGCCGCTCCACCCGTTTGGGCCCAGGATGATCCGCTCAATAAGGTTCACGTTCCACCCCCTTCGACAACCAATACGCCGCCAGATGGTGCGCCCGCCGGGGTTGATGCCCCCGCGATTACCGGGGCCCCTAAGGAAAGGGTAAAGCCCGGCTCGGTCATCCGCATGAATGTCGACATGGTCCTGGTTCCAATCACCGTTACCGATCCGATGAACAGGCTCGTGACGGGTCTGGAGAAAGAGGACTTTACCATCCTGGAGAACAACGGGGAGCAGCGAATCAAGAGCTTCGCGGCCGAGGACGCACCGGTCTCCATCGGAATCATCTTTGACCTTTCGGGTTCTATGAATTCCAAGCTGGTCAGGGCGCGCGAGGCGATCTTGCAGTTTGCGAAGACGGCGAATCCCGAGGATGAATTCTTTATCATCGGCTTCAACGATCGTCCAGAACTGATCGAAGACTTTACCAATTCGGTAGAGGAAATTCAGGCCCGACTGGCGACGGTCCGAAGTGGACACCGCACCGCTTTGCTGGACGCGATCTATTTCGGAGTGGCCAAGATGAAAGAGGCCAAGCACGAGCGCAAAGCTCTGCTGGTTGTCTCCGATGGCGGCGATAACCGTTCCCGCTACACCGAAGGCGAGGTTCGTTCCCAGGTGCGGGAGTCAGACGTCGAGATCTACTCCATCGGCATCTTCGACCCCTACGCGGCAACGCCGGAAGAACGAACCGGTCCGATCCTCCTGAACGAACTCTGCGAGGAGACGGGGGGACGCCTGTTCCGGGTGGATGACATAGCGGAAATGAGCGACATCGCCGAGAAGATTTCCACCGAACTGCGTAATCAATACGTAATCGGATACACCTCCAAGAATGCCTCGCGGGACGGTAAGTGGCGTAAAGTGAAGGTGAAGCTCACCCCGCCATCGGGTCTGCCTCCACTGACGGTCCATGCTCGAACCGGATATTATGCGCCTTTGCAATAAATCGGTCCTTTTCATACTTATCCTTGTTTCAACACTCACTCTTGAGGCGCAGCAGCCTGCTCCACCCGCCGCGCAGCCCCAGGCGCCATCCCTGACGGTCGATCGCGATCCTGTCCGCTCTCCCGATGCTGAAACGACGCCAACAACTGGCAATGAGCCTCTCAAAAGAGAGGGCGAGAGCTACGTTCTGCACACGGATGTGGAAGAAGTCGTCCTGAACACCACGGTGCTGTCCAGCAGCAATCAGCTCATCCAGAACCTCAAGAAAGAAAATTTTCAGGTGTTCGAAGACGGCGCAAAGCAGACAATCGTGAGCTTTCAGCACTCGGACCTTCCGGTGTCGATCGCGCTGGTGGTCGACAACTCCGGGTCGATGTCAAAAAAGCGCCCATCAGTGAACAAGGCTGCTCTCGACCTTGTAGAGGCTTCCAACCCCCAGGACGAGGCCTTCGTCGTCAACTTTTCTGACGAAGCCTATATCGATCAGGAGTTCACGTCGAACGTGAACAAACTCAGGGACGGGCTCGCTCATATCGAGTCGCGCGGTGGAACAGCTCTGTACGATGCCGTGGTGGCGTCTGCAGATAAGCTCGTATCCGACGCGAATCGGCCCAAGCAGGTCCTGGTAATCGTGACCGACGGCGAAGACAATGCCTCAACCCTATCTCTGGAGCAAACCATCCGACGCGTGCAGGAGCTTTCAGGCCCTGTGATCTACTCGATCGGGCTGCTCTTCGGCGATGAGATGAGTCGCGCCGAGGTTCGACATGCCAAACGCGCGCTCGAGATGCTTTCGACCGAAACTGGAGGCATTGCCTTCTTTCCTAAAAACATCGAGCAGGTGGATGAGATTGCGGCCGAGGTGGCGCGCGACATCCGCAGCCAGTACACCATCGGCTATCGCTCGAACAAGCCTTCAAACCAGCCGGGATTTCGACGCGTGCAGGTTACTGCCGAGGAACCGGGAACGGGCAAGCTGACAGTTAGAACACGCACCGGGTACTTCCCTGAGAGCCGTACCAAGAAGGCCGGGGCGGCGAAGAAGCAATAAGGGCAAATAGGCTAAACTGGCTTCCCATGGCAGTCGAAAGTCCTTCCACCCCCTCCCGTATCGCAGCCGACATCACACAACTTGTAGGCCACACCCCCATGCTCCGCCTGGGGAGAGTCGCACCTGCCGGCACCGATATTTTTGCGAAGCTTGAGTTTCTAAACCCCGGCGGCAGCGTGAAAGACCGCGCGGCGCTGGGAATGATTCTCGATGCCGAGGCGAGAGGGCTGCTCCGGCGAGGATCCACGATTGTGGAGGCTACTGCGGGCAATACCGGCGTAGGCCTCGCACTGATCGGCGTCAACCGCGGGTATAAGGTCAAGCTGTTCGTGCCGGAAGGATTTGCCGAGGAGAAGTGCATACTCATGCGCGGCTTCGGAGCTGAAGTCGTTCGGACGCCGGAAGCCGATGGTATGAGGGGCGCAATCGCCGAAGCCAACAAGCTGGCCGAGTCAACCCCTGGAGCATTCATGGCCGGGCAATTCTCCAATCAGGCCAATCCAAAATTTCACCACGACACGACCGCGGTAGAGCTCTGGGAACAGATGGAGGGACGTGTTGACGGCTTCGTCGGCGGAGTCGGCACAGGGGGAACATTCTCGGGAATCGCGCAGTTCATGAAAGAGAAG
>Ga0105239_10004499_pt1 | contig 16638 bp, 13 predicted proteins | sample KBSC44metaG_FD_92761 | JGI IMG/M metagenome (GOLD analysis project Ga0105239, IMG submission 92761) | Corn rhizosphere microbial communities from Kellogg Biological Station, Michigan, USA - KBS C4-4 metaG | ecosystem: Host-associated > Plants > Roots > Rhizosphere > Soil | place: Michigan, USA...
AATTGTAAATATATAATCCATGAACTCAAAAAGGGCGATAACCAAAGTGCTGGGTTATAACATGGGTAAGGCAGCTGTCGACTGCTACAACCAGTGGTTTGCTGTTGAGCTGGCAAACCGTTATGGCGATGCCATCCGCATGAATGCACTCGCACCGGGCTTTTTTCTTACCGAACAAAACCGCAACCTGCTTACCACTCCCGATGGGGGCTATACTGACCGTGGTGGCAAGGTTATCCGCAATACACCTTTTAAAAGGTTTGGTCACCCCGATGAATTGATAGGCGCAATCGTGTGGCTGTTAAGCGATGCGTCCGCATTTGTTACCGGCTCGATGATTTGCGTGGATGGCGGATTTTCGGCATTCGCAGGAGTGTGATTAATTGGCGAATTAGTGATTTTGTGAATTGGCGAATTGGTGGATTGAGACTTGCCCTGCTCGAGAGAATTGAACCAAGCTGAAAAGTGGTTTACTGTACCCGGATTTATTTACTTTAATTGGATTTTGTATTTTATTGATTAACAGTTATTTATACTAATATCAAACACATGTTCAAGAAGTTTACACGTTTTTGCGCTTTTAATATATTAAGCTATTGATTTATAGTTATTTAAATAGTAAATAACTCCCAAAAGTGTCAACCCTGTCAACCCCTTATCTAAAAGAAATCGGCTTATTAAAACGGATGAAAATTAATTAGAGACTCAGTAAATTAGAGACTCAATTCCGGGCCGTTTTGATAATCACCACATTCCTCACGGCTACTACAACACATAAACCTTATTCCAACTTAAATGTAACAAACCTGTTATTAATGTATAAACTTATACCCAATAGTTCATACATTAGTTGTATCAATGACAGGTTTTTTCGGGACCGGTCGGCCTTGAAAAATTATAACCCTGCTAACCAAACCATTATGATAAACAAAAAGCCATTTGCGCTGATGTTGGCAATGTTGATTGCTATTGGCGCATTTGCACAAGGCGTTACTTTGCAGCCCGGAAACCCGGTAACTGAACATTTTTCGCCGGAGCGTTTGCAACGTATTGATAAGCTGATAAAACAATATGTCGACTCAGGCTGGGTAGTGGGTGCAGATGCTTTTATAGCCCGTAATGGCAAAATTGTTTACAACAAAGCATTTGGACTGGCTGATATCGATAAAAAAGTGCCGATGCGTACGGACGAGATCTTTCGTATCGCTTCGCAAACAAAGGCTATTACCAGTGTTGCCGTGATGATGCTTTTTGAAGAGGGGAAATTTCTATTAGACGACCCTATTTCAAGATATATTCCATCATTTGCGCATCCTAAGGTATTGGCAGAGTTTAACCCTAAAGATTCCACTTATACCACGGTTGCAGCACGGCGTGAAGTAACTATCCGAGATTTGCTAACCCATACATCAGGAGTGGATTATGCTCAAATCGGCTCAAACAACATGAAGGCCATTTATGCAAAAAATGGTATTTACGCAGGTTTTTTGAGCGAAAAGCTTTTGCTTGGCGATGCTATCAACAAACTGGGGGCACTGCCGCTGGTACATCAGCCCGGCGAAAAATTCACCTATGGTTTGAGCATCGACGTGCTGGGTTACCTTGTTGAGAAAGTATCAGGTAAGTCTCTCGACCAATTTTTTAAAGAACGCATTTTTACCCCGCTGGGATTGAATGATACCTATTTCTACCTGCCGCAATCCAAATACTCGCGTTTAGCGACAGTTTATACACCCGATAAACAGTATAAGCACCTGGTTAAGTGGGATAAAACAACGTTTCCGGGAGTAGACTTCGATTACCCGCTGTCAAACGGCACTTACTATGCTGGCGGGGCCGGGTTGAGCTCAACCGTACAGGATTACGCTATTTTTTTACAGATGATGCTCAACGGCGGTATTTACAACGGGCATCGTTTATTGTCGAGGCATACTGTTGAGCTGATGACTATGAACCAGATAGGAAACCTGAATTTGAACGCCGAGGGCAACAAGTTTGGTTTAGGGTTTGAGGTTTTCACCAAAAGCGGACAGGCAAAGCTTGGCGAAACAGAGGGTTCATTTAGCTGGGGTGGTTTTTACGGCACCATTTACTGGGCCGACCCTAAGGAGCACATGGTTTGCCTGTTGTTCGTACAGGAATGGCCCTATCCGCACGGCGAATTGTCCGACAAATTTAAAGTGCTGGTGTATTCGGCATTGGAATAAGTCCGAAAGTCCGGAAAGTCAGTAAAGTCCGAAAGACGAAAATCTGTGTATTCGGTGAAATCATTCTTAAATCGGTGAAATCAAAACATCAAACATGATAAACAGGAGAAAATTCATTAAAACCACCTCGGTAGCTGGTACAAGTTTTTTACTTGCGCCACAATTGGGCAACGCTGCCGGGTTCTTCAAAGGCTCGCCAAATGAAAAAGTTGTTGTAGGCATGATGGGTACGCACAGCCGTGGCCTTTACCTCGCTCAAAACTTTGCCAAAATACCCAATACCGAAGTTGGTTTTGTATGCGATGTCGACTCGAAAGTAGTAGAAAGCACCATTGCGGATATTTATAAACGAACCGGCAAAAAACCCCAAGGCTATACCGATATAAGGAAATTACTGGAACGCAAAGACGTGGACGCTATAGTTATCGCTGCACCCGATCATTGGCATGCTCCCGGCGCAATTATGGCTTGCCAGGCCGGCAAACATGTTTATGTTGAAAAACCCTGCAGCCACAACCCTCAAGAAGGTGAAATGCTGGTAGCGGCATCAAAAAAATATAACCGGCTGGTGCAAATGGGCAGTCAGCGGCGCTCGTTTAATAATGTGCAGCAAATGGTGAAGGAACTGCATGATGGGGTTATCGGTCGTACTTATTATGCCAAGGGCTGGTACACCAACCATCGGGATACTATTGGCATTGGCAAACAGGTTGCGGTACCGGCAAACCTTAATTACGAGTTGTGGCAGGGGCCGGCCCCACGCAGGCCATACCAGGACAACCTGATACATTACAACTGGCACTGGTTTTGGAACTGGGGCACCGGCGAAGCATTAAACAATGGCACACACGAATTGGACGTAATCCGTTGGGGCTTAGGTGTCGATTTTCCGAATAAAGTGGTATCAACTGGTGGCCGCTTTCATTTTAAAGATGACTGGCAAACGCCGGATACGCAAAATATCCTTTACAATTTCCCTAATAATACCGCAGCCGAATGGGAGGGAAGGAGCTGCAACGGGTATAATATTGAAGGACTTGGCCGCGGCGTAATATTTTATGGCGATAAAGGCACCCTGTTTTACACAGGCGGCAATGGGTATAAAATTTATGATGGTGAAAACAAACCGGTGCGCGAGGTGAAAGATGAAGCGCCGGTAGATGCCACCAACAAAGTAAGCCCAACCGAGGCACTGGACGGCGCGCACTTGGCAAATTTTATCCAAAGCATACAAGGCACTGCCAAATTGAACTGCCCTATTGAAACAGGGTTTAAATCGACCCTGCTACCGCAATTGGGCAATATTTCGTACCGGGTTGACCGTGTGTTACATATCGACCCAACAAACGGCCATATTTTACACGACGCTGAAGCACAGAAACTTTGGAGCAGGGAATATGAAAAAGGCTGGGAGCCAAAAGTTTAAATTTTTAATAAATATTTATATCTAAGATGAAAAAACAGTTCATAAATAGCGCACTGGCGCTGGTATTTGTAACCTTATCCGCATCCGGTGCTGTTAATGCCCAAAGCGCCCCTGGCCTCTTTGATGGCAAAAGTCTAAAAGGTTGGCACCGTGTTGCAGGTACGGCCGATTACAAAGTAGAAAATGGTGCTATTGTTGGCACCACAGTACTCAACTCTGGTAATACTTTTTTAGTGACGGATAAAGAATACGGCGATTTTATTTTGGAGCTGGATACCAAAATTGAGAGCAAGCTTAGTAATTCGGGTGTGCAAACCCGCAGTCACTTTGACCCGGCCGGGCATGATGGCAAAGGGCTTGTATATGGCCGCCAGTTCGAAATTGACCCTTCGGACAGGAAATGGTCGGGTGGCATTTATGATGAGGGCCGCAGAGACTGGCTGTACCCGCTTGATTTACACGAAAAAGCAAAAGACGTTTTTAAGGTTGGCGAATATAATCACATCCGCATAGAGTGCATAGGCAATGAAATGCGTACCTGGATAAACGGCGTAGCTATAGCCGATGTGGTTGATACCGTAGATAGCAAAGGTTTTATAGGTCTGCAAGTACATGCTGTTACCAAAGAGGAGCAGGCCGGTAAAAAAGTGTATTTTAAAAACCTGCATATTCAAACTACAAACTTAAAGCGACTGCCTTTCACGAAAGATATCTATACTGTAAACCTGGAACCCAATTCACTGTCAGCAAACGAAAAAGCCGCAGGCTGGAAATTACTTTATGACGGGCATACCAACAAAGGCTGGCATGGAGCTACACTCACAACGTTTCCGGCAAAAGGCTGGGAGTATGCAAACGGACTTATGCACGTTTTACCGTCAGAAGGAAAAGAAGAATCGGGTGGTGGTGACATTGTAACCGACGATTTGTACAGTGCGTTCGACCTTTCTTTTGAATTTAAGCTCACGCCGGGCGCAAACAGCGGTGTAAAATATTTCGTGACCCTTAGCGAACAAACCAAAGGTTCGGCAATTGGGCTGGAGTACCAGGTTTTGGATGATAAACTGCATCCTGATGCCAAACTTGGCCGCGACGGCGACCGTACGCTTGCATCGTTATATGACCTGATCCCCGCAAAAAAACAGGAGCGATTTGTTCGCCCCATAGGCGCCTGGAACATAGGCCGGGTGGTTGTTTACCCCAACAACCATGTGGAGCATTACTTAAATGGCGTTAAAGTATTGGAATACGAACGCGGTTCAAAAGCTTACAAAGATTTGGTAGCTATCAGTAAATATGTAATCTGGAAAAATTTCGGCGAAGCAAAAGAAGGGCATTTGTTGCTGCAGGATCATGGTAACGAAGTGTTTTTCAGGAGTATAAAAGTTAGACCGCTAAACCGTTGATTTTTATGATAACGCTGATTTCGCTGATTTTTGTTGATGAGGCAATCAGCGAAATTATTTTACATCAACACTAAACCGTTGATTTCGTTGATTCTTTTTTCGCGAAAGAGAATCAGCGAAATCAACGTAATCATTCCCAAATCAGCGGTTCTTTTGGAAGCTGTAGTACAAATAAAACAGAGATGGCAATATAAGTAAACTGCCTATCAACAGGCCTAAGCCTAAATCGGTAATGGTTTTCGCCGGCGCCTGGTAGGCAAAAAGTGACAGGTTTTGCCCGCCTTTTACCATCAGCAGGTAGGGCCAGTGCATATAGCCAACTGCCAGCAAAATCATTGTTACCTGGAATCCCGCGCCAATCCGGATTATTTTGCGCTTGCCTTTATTAATTAATATCCACGATGCCACTAACGAAACAGAAGCTGCAATTACCGCAGTTAAGCTAACCGGGTTGCCGAATATCCAGCGTGCCAGGTGGATATTTTCTACTTCGGAAGCCAGGAATACCAACCCGCCGAACACAACAGCAAAAATGTTCATTATCCTTGCCTTCAGGATAAACCGGTGGACATCGTGTTCATTATCAGCCTCGCCGATTAAGTAAATTGCTGCAAGGTAGCCGCTCAAGGCCACGGTAAATAAGCCCACAGCTACCGAAAAGTAGTTTAGCCAGCTAAAAATGTAGGCATCTAAAAACGAGGTCGCGTGTAAATCTATTTGCCTTGACACTGCGCTGCCGGCAATAATCCCTAAAAATAAGGGCGTAACAAAGCTGGAATAAACAAATACCCGGTTGTAGATCTTCTGCGTATGAGCGCCCTTAATGGCATCGTAATTCCTGAAGGCAAAGGCGGTACCGCGGGCCGTAATACCTAATAACATGATCAGCATAGGTATGTGCAGGTAGGTACACATGGTGCTGTAAACAACCGGGAAGCCTACAAACATAATTACGACAGCGATAATCAGCCACATATGGTTGGCCTCCCAAATGGGGCCGATGGCGTGGTAGCTGGTCTGGCGCGTATTGTGTTTGTTTTTTTGCGAGGTAAAGAGTTCGATAATCCCCGCACCAAAATCTGCTCCGCCAAGCAGAAAGTATAATACGATTGCCGAAAATAAGAATGCGGTTACTACAAATATCATAACTATTAGATTAACGGTCGTATAATTCAGGCACCATCCTTATCTGCCTGTTTAATAAAAACACCACAGCGACGCTTAAAATAAGATACACCGCAGTAAACAGGTAAAATGAATAATGTATACCCGGCATTGGTGTAACCGCTTCACTGGTACGCATCACTCCTTGTATAATCCACGGCTGGCGGCCTACTTCGGTAACCGTCCAGCCGGCTTCAACAGCTATAAAACCAAACGGGGTAGAAAGGATAAATAAATTAAGGAACCATTTTTTTGATAGCCAGCTGCGCTTTTTCCAGATCGCAACAAAATATAATATTCCAACAAGCATCATTACCGAACCGATGGCTATCATAATTTCAAAAGCGATATGTGTTACTGTGATAGGGGGCTGATTTTTAACAGGAATGGTGTCCAAACCTTTAACGGGTTGCTTGAAATTATCGTACACCAGGAAACTTAACAGCCCCGGTATCTCAATGCCATAGTTTACTTTTTTATTAGCAGTATCTGGCAAACCACCAATGGCTAAAGGCGAGTAGGGTTGGGTATGGAAATAAGCTTCCATTGCAGCCAGCTTAGCAGGCTGTTTTTCGGCTGCATTTTTTGCAGATATATCACCGCTGAACGGTTGCAGTATTGCCGCAATAGCCCCGAAAACTATCGCTATTCGAAACGCTTTGGTATGAAACAGCACGTTTTGTTTGCGCGCTATCATTAAAGCATGAATACCCGCTACCGCAAAGCCTGTTGCCGAAAATGCAGCGATAGTCATGTGCAAAGCCTCGGAAAACCAGGAGCCGTTAAACATGGCTTTTATCGGATCGATATTAAGGTATTGCCCGTTTACATAATCAAACCCTGCGGGATTGTTCATCCATGAATTTGCCGATACCACTAAAATGCCCGAAGCTATCCCGCTGACGCCTACCATTATCCCTGTTATCCAATGGAACCATTTGTTAAACCTGTTCCACCCATAAAGGAAAAAGCCAAGAGCGATAGCCTCTATAAAAAATGCAACCCCCTCAAGTGAAAATGGCATCCCGAATATAGGCCCGGCGTGTTCCATAAATTTTGGCCAAAGCAACCCAAGTTCAAACGACAAAATGGTACCTGATACTGCACCTGTAGCAAAGAATATAGCTACACCTTTGCTCCAGGCCTGTGTGATGTTTTTGTAAACAGGTTCGCCGGTTTTTATCCATTTGTAATGCGATATGGCCATAAATACCGGCATAACCATGCCAATGCAGGAATATATGATGTGAAAGCCAAGAGAAATGGCCATTTGCGACCGTGCAGCTAAAAAGTCGTTCATATTGTTATGAAATAATATGCGATACAAATATATTCAATACAAATGCGCCCAAACTATTGACAAAAATATGTTTGCTAAACAGAATATTTCTAAATTTCGGCGATTTGGCGGTTTTCTGAAAAAAAATTTGCATTCATAACTAAAAAAATATATACATTTACTACCGAATAATAAACCAAAGTTTAAACCCAATTAATTGAAACGGCTTATAGCTATAGCTTTATTGAGCATTCACCTGTTTAGCATGGGTGGGTATTCTTTGTTGTTTCAATATTACATCCACCAGTCGGATGTTAAAATGGTAAAAGAGATCTTCGATAACAAGGTGGATAATGCCAAACTTATCGAGATAAAAATACCGGTTAACATGCCTACCATACAGGATTGGGACGAATATGAAGTTATCACCGGGCAAATTCAGTTAAAAGATGCTTATTACAATTATGTAAGGCTAAGGATGACCCGCGATACCATGTATTTTGTTTGCGTGCCCAACACCAACAAAACACGCCTTGTAAATGCTAACATCATCACCGCTAAAGAAATTAACGACGTGCCAATCAGCAAAAAAGGGCACGAGTCAGCAGTTAAAAAAGTAAACACTTTAAGTGAGTATAATATCCAGGCGTTTCAGTACAACTATGTTGCTCCCGAAATGCAACTTAAACCTAATGACAAATCTATATTTGTTAAAATAACCGATCCGTTCATTGCCTCACCCGGCAAACCTCCCAATTTCGGCTGCTAAAGCTGCTTTATAACATTCTTTGTGCTGTCTTGTTAATCAGGACTGTTAATTCAATTTGTTTATAGTGTGAATTTGTCAATCGTAAGTGTTACGCATTGCGTTTGCTATAGCTCATTATCAAAGTTTTCTTCGCAGCTTTTCTACTTTACTGACGCCGCTTACTTAGCGGCGCTAAATTAACCGTGTAACTTTTTATTTTTCATTCTTACATTTTTTAATTAAACCCATGATTAAATCTTTACAACTGTACCTATGCAGGTATTGTTTAGTTGTGTGCTGCTGCTTTGTGTTTTGCAAAACAGCAAGTGCGCAAACCGATGCCGATGCATTAATGATCCCGAAAAATTACTTCTGCACTGGTGTTGTTTACACCCATAGCAGCTGGACTAACTATTGGGAAGGCACTTTTAAACGTGATAATGCCAACATTGGCAAGTTATCATCAAACACCTACACCGTTGTTGGCAATTACGGGCTAACCAACAAACTCGATTTTATTTTTATGGCCCCGTACGTTAAAACTAATGCTTCGCAAGGAACGCTTAAGGGCCAAAGCGGGGTACAGGATTTAACCCTGGCTTTAAAATACCTTGCCTACAATACCGAAATTGGCAAAGGTATTTTTAGCGTACACGCTATTGCTGAGGGCTCAATACCGCTAACCAATTACGAACCCGACTTTCTGCCGGTATCTATCGGCTTACACAGTAAAAGTATTTCGCTTCGCGGATTACTGAACTACCAGGTAAAACAATTTTTTATTGCCGGCGCCGGTCAATATGTTTTACGCAGTAATATAACCATAGACAGGAACGCATATTACACTGACCATTTAATTTACAGCAACCAGGTTGATATGCCCAATGTAACCAACTTTTTAGTAAGCGCCGGTTACCGCAGCCTGAAATTAAACATTGAAGGCATTGTTTCAAAAACTACCTCGATAGGCGGTTTTGACATCCGTAAAAATGATATGCCATTCCCCAGTAACAAGATGAATATGACAACCGTGGGCGGTCTTGCAAAATACAGTTTCGAAAACCTTACAGGTCTTGAACTTGTCGCAGGAGGTAACTACGTTGTAAGCGGTCGTAATGTTGGGCAAAGTACCAACCTTTTCGCAGCAGTATACTACATTTTAGACTTTAACAAAAAAACTAAATAGATAAACCATGAAAAAACAAATACTATACGTAACGACGCTGGTAACCCTAACAGCATCAGTTTTTTTAGGGTCGTGTAATAAAGCGGTAACCGATCGTACAACGACTTACCCGGCCCTTGCACCGGCGAACATTGATTTGAACGCAGATACCTGGAAACCTGTATTGGTAAAAGACCCCACAGTTTTTAACGTTCCGGCCCCGGATGCAACCAATTCCCCTGCATACGTTGCAGATTTGAATGAAATTAAATCGTACCAGGGTAAACTGACTGATGACCAGGTAGCTATTGTAAAATATTGGAGCGCAGGTGCTGTTTTAAGATGGAATGAAATTTTGCGCGATTTGGTGGCAAAACACAATGTGCCCCCTTATCAAAACGCCGATGGAACTTACCCGGCACCCAGTTCAACCAACCCGTTTGCTTACCCGATTTTCCCGTTTGCGAACCCTCCTTACGCTGCCCGCGCCTATGCCTATGTAAGCGCTGCACAATATGATGCGTTGGTTACTGCCTATCACTTTAAAAACATGTACAACCGCGCTGCACCTTATACTTTCGATGCTACTATCAAGCCGCTTATTCCCAAATCGGCGTTGCCATCGTACCCAAGTGAAGATGCCGTTGTTTCGGGCGCTACAGTTGAAATAATGAAACTGTTGTTCCCGGCAGATGTTGGCTACATAGAACAAAAAGCAGCCGATGAAAAGTTGTACCGTATTATGGCGGGCGCTAATGTTAGAGGTGAACTAAACGCCGGTGAAGCGTTGGGTACCCAGGTGGCAGATGTTTTTGCTGCCCGTGCCCGTACCGACCGTGCAGGCAAAGCTATTGGCACCCCGGCATTTTGGACGCAATTGCAAACGCAAACAGCAGCGAAAGGCGAAACCTTTTGGATAAGCCAGGACGCACCCAAACGCCCGCCGATGTTACCGTTATTTGGCAAAGTGCTGCCGTTTTTGTTTGATACACTTGCCGTTGCAGCCTTAAGGCCGCCACCGCCGCCGCTTACAAATTCAGATGCATTTAAAAAAGAAGTAGCCGAGGTACTTACCTACAGCGACAACCCAACACGTGAGCACCAGGCAATAGTTAATTTTTGGGCCGATGGGGTTGGAACCTACACCCCGCCGGGGCACTGGAATGCCATTGCTGCCGATGAGTTTGTGAAACAAAACTACAGCGAAGTTCGCTGGGCCCGCAACTTTGCTTTGCTAAACATGGCTGAGATGGACGCCGCCATTGTGTGCTGGGATACGAAATATTTTTATTTTAACCAGCGCCCTACACAGGCAAATCCCAAAATTAAAACGCTAACCGGTCTGCCAAATTTCCCGGCATACACATCCGGTCACTCAAACTTTAGCGGGGCCGCTGCAACCGTGTTGACTTACTTATTGCCCGATAGAGGTACCAAGTTTACCGATCTGGCTAACCAGGCTTCATTGTCACGGCTTTACGGAGCAATCCATTATCGGTCGGATATCGAAGCAGGTATGCAAACCGGAATTAAAGTTGGCCAATATGCTGTACAACGCGGTAAGACAGATGGCTCAGGAAATTAATCAAGTGCATAACAAACCAATATTCAATTACATAACAATACTCAATTACACAAACCCTACTGTTAATTATGAAACGTACTTTTAAAATTATTTTAGCAATTGCTTTTTTCTTAGCTTTTACAAAGTCAAATACTTTTGCCCAGGGCTGCGTAGCCATACGCAGTACGGGCGGTCTTTGCACCATGAGCGAACATCCTGACAGCCTTGCAGTTCAGGGTAGCTGGCTTTTTAACACTAATAGCCGGTACTTTAATTCGTTCCGGCATTTTGTTGGTAAGGATGAGCAAAAACAACGGATAGAACAAAAGACTAATGTAATAAACCATGCCTTCACACAGGATTTCAACTTAACCCGTAATTTTAATAACCGTTGGTCATTAGCTATTGACCTGCCGCTTGTGCTGAATAACAGGTCTTCGCTATACGAACATGGGGGCGCTAATCGCAGGTCTACGCAATCAGCCGGCATAGGTGATATTCGTTTAACCGGTTATCGTTGGTTACTCAACCCGGCAACGGCACATAATGGAAATATCCAGGTTGGGTTGGGCGTTAAGTTGCCTACAGGAAAATATGGCGCTACGGACGATTTTTACAATGTTGGAACTGACGGTGCCTCGCGCGTTGGCCCGGTTGACCAATCTATACAGCCCGGCGACGGCGGTTGGGGCATTACTACCGAGATAAATGCCTATTATAATTTCGCTCAAAATTTCGGTATGTACGGGACGCTGTTTTATTTATTTAATCCGCGCGACGTAAATGGCGTATCAACCGCCAGAGGCGGCACACCAAGTGCTACAGCGATAGCCACTACAAGTGCGGTTATGAGCGTGCCAGATCAGGAATTGGTACGGATTGGATTTAGCTTAGGCACAAAAAGCTTCGATTTTTCAGCAGGTGCACGTTATGAGTGCCTGCCGGTAAAAGATATTATTGGCAAAAGTGATGGTTTCAGAAGGCCTGGTTACATATTGTCGGCTGAGCCTGGTGTAACTTATAGGCTTAAAAAATTCTCAGTATATGCTTTTGTTCCCGTTGCTGTAATGCGCGACCGTACGAGAAGTGTTGCTGATATTCGTTCTACAGCATTATCAGGAAAATACGCGCATGGCGATGCAGCATTTGCTGATTACGTTGTAAACGTAGGTGCAAGTTTTAGATTTTAATATGAGTTGATAGGTTGATTTATTAAAGCCGGGCGTGAGATACCCGGCTTTTTATTTTTATGTTTGTTTTCAAATACTACCTTTTTAAATAATGAATACTGCAGATCAGAATTTTGCCGCGCTGGGTCTTAACCTGCCACCGGCACCAAAACCGCTTGGTGTTTACAAGCCGTGTTTAATTGACGGAAAATATTTATATGTATCGGGGCATGGAACGGTGCAGGACGATGGTACGCTTATCATCGGGAGAATTGGCGATACCATTACAATGGAAGATGGGAAGCTGGCCGCACGCCAGGTTGGTCTTGCAATACTGGCAACCATCACCGCTAACCTTGGAACGTTAAATAAAGTGAAAAGGGTAATAAAGGTATTGGGTATGGTCAATTGCACGCCCGAGTTTGAAAAACACCCTTTTATTATCAACGGATGCAGCGAACTCTTCGCAAAAGTTTGGGGCGAAGATAATGGCATTGGGGTACGCAGCGCGGTAGGGATGGGCTCGTTGCCGGATAATATCCCGGTGGAGATAGAAGCTTTGTTTGAGCTTTTTTGAGAGAGTCAGTAAAGTCCGAAAAGTCGCTAAAGACCGAAAGATTGTTTTAGGGTTAACTATTTAAGACCGTTTTTAATAATGGCAGCCGAAGATTGGTATACAATAAACGATATCGATAAACTAGATACACCCGTATTGGTAGTTTACCCAAGCAGGGTGAAGCAGAATATCGACACGGCGATTGGCATGGTTGATAATGTGGCCAGGCTAAGGCCGCATGTTAAAACTCATAAAAGTGGTGAGGTTACCCGGTTAATGCTGCAGGCCGGTATCACCAAATTTAAATGCGCTACTATTGCCGAGGCGGAAATGCTTGGTATGGGTAAGGCGCCTGATGTGCTGCTGGCTTACCAGCCAATAGGGCCGAAACTGGATAGATTTATCCGGTTGATTTCGTTATATCCCAATACGAAATTTTCCTGCCTGGTTGATAATATACAGGCCGCTGCCGGAATATCTGAAACCGCAATCAAAAAGGGAGTAAAGGTTCCGGTTTATATCGATATAAATGTTGGCCAAAACCGCACCGGGATTAAACCGGGAGAGCTGGCTTTAGCGCTTTATGTTAACTGCCAGGCGTTAACGGGAATGGAAATAGTAGGCCTGCATGCCTATGATGGGCATATTCATGGTGCTGATTTAGCTACCCGGACCCTGGAATGCGATAGGTGTTTTGAAGAAGTTGTTAAACTGCAATCCGAAATTGTGGCTGACGGCTATCCAAAACCGGTAATTATTGCCGGCGGGTCGCCAACATTTCCTATTCATGCTAAAAGAAAAGAGATTGAATGCAGCCCAGGTACTTTTGTTTATTGGGATAAAGGCTATCAATCAAGCTTTGCTGAACAAAACTTTTTGCCGGCAGCGTTGGTGGTAACCAGGGTTATATCCTTACCCGGTGAAACTACGCTGTGTTTGGACTTAGGCCATAAGTCAATTGCCGCCGAACGTGAGCTAAAAACGCGTGTATATTTCATAAATGCGCCTGACCTGGACGCCATAGGCCAAAGCGAAGAACATTTGGTTGTTGAAGCTGGCAAAGATCACAAATACAAAACCGGCGATGTAATTTACGGCATGCCTTACCATGTTTGCCCGACAGTGGCGTTATATGAAAGGGCGATTACTATAGAAGACAACAAAGTAAGCAGGGAGTGGAAGAATATTGCCCGCGACAGGAAGATAACAATCTAATTTTTTAACCTAATCAACCCGAACAACCTAATCTAATTCAATCAATTAATACAACATGTTCACCATCGACGCCCATTTGGATCTTAGCATGAATGCCCTCGAATGGAACCGCGATTTGCGGAAACCCATAGCCGAAATTAACGCACGCGAAGCAGGGCTTACCGATAAACCCGACCGCGCGAAAGGTGTGGTTTCGTTACCTGAATTGCGCAAAGGTAATATCGGCCTTGTTGTAGCTACGCAAATAGCCCGTTATGTTGCGCCGGGAAACCCGTTACCCGGCTGGCATTCGCCCGAACAGGCCTGGGCGCAAACGCAAGGGCAGGTTGCCTGGTATAAAGCAATGGAAGATGCCGGCGAAATGGTGCAGGTGAATGATTCGCAGAGTTTAGAAAAGCACTTTGCCCTTTGGAACGACGGGCAAGCAAACGATACTAAACCTGTTGGCTATATTTTAAGTCTGGAAGGGGCCGATTCCATTGTCACCATTAAACATTTAGAAAGAGCTTATAATTATGGATTGCGCGCAGTAGGCCCCGCGCATTATGGGCCCGGTCGCTATGCGCAGGGAACCGATGCTACCGGTTTTATGGGCAGCGCCGGACATGAGTTATTAAGAGAGATGGAACGGCTCAATATTATTTTAGATGCCACCCATTTGTGCGACGACAGCTTTTGGGAGGCCTTAGACCATTTTAATGGCCACGTTTGGGCCAGCCACAACAATTGCCGTGCATTGGTGAACCACAACCGCCAGTTCAGCGACGAACAGATAAAGGAACTGGTAAACCGTGGCGCCGTAATTGGCGGTGCGCTGGATGCCTGGATGATGGTGCCGGGGTGGATAAGAGGCCAATCGGATCCTAAAACGATGAACTGCAGCCTTGAAGTGATGATAGACCATATCGACCATATTTGCCAGATTGCTGGTAACGCCAATCATGTGGGTATAGGTTCTGACCTTGATGGGGCCTTTGGCCGGGAGCAATGCCCTTACGATTTGGAAACGATTGCAGACCTGCAGAAAATACCGGCGATATTGAAAAAACGGGGTTATACTGAAGCTGATATCGAAAATATGATGCACGGTAACTGGTTGAGATTTTTGCGAAATGCGTGGAAATAAATCATGAATAAAGAGCAAGAAAGACTAAAGGATTCGTCCTGGAAAAAGTGGGGGCCATATGTGAGCGACCGTCAGTGGGGGACCGTGCGTGAAGATTACAGCGAGAACGGTGATGCATGGAACTATATCACACATGATATGGCGCGTAGTAAAGCTTATCGCTGGGGTGAGGAAGGTATTGGCGGCATCTGCGACAATGAACAGCTTTTATGTTTTTCCGTTGCTTTGTGGAACAAAAAAGACCCGATCATAAAAGAGCGGTATTTTGGACTTAGCAATCCCGAAGGGAACCATGGCGAAGACGTTAAGGAATTGTATTACTACCTCGACAATACACCTACGCACTCGTATCAAAAAATGCTTTATAAATACCCGCAGCAGGAATTTCCTTATGCCTGGCTGGTAGAAGAAAATAAACGCCGCACACGGAACGACCCTGAATTTGAACTAATTGATACCGGAATATTCAATAACGACGATTACTTTGATGTATTTATTGAATATGTTAAAAATACCCAGCATGATACATTAATTAAACTAACTGTTAATAATAGGGGACCCGCAGATGCCGCTTTAAACGTGCTGCCAACCATATGGTTTCGCAACACCTGGGCCTGGGGATATGATAATTACGTCCCGGAACTAACTGCTGATTCTCATGGCGTAATAGAGATTTATCATCAGCAATTTGGGCAAATGTGGCTGAATGCTGAAGGTTCGCCTGAATTGGTGTTTTGTGACAATGAAACCAATACGCGCCGTTTGTACAACCTTAATGACGGCAGGCAATTTTATAAAGACGGTATAAACGATTATATCGTTCATGGTGCCGCCACCATAAATCCCAAAAAAACAGGAACTAAAGCAGCTGTAAATTTTGATGTAAATATCCCAGCAAAGCAAAGTGTTACACTAAGGTTGCGTTTATCGACCGACGCTAGCAATGGGTTTGACGATTTTGATAAATTGTTCAACGCAAGAAAGTCGGAAGCCGACGAATTCTATTCGGATTTGGAGGAAGGTGTCGAGAATGCTGATAGAATTATGATCCAGCGGCAGGCATTGGCGGGAATGCTCTGGAATAAGCAATTTTACTATTTCGACATTAACCACTGGCTGCACGGCGACCCTGCACAACCCGCGCCGCCTCAACAGCGCAAAAACGCACGTAACAGCAAATGGACGCATTTTAATACCCGCGACATTATATCGATGCCCGATAAATGGGAGTATCCGTGGTTTGCTGCATGGGACCTGGCTTTCCATTGTATCCCGCTTGCAAAGGTTGATATGGCTTTTGCCAAAAATCAGCTTAGCCTGCTTATAAAGGACTGGTATATGCACCCTAATGGCCAGTTACCGGCTTATGAGTGGGACTTCAACGACGCTAACCCGCCGGTGCACGCTATGGTTACCTGGAAAATTTATCAGCAGGATAAAGCGGCAAATAATAACCAGGGCGACACTTATTTTTTGGAGCGCATATTTCACAAACTGATGCTGAACTTCACCTGGTGGGTAAACCGCAAGGATGCGCAAGGCAATAATATTTTCGAGGGCGGATTTTTGGGGTTGGACAATATCGGTGTATTCGACAGGAATGCACACTTGCC
>Ga0105239_10004500_pt1 | contig 16637 bp, 14 predicted proteins | sample KBSC44metaG_FD_92761 | JGI IMG/M metagenome (GOLD analysis project Ga0105239, IMG submission 92761) | Corn rhizosphere microbial communities from Kellogg Biological Station, Michigan, USA - KBS C4-4 metaG | ecosystem: Host-associated > Plants > Roots > Rhizosphere > Soil | place: Michigan, USA...
CTCGTGACCGGCATCGGATTCGGGTATCTGCTGTTCCGCTTCCTGGACCACCGCGCCATCGCGATCGCGATGGCCGCGATCACCCTGATCTTTGTCGCGTTGTGGCTTGTTGCGGGCGCGGAGGTAACGACGCGTCCACGTTCGACGCCGAAGGCGATCACCGCGGGTCTTGCCTCGGGAGTCACGACAATGGTGGCGCATTCGGGCGGACCGCCGCTTGCGATGTATCTGTTGCCCCTCGGCCTCAGCAAGGACGTCTACGCGGGAACGACCAGTCTGTTCTTCACTGTCGGCAACGCGACCAAGGCCGTGCCCTGGCTCCTGCTGGTCAAACCGACAGGAAACGTCTGGACGTTGATGGCACTTTGCCTGCTCGCCATTCCCGCTGGCGTGTGGGCGGGTTGGCGGCTCCACGGAAGCTTGGACCAACGCCAGATCTACCGGCTCTGCTACGGACTGCTTGTCGTGACGGCGCTGAAATTATTGTGGGATGGAGTTTCCGGCTACCTCGTGTGAACCGATTGTTCCCGCGGCGTGGTGTTGGGCTCGCAAACACTAACAGCCTCTAACAACCGATAACGAGCAAATTGCGCTGCCTGTGCCAAAGTCGTTTCGCAACGATGATTGAATGCGATCCCGGAGCGCCGCATGGAGATGCAAGCAGAGCAGCAGGCCACCGCAGGCCGCTATGAGCCGTGGCCGCACCGGGGCGTTTGGGAGCGGGACTGTCCAGGGACGCTGCTGCTATCTTCGGCGGATCGGGGCTGGTCCGGCCTGTCGGCCGAATTGTGCACTGCTAGAAGAGGGGTTGGCCCGTGGAGGACCCCACAATCCGATGTCCGGATTTGCGTCGCCACCCGTAACAAACAAACGATTGTTACCCGGCGGGCGCCAGGCATCGAAAGTCAAATAGTCGCTGGGCGAGGTACGGTTTGGCTCTCTCCTCCTGGCTTGCAGGAGGGGGTGGTCGATTTCGCACAAGATCTGCCGGAATTTCTGCACATCTATCTTCCGCTAAGCCGCTTCTCGTCGAGCAATTTCGACAATGAGACCGATGAATCCGCAGTCGGCGCGCTAAGCTACGAAACGGCATTCGAAGATCCGCTGCTGGCCGAGATCGGATTTGCAGTCGTCTCCGAGCTAAAGACAGAAACTTCGGCCGGCGGCCTGCTCGTCGGAGCCCTCGCATCCAGTCTGGCGGCGAGGTTGCTTCAAAAGCATGTCAGCGCGTCACGCACCCCGCTTTTTCCTCGTCGCAGACACCAAGGGCTCGATCAGCGCAGACTCTTTCGCGTGCTGGACTACATTGATGCGAACCTGGAAGGCGATCTCAGCCTTGAATGCATGGCAACGGTTGCGTGCCTAAGCAGATACCATTTTGCGCGAGCCTTTCGGCAGGCCGTCGGAGAATCTCCCCATCGCTACGTCAGTGCCAAGCGCCTCGAGCGCGCGAAAACCTTGTTGATCCGAGGCGATCGGCCACTGGTGGACATCGCCCTGGCGCTCAACTTTTCCAGCCAAGCCAATTTCACGCGAGCCTTCAAGCAAGCGACGGGGCAGGCGCCAGGTCAATATCGTCAAACGGCGGGATCACAACCATCCAAGTCCTCTCTGACGGATGTTCGGCAGTCGCTTTCGGTTTTTGCCTGAACCTGCATATCGTTTGCGCGCCAGCCGACAGCAACAAATGACAAGACGAGAGCACGCCATGCAAAGCTCGTGGCCCGTCATGGCGCTATCTTCGCGTTGGTAAACCACCGAGGGTCAGTTCGCGATGCCGATACGGCAGTACTTTGTGTGGGTGGGAAGCTTCCTGCTCCTGGCGCTTTTCGCTGCCGATTGGTGGCTTCCAGGTCCCGCGGCACATTCGTATGCCGCAGTTCGTCCCAGCGAAAAGGTCCATCTGCGCATCCGTTCGGACCACAAATGGCCGGAACGGGTGGTGTTCGACACCGCGCATTCGGGAATGCCGCTCGCCGCGGAGTCTGGACCCGAGTTGGACGTCGCTCACAAAGACGTCGGCCAGACCGCGCAGCGCAGTCCACTCGATGCGTTCGCGACGATGGAAGGGGCTCCGGCCACCTCTCCGACAGCAACAAATGAAAACGCAATGGCAATCCGGGCAAAGCCGCGGCCGCTCAGAACGCGTATGACCAGTGCAGCCAAAATCGAATGATCGAGAGCTGATATGAAAGATGTTCTGTGCCTCGCCGTGTTCGCTGGCAAAATCCTGTGCCTCATAATGTTCGTGAACGTTCTCAAACCCGACGTCATCGGCGTCGTGCAGACGTCGACGCATCCGGTCGACTGTAGGATGGGACGTTCAGGGCCGCAGGAATGCGCGTCGAACGTATTTGCAACGGCTTCGCGAGCCGACGCGCAGCCATGCATCGCACGTGGCAACATCGCTCACTGCTGAAACAACCGTCCGCCATCACAATCGCCATGACCCAAGCTGCCTCATTCCAGGACCGACACGCCGCTCTCACCTTCGCGCTGCGGACCTTTGCAGCGGCGATGCTGGCGTTCTCGATCGCGCTCCTGCTGGACATGCCGCGTCCCTATTGGGCCATGGCGTCGGTCTACATCACTTCCAACCTGTTCACGGGGGCGACCACCTCCAAGGCCGTCTACCGCATTCTGGGCACGCTGATTGGCGCGGCAGGGACGATCGTGTTGGTCCCCAACCTCGTCAATTCGCCGGAATTGCTCAGCCTCTGCATCGCGCTGTGGGTCGGCATTTGCCTATATCTCTCGCTGATCGACGGCACGCCACGCAGCTACGTATTCTTGCTGGCCGGCTACACCGTGGCGCTGCTCGGATTTCCCATCGTCTCGACGCCCCAGTCGGCCTTCGACATCGTGGTTTCCCGCGTGCAGGAGATCACACTCGGAATCGTCTGCGCGAGCGTCGTCGCGATGCTCGTGCTGCCGCGCAGCGTGGCCTCCGCGGTCACCGCACAAACCGATGCATGGCTCGTCGGCGCGCGCCGGCTCGCTGCGGACGTCCTGACTGGCCGCGGCAGCGATCAGGAGCGTGACAGCGAACGCATACGTCTCGCCGCCGCGGCCTCCGAAATCGACCAGCTTGGGCGTCATCTCGGCTATGAGGCGACCGCTTCCACAAATATCGGGCGAGGGCTGCAGCGCCTCCGGCAGCATATGCTGTCGCTGCTTCCGCTGCTCGGATCGATCGAAGACCGCAAGCTGCCTCTCAACTCGCATGAAGCGGCGGCTGCGCGCGTTGCCAGCATGTGCACAAGAATAGCGGCATGGCTCGAAGCTGGCGGGCGCGATGGACGGGAAGCCGATGCGTTGCGCGTATCACTTGATGAGGTACGACCGGTGCCGGGCGTGGATGCTGGCTGGATCGAAATCGCGATCTTTGGTCTCGTTGTCCGACTGCGCAACCTTATCGATGTCATGCAGGACTGCGAGTTGCTGCGCGAGGCGATCTCCGAGGGGCGCAGCCCCGAATCGCTTCCACTCGTCTTCTCTCCCAGGGGATTGGCTGTTGCCGTCCCGCATCGCGACTACTGGTCTGCGCTCCTGGCGGCCGGGTCCGTAGCCCTTGCGGTACTGTCCTGCAGTTGCTTCTCCATTGCGACGGGCTGGTCGGACGGGGTTGCCGCTCCGCTCTTCGCCGCCGTCGTCGGCAGCTTTCTGGCAGGCGTTGACGATCCGCTTCCGGCGTTCCGCAATTTCTACGGACTATTCCTCGTCGTTATCGCCGTACATGGCATCTACCTGTTTGGCGTCCTGCCGCGGATTACAACTCTCGAGGTGCTCATTGTCGCGTTGATGCCGATTTTCCTGCTGTTCGGCTGGATGGCTGCGCGGCCCGCGACCGCGCGTATCGGCGCCATACTTGCCGTCTACCTCTCGGTGCAATTGGCGCTGACCGAGACCTATTCGGCCGATTTTACCTCCTATGCCAACTCAAGCGTTGCGCTGATGCTGGGCGTGGCGCTTACCGGCGTGACCTGCGGCATCGTTCGCCTGGTCGGGGCTGACTCGATCGCTAACCGATTGCTACGAAGCAATTGGGCCACGCTTGCGTCAGTCGCCGAGCGCACGTCGGATCAAGATCCCTTCGCCCTTGCCAGTCTCATGCAGCATCGCCTGGCCCTGCTTGCTGCGCGCATCACCGTCGTTCCTGCCGATGCAAGGAGCGGCGCCGCCAATCTTCGCCAGCTGCGGACGGCGCTCAACATTGTCGGCGTGAGGCGCGCGAGCTTGGGCCTGTCACGCTGCACAAGAGCGGCAGTCGAAGCCTTTTTCGCTCGTCTTGCCCCGATTTGCAGGACCCATACGGCCGGGCCGCTTCCAGATGGCCTGGTCGAACAGCTCGATAGCACCATCGCATCGACGTTGCAGGAGCCCTCGAGCGAAGCCCGCGATCACGTGCTGATCGGTCTCACCGGCGTTCGTTCCGGACTCTTTCCGGAGTCGCCGGCCTATCAAGCGCAGCAAATCCAGCCTGGGACGATTGCCGCATGAAATACGAACTCGACCTATTCGGCGTGCTCGTTCCGAGCCTCCTGCTCTGGAGCGTGGTTGCCTACGCGCTTGGGCGCCTCGTCAGCAAGCTGATTGCTCGGGTCGGCCTGTATGGCTGGATCTGGCATCCCGCACTATTCGATTTCGCGCTTTTCGTCTGCCTGGTCACCGGCCTGGTCGGCTCCACGGAGTTCTTCTCATGACAGCACCTGTTTCGTTCGCGAAAGCCTTATGGCGCGGGTTCACGATGAAGTGCCCGAACTGCGGTCAAGGCCGTCTGTTCGGTCGCTTTCTGAAGGTGGTCGATAACTGCGAGGCTTGCCGTGAGGACTACACGCCGCAACGCGCGGACGATCTCCCGGCCTATCTTGTGATAGCCATCGTTGGCCACCTTGTCGTGCCGGCACTTCTTGCCGTCGAGATCGCCTATTCACCTCCCGCCTGGCTTCAATTGCTGATCTGGCTACCCGTTACCGGGCTTTCGGCGTTCTTTCTGCTGCAGCCCGTGAAGGGAATCATTGTCGGCCTGCAATGGCAGACCGGCATGCACGGCTTCGAGGCCGCCAGACGCCGCCGGGATCAAAAAGCCTCTGACGGCATCACGCCCGTTCCTCACCTCGCCTCTAAGGAGTTGGTGTCATGAAAGCCGTTGTGAATTCGCTGCGTCCTTTCGCGCTGACCGGTCTCATCGTGCTGGTCGCGCTTTGGGCCGGTTACAAGCTGTGGGATTACTACTTTGATGCACCCTGGACCCGTGACGGACACGTGCGAGCCGACGTGGTGCCGGTGGCTCCCGATGTTTCCGGCTTTGTGAGCGAGGTTCTGGTTCGGGACAATCAGCAAGTACAAAGGGGCGACGTGCTCTTCCGGATCGACCGGGCGCGCTATGACATCGCGCTCAAGCAGGCAGAGGCGGTACAGGAAGGCAAGCGCGCCATGCTCGACAATGCCAATGCCGATCTGAAGCGCTACAGTTCGCTGACGCCCGGCGTCGTGGTTTCCACGCAGCGGATGGACCAGGTCGTCGCCATCCAGGGTTCGGCCCAGGCGGCCTATGACCAAGCCGTCGCGGATGTTGCCCTTGCGAAGCTCAACATCGAACGCAGCGAGGTGCGGGCCTCGGTCAGCGGCATTGTCACCAACAACGAGCTGCGGCCGGGCGCCTACCTCACCCCCGGAAAGGGCGTGATGGCGCTGCTCGATACCGACACCCTGCACGTCCAGGGCTACTTCGAGGAAACCAAGCTGCAGCGCATCCACGTCGGCGATCCCGTCAACGTGCGGCTGATGGGAAGCAGCCGTGCGTTGCTTGGCAAAGTAGAGAGCGTTGCAGCTGGTATCGAAGATCGCGATCGCAGCAACGGCTCGACCCTGCTTGCCAACGTCAACCCGACCTTCAACTGGGTGCGGCTGGCGCAACGTGTCCCGGTCCGGATCGCGCTAGACCGCACCGAGCGAAACGAACTCGTTGCGGGAGCCACCGCAACGGTCGAGGTGCTCGGCTCCGCAGCACGCAACTATGCGACCAAAATGAACGCAGGACCGCACGGCCCTCCAGCTGCCACATGGCGCGAACTGCGATCACGGTCGCACCCTCGTGCGGCTGAAAGCTGATCAGATGAAGGCTCTATCAAAATGTTGGTGGCGTTTCTGGCAATGCTGAGCACCGGAATTTTCGCGGCCCATATTCTCGAAGCGCTGAACACGGGCCTGTCTTCGGTGAACACCCGCCGTCATAACAAGGCTAATCGAACGCGATAACCCACCGAGGTAACGTCTGATGCGTACTCACCGGACCAGCTATCGATCCTGGTTATCGCTCGGCGCCACCGCCGCTTACATCGCGTTGATTGCGTTAGTGGCCACGATGGGCGATCCGGCACACGCCGGCCTCGCCCTCGAAGAACGCAAACTACCTGAGATTCAGTTGGGTCGCTTGTCAGCCAACCGAGGCTGGGTCAGCGCAGTCGGCATCGTCACCGCCCGCGCCCCACGGGATTTCGATGATTTCGCGCGCGATCGTCAACTCAGGGCGAAACCGTCGTGCTGAACTCCGGCGGTGGGTCAATAAACGATTCGATTGCGCTCGGGCGGCAGTTCCGGGAGCTGAGCGTGCTTGCCGACAGCGCACTTTGAGAGCGCGCTCACGTGTCACCTGAGGCAGGGGCAACCGGAAGGCTTTGAAGTAGGAGCTGGTAAGACGCGTGCTTTGGTATGAGCGCAACCACCGAAGTGCCAAACATTTGGCTGGTTGCGCTTGAATGCGTGCTGTGACTGTCGTTACAGTATAGTCGTTGCGCTGGACATACCCCGTTCGCGCTACCCATCGGGTTCAACCAATACCACTACTGGTCCCCTCTTCCGCGCCTGATTTCGCACGAAGGGGCGGCCCTCGATGCCTGTGCCATATCCGGGTCAGTCGCCACCACCGTCAACACCCTGAGCTTACGGAGGCCGGTCAATGTCGCTCTTGAGACCTCATCCAGGCTTTCGATTCTGATTGCCTGCGGCATTCTATCCGCGGAAACTCTGGCCATTGCGGCACTTGGATTTACTTCGTAATTTCCGAACTTCCTGTGGTAAATAGAGGACAGGTGGGTATACTTCCGATAATTGTCCTTATCGGAAGTGATCACCCTGTCCCCACGACCTCAAATCGAGCGCACGAAATCCTTATCAGATGGCAACTGATAAGCTTCGCAGCCAAACCTTATCAGTTGGCGCAGCATCCAGTTGCTCGCTCTTCGGTTTCCGCTTTTTCCGATCGTGGTGCAGCGAGTACTTGAGCCAGCGCGCTAGCGTATGCCACTATAACAACGGCGAGGCCTTGCGCCTTAAATTTTGCGGAGGCCGCCGCGAATGAACGAGACGCCATTGCTATAGAAATGGGCGATCGGCCGTCACTGACGATAGACCTTTAGTAGGCTGCTTAACACGACGGCTAGGCACAATTTGCTCGTCTTCGCGGGTTGTCTTACTATTGGTATGGGCATGGATAACACCGACGTGGCGTGAAGAAGGGCACTTGCCGTGGTCACTAAACGGGGCGATTCTCCCGACGAATTGGGCCGTCGATGTAACCATTGTGGTTTCGAGATCCGGCCGACTGCGCACTTTTGCGGTGGCTGCGGCCGATCCAGGGCCTTCGGGACCGCGGCCGACCAGAACGCACTGACTTATCTGCAGTCGAAGCTGCCGCCCAAGCTGGCCGAGCGGATCTTGCGTTCCGGCGGCGCGATGTCCGGCGAGCGCAAGCACGTCACGGTGTTGTTCGCGGATGTCCGCGGCTCGACGGCGCTGATCGACGGGCTCGATCCGGAGGAGGCGCTCGAAATCCTTGGACCGGTGCTTCAGGTGCTGATGGATGCAATTCATCAGCACGATGGATTTATGAATCAGGCCCGTGGCGACGGTGTCATGGCGCTGTTCGGAGCGCCCATAGCGACCGAGGACCATGCCGTGCAAGCTTGCCGCGCGGCAATGGCCATGCGGGCCGGCATTCGGGAGCTGAACCGCAGGAGGATCGGCGACATCTCCCTGCGCATTGGAATCAATTCCGGACACGTCGTGATTCACTCGATCGGCAGCAACCTGATGATGAACTACGATGCGGTCGGAAAAACCGTACATCTGGCTGCCCGCATGGAAGAGCTCGCGCCAGCGAACGGGATCATGCTCACCGCTGCGACGCAAAAGCTCGCCAAGGGCTTCATTGTCGCGGAGTCTCGCGGCACGGTTGTGTTGAAAGGGGTGGCGGAGCCGGTCGAAGCTTTCGAATTGGGAGGCATGCGCTCGACCACACGCTGGCAAGCCCGCTCCTCGCAAGGCCTCAACGCGCTGGTGGGCCGCCAGGCCGAGCTCGACACGTTACGGAGTCTGCTGCAAAGAGCCGCGAGCGGAAATGGACAGGCGCTGAATGTCGTCGGCGCCGCAGGGCTCGGAAAATCGCGACTGATTCATGACTTTATCGGCGAGCGCCCCAGCGATTGGACCGTGCTGGAAACCGCGTGCGTTCCTCAGCATACCCAATCCAGCTATTATCCGATCAGCGACCTTATCCGTCACATCTTCGGGATCGACATCGATGACACGCCCGAGATCGTCGCCAAGCGGATCAGGGAACACCTCGTTTCGCTGGATCCAACTCTGGCGAGATACGTTTCGGCGATCTGTTCAGTGCTGGACATCAACGTCGCAGATCAGGAATGGAAGAACCTGGAGCCGACGGAGAAGCGGCAGGCAATCATCGAAGCGATCACGGCTCTGATCCTGTTTCAGGAGCGCCGCACCCCGCTGCTGATCGTTGTCGAGGACGTTCACTGGATTGACAGTGAAACGAGGATCATTCTTCACAATCTCCTCAGCCTGTTGCGCGGGTTGCGAATTTTCCTCGTCATGACGCAGCGCCCGGAAGGCAATCTGGCGGATCCCGATCTCCTTCGCCTCGAATTGTCGGCGCTCGCCGAGACAGCCTCACAGGAAATGCTCGACCGTCTTATCGGGGGAGATGTGACGCTGCAGTCGATAAGAGACCGCATCGTCGCCAAGGCGCAGGGAAATCCCCTCTTTCTGGAAGAGCTGGTGCAGTCCCTCGCAGAGACCGGAAGCTTCGCTGGAGACCCCGGGGCCTATCGTCTCAGCAAGCCCGCCGGGCGGATCGAGATCCCGCAGACCATTCATACCGTTCTGGCTGCCCGTATCGACCGATTGGACGGGGTGCCGAAGACCTTGCTACAGACGCCCGCCGTGATCGGAACGGACGTTTCGATCGGGCTGCTCTCCGAACTGCTGGAGGTGCCGGCAACCAAGATAGCCGGAGATCTCAAGGGGCTTGAGGAGGCGGACTTCCTTCGCAAGGTCAAGCGCGTCGGATCGGAATACTCCTTCAAGCATGAACTTATCCGCGAAGTTGCCTACGGAACGATGCTGCTGGGCACGCGCCGCTCGCTGCATGCAAAGGCGGTCGCAGTCATCGAATCCCGGTTCAGCGACCGGCTCGACGAGCACATCGACCGGCTGGCCGATCATGCATTCATGGCGGGACTTTGGGAAAAGGCAGTGCCGTATCAGCTGCGCAGCTGTCGGCGTGCCGTGAGGCGCGGCGCCAACCAGGATGCGATCGGGATTTACCACCGGGGATTGGAGACCTTGTCGCATTGGCCGGATTCGGCCGCGAAAACCAAGGCCGAAATCGATTTCCGCCTGATCGTTATCATTGCGCTGGAGCCCCTTGGCAAGCATCGGCTGATTGCCGACGTGCTGCGCGAGGCGCGGGAGTTGGAGGACCCCTCGAGCGATCCAATACGCAATGCCGCCGTCAATTGTCAGCTCGCAACTGCCCTGTGGCGCATTGGAGAGCACAACAGCGCAATGGAAGCAGCCAAAGCGGCCAACGAGGTCGCGCAGCGGATCGCCGATCCTGCTCTCATGTTTGCGTCACTGCACCAGATCGGGATGGTTCTTCACGAAACCGGTGCGTTCAGAAAGTCGATCGAGATACACGAAAGGTGCTTCGCGTTCGAAAGTCCGGAGCTTGATGCGCGGCGAGCCGGGTGGGCCGCCTATCCGAGCGTCGTGCTTCGTACTTTCCTGGCCGATTCCCTGGTCGAAATCGGGGAAACGGAGCGGGCCGAAATCATGGCGACCGAAGCCATGAGGAGAGCCGAGGATCATTTCTATTCGCGTGCGAATATATCGCATGTGCTGGGCCGGCTCAGGATTGCCCAGGGCCGGCAAGCGGAAGCCTTGTCGATCCTGCGGGAGTGCTGGCAAATCTGCCTCGAGCGTGGCATCGTGCAGATGTACCCTATCCTCGCGGCGCGAATGGGAGAAGCGTGTCTCGCGTTGGGCGATACAAGGGCTGCCGCCGAGATTCTGTCCAAGCCGGAACGGCTGGACGTGCCGCTCGGCGAAAATGCCTTCGGCTGGGGTTGGCTGTTCGTGGTGCAGGGGCGTGCTTTCCTGGCCGTGGGCGACCTCGCGCAAGCACGCATTTCGGGCAAGCGCGCCCTGGCGCTGGCCGAAGAGCGCGGCGAACCTCCGCAACAAGCCCATGCGCTGCAACTTCTGGGTGAGGCCTCATTGGCCAAAGGCGACCGGGCGGAGGCCCAGTCCTACCTCGAGCGGGCTCTCGCGATCGCAACAAAGTGCGACATGCGGCCGTTGATAGACCGATGTCGTCCTGCCCTCGAGGCCGCCCGCACCTCGCCCGCCACCTGAATCCGGCGCGACATCGCCCGAGGTCATTTGGCCGCGGCGATATCGCGCAACGCCCGAAGTCCCGGCAGGAAGAAATAAGCTCCGCCGCGAACCGTGACGAACGGTTTTGGACGGTTGACGCGGAAGTTGGCCGGCCGGTTCTGGATCGTGATTGCTTCTCCATCAGGGAAGTGACTGATGGGATCCGTTCCGGTGTAAAGACCGTTGAAATGACGGTTGTTGATCCATGAGTGCTGGATCATCTCGAATTGCCCGGCAATATCAGCGTTCAGGGCAATGAACAGCATTCCCCTCTCGGCTCTGTCTCCATGGCCATTTGCACCATTCGGCTGCCATCTCTCGCCATATGGCCGGCCGCGCCGGATGATGCGATGCATTTTTGAAAGATGCAGCGCTGTTTCCGGATCGGGTCCGAGGGAGTCGCGCGGATTTGCGCGCCGGATGTGGGCTCCGATCGGGCACTTCAGGCCGGAACGGTCCTCGTAGTGGTACAGGAAGTTGTTTTTCGCATCTTCCTCGTTTCCGTTGGGTTTCTCGGGGATCAACGGGTCGCCGTTCTTCCACCGGCCGAGCAGGCGTGCGGCGACCCAGTCTCCGGTCTCGCCGATTTGTTGGCCTACAGCGCAAACAAAGGAGTTGAAAGCGGGGACGTCCTGTTCGAGCTGACGAAACACGAGATAGGTGCCGTTCCGCCTGATATCCCGGTCCTGCCCCTTGGGGATCACACTGGCTTTACGCTCATTCTCGTAGCCGAGCAGGAATTCGCCTGCCTTGACCTCGGCCCCCAGCTTGATCTCGGATTTCGCCATCCGGGAATGGCCTTTGCTTTTGTTGGGTCGGCCCTCGATCTTCGGCTGGGAAAATCCGTCCTCGAAGCCGAAGTGCTCTATCTCCTGGTCGAAGAGTTGCCCCCTCAGGACCATTGGTTTGCCGTCTGCAATGCCGGCCAGTGCATTCAGCTCGTCCTGGATCAGCTGATCGATTTCCGCCTCAACCGCGAACAGCATGAGGAGCCCGTCGATGTCGCGGGTTTGCTCATTCCAGCCGCCCCAATTCCACTTCTCGGGCGAGCTGTGTCCGAGGTCGCCGAGGACGTTTGTCCGGCGAGGGATCGGCGCGCCCGGGGCTCGCTCGGGAGCCATTCCTTCGAGGAATTCGAACGAGAAGGAGTTGAGCGAGGCCTGCTCGACGCCGAGACGGCGTAGGCCCGACGGCGTCAGCGCCAGGTTCCTGGCGGGTTGCGTCTTGCTGCTGGGCCCAGGCTGGGATGGAGTCAACCGCCTCGTCAGCAGGGCCGATAGCCAGTTTTTGTTGCGCTGGAGATCACCGGATTGGAAGCGCCACAACAAATAGGCCGAGCGCCTTAGATCTCCGTAGCCGCTGAGGACGATGCCTTGCACATCCGTCCATTCCACCTCGACCTTTTTGCCCATGATCATCCCCACTCAAAGGTTTTGAACGACTGCGTCGACTCCGGTGGGAGCCAGCCGCTGGGACAGCGATTGTCGAATAGCCGTGCTGGTATTGATGTTCACCACGCTCAGCGTGGGATAGGCGCTGTACCACATGATCGTCTCGATCTGGCTCTCCCGGACGTAAGCCTTGAAGGGCTGTTCGGCTTGAGCCCCGCTCCAGAAATAGAACCGCGTTCCGGGGAAGCTGTAGCGCTTACCCGCCAGGTCTTCGACATAGGTGTTGGTCCAGATCGCGTTCAGTCCCTTCACTGCGGCCATGTCGATGAACTCGTTCAGGTAGCTGTCCCAGGCGCCTCCATAATTGTCGAGAAACAGCAGCCGTCGACCGCTATCAATCAGCAGCCACCGGGCCGAGAGGATGGTCGGGATATCGCCCAGCGCGCCGACATTGAACCAGAAGCGGGACAGGAGATTGATGAAGAACAGCGTGGCGCGCAACGCAAGACCATGGACGAAGCCCGGCTTCACCAGAGTGAGGCTTGCCAAATGGTTTTGGAAGCGGTTATTGCCGCCTTCTTCCCGAGCGTACTTTTTGGCGTTTTGGGCGGATCTCGCGACGAGGTTTGCGGGCTCCTCAAATTGCTCCTTGTCCTTCCGCTCACGCCGGCGCGCGACCAACAGAAGCGCGACGCCGAGCCCATACAAGACAATGACGCCGACCACGGCGTAGGCCGCAATCAATAATCCCCAGTAGATCACCCGTTCGGCATCGTGCCTGGGCATGATTGGCCACAAGTACCGGCTGACGATGAGGGCGCCGCAGGCGAGCACGAATACCATCAGAAACCGGACGACGTCGAGCCGCCAGCGTCGCCAGTTTTCCTGCCGGCCGTTGAGCTGCTTCACTTCCACCATGATCTTCAGGCATGTCGCGAAGTATTGCAGGCAGAGCAGCGCGACGAGCAACAGGAAGAGGACGAAGGCAAGGACCACATGCACAACCCACGTCGAGAGCGTGGTCGCATCCAGCAACGCCCCCATGTGGGGAAGGAGCGCCAGCAGTACCGCACCTGCGAACAGGACGAGCACGCCATAACGCAAGATGATCAGGATGTGCAGCGGAACGCGGCGGGCGAAGAATTGATCGCGCGGGTGTTTGCTCCAGCTGGTGAAAAGGAGTTCGACTGCACGGACCGCGAGCCAGATGACGGCAAGTCCGATAGGGAGAAACACCTCAGACGGCAATTCAAGCGGGGAGTTCGGAAACAGGTCGATGAGAGTGCCTCTGCTGTAGCCATCCACCACTTTGAACGCGGTCCGGATCGATTCCAGCAACGGCGGACAGCCGAAATATTTCAACGCCAGCCAGTCGCAACCAGCGCCGATCAGGCAGGCCAGGACCACGGCCGCAATCCCTGCCGCTACGACGGTCAGTTTCCGGCATTTCACTTCCCATGGCACCGGAGCAGGTTGATTAGCCCAGCGGCGGCTTGCGTCGTCGGTCATGAAGCTGCGCAGCTGCGCAAAGAGTCCATCCAGACGTGGTGCGGTGGCGGCAAGACGTTGCGGCTTGACGAAATGGTCGACTATCTCGGAGCGGACCCGACTTTCACCCCTGATTTCCCCGACGGTGCGGCCGGGGCTGCCGGAGAAGTAGATGTGGGCTCCCGCGTCGTGACTGATCAGATATTCCTTTGCGAGCTCGGGAGAGATGCGACCGGAAGCAGGGTAGCCTTCGCAGTGCTGGTAGAGCTCGTGGATACCGTTGCCGGCCACACGCAGCAGGTCCGAAATGAAATCCTCTTTCGAGCCATCGAAGGCTGCCTCGAATACGAGGCTTGGCGCGAAATCGCCTGTCTCCTCAAGTATGACGCAGCTGGCAAAGTGGAGAGTTGAGATGCGGTCGAACGGAAAATCCCCCGTGCATTGCATCCCGGCTTGCGGTTCGGCATGGCGCCGGAGATAGTCACGACATTGCCCTGCCAGCGAGCTTTTTATCGGCGTGATAATAGTGACATAATTTGCCATGGGCGCTATCCGGGTTGCCGATCGCTCTTGAACTCGTTGCTCTTGAACTCGACAACGAGCCCAGAAGCCACCGGTCCATCGAAGCTGAGCTGACCTTTGGCGTCACTCTTTCGCGTGAGCCCCTTTAGCAGCAGCACCGCCCTGAAAACCTCCAGCAGGGCAATTTCGGCGATGTATCGACCGAAGCACTCGCGCGCTCCAAAGCCGAAGTGCAGATATTGCTCGAACTGTCGCGTCGCATCGAAGCGCGACGGGTCGGGGACCGCCTCCTGATCGAACATGGCCGACAGGGGAGGCGCGAGAACCCTCGTTCCAGCGCGCACGCATCGGGACTTCTTCGTGCCGTATGCGATCACCGTATCGCGCGGCGTATCCCGGAGGAGCAGGGGCAGCATCGGCCGGAAGCGGAGCGCCTCATAGACGAAGTGCCGGAGTGTAGTGCGAAGCGCATCCGCACGTTGTTTGTCACCGCGAGTTTCGGCATCAGTCAGCGCGATCGCAACGTTCCGGGCCTCCTGCAAGGCGTCCGGGTGCGCAAGGATCTGATCGATTGCCGAGGCAGCCGCCCGGACGATCGTCGCTCCGCCCGTCGCAAGCAGGCCAGTCAGGTAGCGCCGTATCCAGTCTTCGTCGAACCAGAGCGGCGCGCCGGGAGTGCCTAACCGGTGAACGAAGCGGGTGAGAAGGTCACCTGGAGCGACCACAGGCGATCCCGCCGGTGACGACACGGCAGCGATCTCATTTACTACCTGTTCGGTGATTTTCGCGATGTTGCCGCGGGAGCGGAGCCATGGCTTCGAGTCGATCGGCGGCTTGACCATAATGATGCCCGCGAGATCGCGCATCGCATCAGCCATGCTTTTCACACTTCCCCCAAGGGGAGGAACACCAAAATATTTGTCGGCGATATCGACGACTACCGGCTCAAGCAAGTCGGAGACGACGTCAATCTCACCCTTTGCTGCCGCGATCTGCAGCTGGCATCGTTGGCTAATGATTGCCCTGAGTCTCACCGAGTCGGCGGTCACGCCAACAGCGCTCTGAAGCCACGCGCGCTCCTGCGCATGCTGCTGACGCCAATCCGCGGTCATGAGGAAATCGCCCCACGGCATTCCCGGCACGATGGACTCTCCGAGCGTGAAGTCGTCGAAGCGACCGAGGACTTCCCGCACCTCGCAGGCCCGCGTGACGATGAGGACTTTGCGGAAGATGAATACCGGTCGAAAAAGTCGCATGATGCTGAAGACGAACTTGAAGAGACCGAGCTGACAGAGGAAATGGCACTGCACTCGGTAAAGCAGCGTGCGGAGCTGGAGGCGCTGGGCCTTGACGCAGCGCTTCACCCAGGAGACAAGCTGGAAATAGCGATCCGGCGACTCACGTCGCGTCGTCGATTTGAAAATATCTGTGTCCATCGACAGCCCCCAAAGACTTACTTCACAATTCCGCCGGGGCGATACGTTATACCCTTGCAATCGTAATCGCAGTCCGGGCAATGGTCATGTGAACTGCTTCACACTTGCAGCTGTCGACGCGCGAACGCAGTTTGAGTGCCCGACGCGGCTGGCGGATTGCCAATCCTGGCCGGCGCTGCCTTAAGGACCCTGCCCTGTCCGATGAGCCGCCAAAGTTGCGCGTCCTGTGCCGGTGCTGTCGGAATCGGCGCTACCGGCGTTCGCAGAGCCTGCCGGGTCGCCGGAAGCAGCCATTGTGACGGTTGAACTCCAGGGGGCACGAGTGGAGGTGCGAGGGACGCCTGGCCTTGCTGTGTTGAGTGATGTGTTCTTGGCGCTTCGACGGACACGTTCATGCTGACGCCGCCCACGAGCCTTACGATTTACGTGGCGACGCAACCTGTGGACTTCAGAAAAGGTGCGGAGGGCTTGGCGCTGATGGCGCAGGAGACGCTGGGCCATGATCCGATGAAGGGCGTGGCGGTGGTGTTCCGTGCGAAGCGCGCTGATCGGGTGAAGATAGTCGTCTGGGATGGCAGCGGCCTTGTGATGTATTGGAAGCGGCTCGATGGCAGCGGCTTCAAATGGCCTCCCATCGTGGCCGGTGTGATGCGGATGAATGCCGCCCAGCTGTCCGCGCTTCTGGCCGGCATGGATTGGACGCGGATGCACGCGCCTCGAATCCCGCAGCCGAAAGCAGTTTTGTAGGACATAAAATCTTCGCTGCATCGATGCGCGAAGCATGGCAGACTCGGGCCAATGAGTGATTTGCCTGATGAGCTGCCGAGCGATCCGGCCGAGTTGCGTGTCTTTGCCGCGGCTCTGCTGGATCGCTGCGCCAGGCTCGAGCGGTTGCTCAACCTTGCGAAGGATGCGCAGTTTGGTCGATCCTCGGAAAAGCTGGACGCTGATCAGCTGCAGCTTGTTCTGGAGGACATCGGAAGAGGCCGTCGCGGCCCTCGAAGCAGCCGAGGATCGCGCCAATCCCAGAACCTGCGAGAAGAGGACGGCCGAGCGCAAA
>Ga0105239_10004501_pt1 | contig 16632 bp, 14 predicted proteins | sample KBSC44metaG_FD_92761 | JGI IMG/M metagenome (GOLD analysis project Ga0105239, IMG submission 92761) | Corn rhizosphere microbial communities from Kellogg Biological Station, Michigan, USA - KBS C4-4 metaG | ecosystem: Host-associated > Plants > Roots > Rhizosphere > Soil | place: Michigan, USA...
CGCTTCCGCTTTATATGTTCGGCGCGATGAATTCGGGTGCCTCGCCGACAATCTACGCATTTTCAGGCACGATCATCGTCGTCTCGGTCGCAGTCGTCGCCCTGGTCTTTGCCGGCCTAGTGGAGCAGCAGAGCCGAAGGCCGCGACAAGCGCCAGGCAAAACCAGCTATTGAGGCTGCAATAGGCAGTTGTCATTCTGCCCATTAAACGGCCAACTCGCTTAGATTGTCGCCGATTCTTTGCGGCTGCGGGTGAGGCAGGGATGGACGTTCAATTGTCCGTGTTACAGACGGAGTAACGAGGTCGCCTATTGGCCCTAAGCTGCCCCGGCTGAGCGCGGAGCAATGGTCCGCTTTCAAGGCGAGAACGGACAGTTGCTGGCCTAACTTCGATCGTCCGCCTGTGACCCATTGCGGACATCTCGCGGTGTTGCAACTGGTATTAAGTAGGCGTTTATTTTCCCCTAGACGGTGTGCCTGTTCCCGTTGACGGGGTTGTAAGGCGAGCCGCAGAATAGCCGCCACACTCGGGGGGGCAACGCTCTGTCGGACCTAGATGACGTTCAGCGGCGGCTAGTGGCGGTCTTCGCGGCAGACGTGGAAGGCTACAGCCGCCTGATGGGTGCGGACGAGGTCGGGACGCTGAGGGGGCTGACCGAGCGCCGCGCGATCCTCGACAAGGCCATTGCTGAGCACCGGGGCCGCATCGCAAACACGGCCGGCGACAGTGTGCTTGCGGAGTTCGGGAGCGCTGTCGATGCCGTGCAGTGCGCGGTCGAAGCGCAGGCCGCCTTGGCTGAAGCGAATGCCGGGCTGTCACCCGATAAACGCATCAACTTCCGCATCGGCATTCACGTGGGAGATGTCATGGTACGCGCGGGCGATCTGTTCGGCGATGGCGTGAACATCGCTGCACGGTTGCAAGCCTTGGCGCAACCGGGAGGCGTTTGCGTCTCTGGTGAGACCTACGGGCAAGTCAGAAAGGTTCTGCCCATCGCCTTCACTGATCTTGGGGCACAGCAGGTCAAAAACATCGAAGAGCCGGTGAGGGCGTACACAGCGACTGGGCTCGGTGAAGCTGTCGGTGTGGTCGCAATGCGATCCGCAGAGATTTTCAAAGCTCTATCGCTCCCTGACAAACCCTCCATTGCCGTGTTGCCTTTCCAGAATATGAGCGGTGATCCAGAACAGGAATACTTTGCTGATGGTATGGTGGAAGACATCATCACCGCGCTATCTCGTTTTAAATGGCTGTTCGTGATCGCCCGCAATTCAACGTTCACATACAAGGGACGGTCCGTTGACATCAGGCAAGTTGGACGGGAACTAGGTGTTCGTTACGTGTTGGAAGGGAGCGTGCGAAAGGCGAATGAACGAGTGCGGATCACAGCGCAGCTCATTGACGCGGAGACCAGCGCACACATTTGGGCAGATCGTTACGACCGCGCCGTCGATGACATCTTTGCCTTGCAGGATGAGATTACACTAAGCACCGTCGCCGCAATCGAGCCCAGCGTGCGCCAAGCCGAAATTGAACGGGCCAAGCGCAAACGGCCCGAAAATCTCGACGCCTACGACCTTCTGCTACGTGCGACGCCTTTAGTGGATACTGGAATGCCGGAAGGCGCGTCGCAGGCAGTGCCACTCCTTGAGCGCGCACTTTTACTCGAGCCGAACTACGCGCTTGCGCACGGCCAAACGGCGTTTTGCAACGAGATACTATATCTCCGAGCGGGAAGGCGTGAAGACAATCGCAAAGCGGCGATACGGCACGCGCATATTGCAGTGGCACTTGGCCCCGACGATGCTCCAGCACTTGTTTATGCCGCAATCGCGATTGGTCTTGTCGAACATAACCGTACCTTGGCTCAGGAGACGTTCGAGGCCGCTCTTGCAATCTCCCCATCGGCAGCGTGGGCATATTCTTGGGGCGCGTTGATTTTGGGCTGGGGAGGGGAAGCCGAGCGTGCAATCGACTGGGGCGAGCGGGGCATCCGCCTTAGTCCGCTCGATCCGTGGATTACAGCGGCGCTGCACGGTATTTGCATGGGTCACTTTCTTCGGGGGCGCTATGCAGATGCTGCGGTGGCAGCGCAACGGGCCATTCGTAGCAAACCGGGTTTCAGCGTCTCCCACATGTTCCTGGCGGCGGCGCTTGCTAAACTCGGTCGAATGGACGATGCGAAGGCGGCTGCCGAGCGTGTGATCCAACTTCAACCCAACTTCAGCAGCACCGGTCAGTGCGCCGCCATCGGTTGCGTGCCGGTGCTCGCGGGACCGCTCATCGAAGCAATGCGCGCCTCAGGTCTACCCAAATGACCACAGAGCGCCGCTTGGCGGGTGGATTCCGTAAGTTCGAATTTGACCGGCCGGCCAGTTTTCTTCTGTCGGACGCTTGCGCGGTCGACTGCATCGCAGCTTGGCGCGATGTCGTCGACATTCAGGGTCACTACGTGCCGTTTGCTGCATTGCATGAGTTGTGGCCCGTTTGAGACATGCCGCGGCGTCCGCTCACAGAGCGGACCATCTACCATGGACCGCGGACTTCCGAGTTTGACCCATTCCAGAGATCGACGATAGCTTAAGCGAAGAAGGGGTGAGGAGCGTCTCCTGTTCCTTTCGCCTTCATAATCCCGACGCACTGATCGACTTGCTCATCGGACATATTTAGTCCGAATTCACCGCGCAGCACGTCTCTGAACTCGCTCTCGGTCGCCAGCCACCGCTTCTCCGCATGCCCGTCTGCGTCCCGGACGGTGACGCGCGCGTTGTACATGGTGATCCGGCTCCTGTTAGGCCCCGGTCTCGCCACGATGATATTCCCCTGGTAAGGGGTTTCTGGATGGGTTGCCGTGTACCAATTGGTGATCTCGTATTCGCCATCATAACGCGGATAAGAAATGACCCGGTAAATGTGCTGCCAGCCATGCTTAAGCCGTGCCTGGAGCGTCAGCTCGCCGCCAACATCGATAAAGCGCATGACCTCGTGGGGTGTCTCTTGTTCGATTTGCGGCACGAGCCTGAGCGCGCAGGTCGGCGCAAGGTTGCCGAACCCGACATCCGCGAGATAAGTGCCGTCAGGCAAGTCCACTTTCAACAACATGTGGATGGCTGGGCGCGGTGCGTCGATCTCCAGCCCCCGCACGACACGCCCTTGTAAGCTTGTGATGCTGTAGCCGAGCGACCGAAGTCCGGCTCGGAAGAGCATGTTCTGTTCAAAGCAGTACCCGCCCCGTCTACTGGCAATCATCTTCTGCTGGAGCGTAGGCACGTCGAGCTTGGGCGGACGCCCGAGCATGATATCGAGCGTTTCATAGGGGATTGAGTGCGAGTGGGCGAAGATAAGTTGATTTAGAGTCTCAAGGGTTGGTGTGAGCGGCCCAGTATAGCCGATGCGCGCAAGCCAGGCCTTCCGATCGAGTTGTGCGTCGGACATCGCGCGTACTCCGGGGGTGTCTCGGACGTATATTGCCATTTTTTGGGCCCGGCGTCCCAGTCGTCTCCGTGCGCTGGCTCTAGGCCGGGGAATGGCAGCTTCTGGCCCGAAGCAGACGTCACTACTGGGCCGGAGAAGCGAGCGGCTTTCCCTTCTCGACAACATAAGTAGCAATTACTTTCGCGCCGTTCGGACCAGTTTTGGCGTCGTGAATAGCACCTGGCGGAATCTGATAGCTTTCACCTGACTTCAGGGTCTTGTCTGGTTGACCATCGACCAAGAGCACCATCTCGCCATCAAGCATAAAGCCTGACTCAGGACCGGGATGCGTGTGGCGCCCGATATTCACGTTGGGCGCGATCTCAGCCATTCCAATTACCGTCTCGTAGGTTGTGCCGGGCACGTCAAACTTTTGTAGCGGCGTCCGCTTTATCGTCGCGGTTTGCTGGGTTACCGCGGGCAAATTCTGCTGGGCGGCGGCGATACCGGTCATCGACAACGTGAGTACGGCTGTGCAAAGCAAGAACTTGGCAAGCATCGTTTCCTCCAAAATACACAACAGAATACGCGGAATATTATCAAATCCTCAGCTCTTTGCCATGTCTGAAACTGGCCCTAAGCTGCCTCGGCTGAGCGCGGAGCAATGGTCCGCTTTCAAGGCGAGAACGGACAGTTGCTGGCCTAACTTCGATCGTCCGCCTGTGACCGTAGCCGTCCGCGATCAGCGGCTGGATGACCTTGGCGAAGCAGGATCCGTCCGCCCATAGACCATGTGCGAAGACAATGCTCGGCTTGCCAGACATCAGAACCTCCCTTTTAATTCCGTTTGGCTACAGGCTAGTCTGCTTCTGCGGCTGCGCTCTCGATGAAGGCAGCAACCTCCTTGGGGTGAGAGAGCATCGCGGCATGACTGCTCGATAGCTCGACGAGCTTCGCCCGAGCCCTCAAGGCCATGAAGCGCTGCGTACTCGGCGGGATCATTCGATCCTGCGTCGTCAGCAGGTATCGGAGGGCTTGTCCTTCCACGCTGCGCGGGTGATTTTGTGCTGGACCGCGTCAAGTCCCCAGGGGACCTGTGCCACAGCCATGAAGCCTGTAATTGAGGCATCGACATCCTGCGCGAAGGAGGTCGGAAACTTCGCCGCGTCCACGAGAAGGAAGCCGTCGCTTGGCGGCAACAACGGTGCCCCAGGCTCGCCGGGGGTTGAACGTGTGGCGAGCTCGTGGACCGACTCTCCGACATCCGGCGCGAACGCGGCAATATAGACAAGCTTGCCGACTTTCGGGTCGGTCCCGGCCTCGGTGATGACGGCACCACCATACGAATGGCCGACCAGAACGACCGGCTTCCTCGCCTTGGCGATGACCTGCCGCGTCGCTTCGACATCGCCCTCGAGCGTCACGGTCGGATTCTGAACGACCAGAACCTCATAACCGTCGCGCGTAAGTCTATCGTAGACAGCCTTCCAGCCCGACCCGTCGACAAAGGCGCCGTGCACCAGGACGATAGAGACCGGCTTTTCATCGGCACGGATCTGCGCGGCCGCGGAAAAAGCAGCAGCCATGGCCAGCAGCGCTCCTAAAATGGTGTGTTTCATCGAGACCTCCCCAAATAGGTTTGGCTATCGCGCGCCTGCCGCCGACAACCTCGGAAAGTGAGAGCGCCCATCGCCGGTTGGCTTTAGAACGTCAGTTCGGACAGGGCTGTCCGGCCGCGCCCCACATTGCCATGTCCTTGACGTGATCCTCAAAGCTGCCCGGCGGCGTCGAACGACCTGCTCCGGGGGCCCAGCCCCGGGGAATGAAGCCGTTCAACGATGCATCGTGCCGCAGATGCGCGAGAAGGCCGGCGGCGTCGCGGCCGCCATTGCGCTTGGGATCCTTTAGCTGCGCGCAGATCTCGGCGCCGCTCTTGCCGAACCAGATGAAAGCCACCGGCGCGAGCTGCCAATCGATGCCGGCGCGCGGAGGCGACGGTGCCGGCTCGTTCGCCTGAGTCGAGGTCATGTGGCAAGTCGAGCAGGCCAGCTTCTCGGCGCCGATGCGGCTCTCTCCACCGTGGATATTCATGCCGTGCACACGAGGTTTCGTTTCGCCTGCGGGGGTCCATATCGGGATCGCCTTGGCATCGACATGGCAGTTGGCACACCGCGGATGCGTCACCACCGCTTCGATCCGCTTCCAGGCCTCCAGGCCCTCGGCGCGACTGATGCTGCCCGGCGGCAACACATCTTTTTTGGCCTCATCCTTGGCCGCGACAATTCCCGTGAGGGCTGCGATTGACGAAGCGGCGAGGACCACCGCAATCAGAAATCCCTTCATCATCCGCCCTCACACGAAATCGATGAACTTGTTGAAAGGCATCTCGCGGATGCGCTTCCCAGTCGCCGCGAAGATCGCATTGGCCAGCGCAGGAGCTGCCGGAGGAACCGGCGGCTCGCCGACGCCCCTCACCTTGGGATCGTTCTCGAGCCCACGAACTTCGATGACCGGGCACTGATAGATCCGCATGGCTTCGTGGTGATTGTAGTTGGTCTGCTGCACCGCGCCCTTGGCGTAGGTGAGCTCGCAGTTGATGGCGTGGCCGAGTCCCCAGATCACGCCGCCCTGCACCTGGTTCTCGAAATTGACGGGATCGACGACCTTGCCGACATCGACCGCGACCCAGACCTCGTCGATCCTGATGCCGCGGTCCGTTGCCGTCACCTCGACGACCTCGGCAGTCGGCGTCCCGAAGGACTCCACGAAGGCGACGCCGCGCCCTCGGCCGTTGCCAAGCGGTCCCTTCCAGTCCGACATCTCCGCGACCGTCTCCAGCACCTTGCGGTAGTGCGGCACGGTGCACATCGCGATGCGCGCCCGCATCGGATCGAGCCCCGCCGCATGGATCAGCTCGTCGATGAAGCTTTCGGTGAAGAAGCCCGATGTCGAGGCGCCGACCGAGCGCCATGTGGTGCTCGGCGAAAGTCCCTGCGCCTCGTAGCTCGTGGCCCGGAAATTGGGGATGTCGTAATAGACGTTCCACAGGCCGGCGGCCAATTGCCCGTCGGGATCCTTCGAGGGGGTGCCCGAACGCTCGAGCAGCCCCTTGAGCGGTGTGGTCGAAGCCAGTTGCAGATCGGCCGCGACGATCTTGCCCTTGTCGATGCTGCCGCGATGCCGGGCGATCGCAATCTGCCGCGGAATGTCCTGCAGGAAATCCTCTTCGCGCGAGAACACCAGCTTGACCGGCGTTCCCTTCATCTGATTTGCGATCTCGGCGAGAACGCGGACGTTCTCGTACTCAAGACGGTGGCCGAAACTTCCACCAGTCCATTGATTGTGGAAGGTGACCTGTTCCGGCTTGAGGCCGATCGCCGTCGCCGCGACATATTGCACGAAGCGAGGGCTCTGATGGCCGACCCAGATCTCCATCCCCTTGTCGGTGACGAGGCCGATTCCGTTGAGCGGCTCGAGCGGCTGATGCGCCACATAGGGCGCGCGATACTCGGCCTCGACGCGCGTCCCTGTCTTCAGCCCGGCTTCGATATCGCCGATCTTCCGCCACTCCTTGCCGAGGAATTCAGGCTTGAACGAGGATTCCAGAACCTTCCAATGGTCGGCCTGCTCGGCTGGATACGCCGAGGGCGCCCACTCGCAAGCGATGGCATCGACCGCCTTCATCGCATACCAGCTGTTCGTCGCGATCACCGCGACGCCGTTCTTGATCTCGAGGATTTTCTTGACCCCCGGCATCGATCGCGCCTTGCCGGCGTCGTAGGATTTCAGCGGCTGCCCCTTGTTGGGGTTCAGCTTGACGGAGGCGTAGAGCATGCCGTCCATTTTCATATCGATGCCGAACTTCAGCTCGCCCATCACCTTCGCGCGGATGTCGAGCCGCATCATTGGCTTGCCGAGCATGCGCCATTTGGACGGGTCGCGCGGCTTCGCATCGAGCACCGGCGGAATCTTGGCGGCGTCCGCGGACAGGTCGACATAGGCGATCTTGGTCCCGTTGGGCAGGATCACATGGCCCGATTGGGTGCGAAGGTCAGCCACGGCGACGCCCGACCGTTGGGCGGCGGCGGCCTTCAGCGTCTCGCGGGCGACCGCGCCGGCAACACGCAGCTTGTCGTAGGTGTCCGGCAAACTGCTCGACCCACCGGTCATCTGCAGGCCGGATTGTCTCAGCCATTCGAGCGTCTTGGCGCGCGCTTCCTCGGCGGCCGGGCTTTGGTCAGCGGCCACGAATGGCGCGAACTCATCGGCGAAGCCGGTGTTGAAATAGGCGGGGCTGGGACCTGCGAAGCGGATTTCGAACTGGCCGGGATCGAGATCCATCTCTTCGGCGATCATGATCGGCTGCACCGAGCCGACGCCCTGGCCGATGTCGGCGTGCTGCGCGATCAGCGTGATCTTGTCCGGGCTGATTTCGACCCAGGGATTGAAGGTCACCGAGTTCGGGCCGAGGCCGGCGGCCAGCGGATTGCCGTCGGCGCTCGACGCGGCTGCTTCAGCGTTGCCATAGGCGCCGAAAGCAACGCCGCCGGCGATAGCAGCAGTGCCGAAAACGAAAGCGCGACGCGAAAGGGTCTGCATGTGGCCCATCTCACTTCTCCGCCATCTTCCTGGCCGCAGCCGCATGGATCGCCGCGCGGATGCGCGGATAGGTGCCGCAGCGGCAGAGATTGCCGGACATCACCTGATTGATCTCCTCGTCGGTCGGGTTGGAGATCAGATCGAGCAGCGAGATGGCCTGCATGATCTGGCCGGTCTGACAGTAGCCGCATTGCGGCACCTGATGTTCGATCCAGGCCTGGAGCACCGGATGCTGCTCCTTCTTGTCCAACCCTTCGAGCGTGACGACCGACTTGCCCGCGACTTCGCCGATATGCGACTGGCAAGACCGCACGGCCATGCCGTCGATCTGGACGGTGCAGGCGCCGCATTGTGCGACCCCGCAGCCATATTTGGGACTGGTGATGCCGAGCTCGTCGCGCAGCACCCACAACAGCGGCATCTCGGGAACGACCTCGACCTGGCGCTTGATCCCGTTCACCTTGAGCTCGATCATGTCGGTACATCCCCTTGCGGATCTGGTCGGCACAACAGCACTGCCTGAGTGACGCTGAGCCGTATTCCCGATTCCTGCGGAATCATGCGCAATCCGTGCGCAGTGCCGTATCGGAGCGATCTGTTTTCACCTCGGCCTGGCCGCAGCACAATTCGCGGTACTGCCCCGGCGTGAGGCTAGCGGCCTTGCGGAACACGCGCGTGAAATTGGCTTGCGAGCCGAAACCGAACTCGAGCGCGATTTCGACCAGGGACAAGCGGTCGCGCGCGAGCTCTTGCCGCGCAGCCTGGACGCGGCGATCGGTCACGTAACGGTGCGGCGACAATCCGGTCGCCTCGCGAAACAGCCGGGAGAAATGATAGGGGCTGAGACAAGCCTGTGCCGCCAGATCCTCGAGCCTGATGTCGCTGGCAAGAGAAGCCTCGATATAGTCCAGTACGCGCTGCAGGCGCCGCGGATCGAGCGACGGCAACCTGTCGGGCGCGCGCCAGCGGTCGATCGTATAGTTCCCCAGAAGATGCGCCGCGAGCGCAACCTGGATTCCCTCCACGAACAGCGCGTCGGTCGGCTGGCGCGGACGATGAAGCAGGTCGCGAAGCGGCGAGCAGATGTGGAAGAGCACCTGATCCGCTAGCCCATGGGCGTAGGCGATCTCGACCTTCGCCGGATCGATATCGAAGTCCACAAGCGCGCTCTGGTCCAGCAGCGTCGGAGGAAGATAGAGATGAAGACATTCCATCCGGTCCGACAACTCGAGATGGCTCTCCTGCGTCCCTACGGGAACGAGGTAGCTCATCCCCGGCCGCGCGAGGCTCTTCTGGACTTCGCCATTGCCACTCCGGCACACCATGCCGCCGCCTGACAGCACCATGACGATTTCGGTGCAGATGGGAATGGGCGTTGCCTGCCGCCCCGCCTCGAACTTGCGATGCTCGATGCTCAGCCCCGGCCAGTCGTTGGCCGCTGCGAGCTTCTCGCTGTTCTGGTATTTCTGATCTCCATGCGTCACGAGCGCCATCACGACCTCCGCTTCAGTTGCGGCGAATCCCGGCCCCGTATCGCGCGCGAGCGATCATTCCATCCGGTGGTGAGTTGCAGCCCCGGCCGCTGCCACGCCGATCGCGAATTTCTCACAAGCCGCGTCAGCGAAGTCCAGAGGCGCCGCGGTTAAAAGAGGTAAAAGGCAGGCAAAGCAAAGGCTTGGAGCTAGGCACGATCGACTTCGGGAGCTTGGATGAGCAAGATGCGTCCGTCATCGCGCAGGAATCGGAAATACCGCAATGCCCGCCCGCGTTACTGAAAGGCTCACCAACGGCAATGCCGCCGTATCGAGGATCGGAGCCTGATATGAAGACGCTAATCTCCATACTTGCCGCAATGACGATCGCAACGACCGCCCCCGCAATCGCGGCCGAGAGGACCGTTTCCATCGTCCTCGTCCACGGCGCCTTCGTCGACGGATCGGGATGGAAGGACACCTACGACATTCTCTCGAAGGCGGGCTATGAGGTGCTCGTCGTGCAGCAGCCGACGATCTCGCTGCGTGACGATGTCGCGGAGACCGAACGCGTGATCGCCAAGGCGCGGCATCCGGTCATACTCGTCGGACATTCCTATGGCGGAATGGTCATCACCGAGGCCGGCGACAATCCGAAGGTTCGCAGCCTGGTCTATTTCGCGGCATACGCGCCCGATGCCGGCGAGTCGGTCAGCACGCTGTCGGAAGCACCCGTGCCGCCCGGCGAGCACAAGGCTCCGCTGGTCACTGAGGGCAATTATCTCTTCGTCGACCGCGATAAATTCCCGACCTCCTTCGCCGCCGACGTCGATGCCGCAACGACCCGCTTCATGGGTGCGGCGCAATTGCCGTTTGGATTGCAGGCGGTGCAGACCAAGGTCGACCGCGTGGCCTGGAAGACGAAGCCGACCTATTACATGGTGACGAGCGAGGATCACATTATCCCTCCGACCTTACTGCGCACCATGGCCAAGCGATCGGGCGCGAAGGTGACGGAGATCAAAAGCAGCCACGCGGTGATGCTGTCGCATCCGCGCGAGGTCGCGGCGTTCATCAGAAGTGCAGACACCTCCGCAACCGACTGAGATCGGCCGCGCTACGGGCGGATGCGCTCGCCTGTCACGGACAAGGACTCGCGACATGCCCCTCAAGGATATTCTGCCGGGAAGACTTGGCTTCGGCGCCGCGCCGCTCGGCAACATGTTCCGCGACATCCCCGAGCAGGAAGCGCTCGCAACGGTGAATGCGGCCTGGAACGATGGCATCCGTTATTTCGACACCGCGCCGTTCTACGGCGCGGGCCTCGCCGAGATCCGCATGGGGGCTGCGCTGGCCGGCCGGCCGCGAAGCGACTATGTCGTCAGCACCAAGGTCGGAAGGTTGATCCTGGACGAGATCGAGGATGTCGGCGCCCGCGACCTCGGCGAGAAGGGCGGCGTCTTCCAGTACGGTCGCCCGAACAGGATCGTGAACGACTATTCCCGGGACGCGACGCTGCGCTCGATCGAGGACAGCCTGAAGCGGCTCGGGACCGACCATGTCGATATCGCCTTCGTACATGATGTCGCGCAGGATTTTTATGGCGACGAGTGGCTCTCGGTCTTCGAAGGCGCGCGCAAGGGCGCGTTTAGGGCGCTCGACCGGCTGCGCGACGAGGGCGTGATCAAGGCGTGGGGCCTCGGCGTCAACCGTGTCGAGCCGATCGAACTGCTGCTCGCGCTCGAGGAGCCGCGTCCCGACGGCTTTCTGCTCGCAGGCCGCTACACGCTGCTCGACCATACCCGGGCGCTTCAGCGGGTGATGCCGATGGTTGCGGAACATGAGCTCGCGATCGTCGTCGGCGGCCCCTACAGTTCGGGTGCGCTGGTCGGCGGTCCTAACTTCGAATATGCCCAGGCGCCTCCGGAAATCCTCACCAAGGTGGCGCGGATCAAGGCGATTGCCGACCGCTACGGCATCAGCATGAAGGCGGCAGGCCTGCAGTTCGCGCTCGCCAGTCCGGTGGTGGCGGCCGTCATTCCCGGTGCGAGCCGCCCGAGCCGCATCGCCGAGGATCGTGCTGCGCTTGAGGAAGCCATCCCGGCCGATTTCTGGCGTGAGCTCCGTTCGGAAGGGCTCGCCAACGCCGCGGCTCCGCTTCCCACCGCCGATTGAGGCGCCGAGAGCGCAGCAGCTCCATCCCGGTCGAGCACCGCGACGGCCGCGAGGATAAATCGCGCAAAATCCACCGAACGACAAAGGAGAGCGACATGACAGATGAAGCACACAACGCCACCGACATGCGCCGCCGCACCTTGCTCCAGACAGCCGGCGCAGCCGCCGTCACCGGCCTCGTCGCCGGCACGAGCGACGCGCGGGCCGCGACGCAGAACGCCGACGGCATGTCGCCTGCGGAGCGCAACGAGGCCCCGCTCGGCGCGCGACTTCAGGGCGTCCAGCATTTCGGGCTGACGGTCCAGAACATGGAGCGGGCCTATCAGTTCTATACGGAGGTGCTCGGCGGCACCGAGGTCTTTCGGCACGGCGACTTCCAGGGCGACGGGGTGCAGAACACGCTGCTGGCCGATCAGGAGATCGAGGCGAATGCGCGCGGGGTCAATCCGCGGACGATCGGCGTTCCCGACCTCAGAAGCGGAGCGCAGCGGCTCGATGTCCGCTTTATCCAGTTCGACAACATGGTGCTCGAACTGCTGCAATATCGCGAGGCCGATCAGCCGATGGGCAGTGCGAAGAGTTTTGCCGAGCCAGTGGAGCACATGAGCCCGGCTTTTCCGCGCATGATGCACATCTGCTTCTACGTTCGCGACGATGTCGACTTCAACAAGTTCATCGCCGACCTCGAAGCCGAGTCCGCGCGCCGCGGCATGACGCAGGTGAGAGCGAACCGCACCATCCGCGTGATGACGGAAGCAGACCGCAAGGCGGCTCCTCGCAGCGCCAACACGAACCGGGTGACCGCGGAACCCTCGAACGGTTGGGAGCTGATCTATTGCAAAGGGCCGGAAGGCGAGCAACTCGAATTCGTCAAAGCGCTCGGCCCCGTCAAGAATCGCTTCAGCGAGGCCTTGGCGAAACGGAAGCAGACAATCGTGCGCTGACCGGTCAAATGTCGGGCGACCGGCTTTCGCTGGTTGCCCGGCAAAGTGCTCACGATCACAATGTGAATGGATTCATCATGCAAACTCTCGTCCGCGACTCGCTGTGCGCGCTGCTATTCGCCGCCTCGATGGCCATGACGGCGCCGTCGGCCGTTGCCGAGGAAGCACCGCGCGTGCGCTACCAGGAGATCCCGGAAGGCGCTTATTCGGTGGTGGCTCAGGTGCGCGCGAAACTTGGGAAGGAAGACGCGTTGCGTGCCGCCACCTTGCCGCTGATCGACCTGGTTCGCGGCGATCCCAAGAACCTGGTCTATTTTCTGCAGGAAGACCGCGCCAACCCCGGTCATTTCATCTTCTACGAGGTGTTTGCCAGCGAGGCCGATTTCGACGCGCATAACGCGATGCCTTATGTCAAGGCGTGGTTCGCCAAGCTTCCGGAACTTGCCGATGGCGGCGTCGAGGTCATGCGCATGGCGGTTCTTGGCAAGCCTAAAAAGTAGCCGAAGCCGTCCCAGGCGGGCACCGGCCCGCGCGCGAGCGGTTTTGTCGCAGCCATCCTGCGGGCAAATGCCCGCAGGAATCGTGCGAATTCAGAACGGCTCTATTCAACAAGTTTGCAACGCATGATAATTGCAGGCGATCTTTTCGATCGATTGGCAATGGTCAATGCGGGCTGCCACGGAGACACGGCAACGGAGCCCACGCCGGCAGGAACTCACATTCTGCTTCGGTCCATTTCGACTCGTTCCCCGCCGCCAGTTGCTCCTTCTCGACGGACGCCCCGTCAAACTGGGCGGGCGCGCATTCGAGCTCTTGCAGCTGCTGGTGCAGCGCCGCGGCGAGCTGGTCAGCAAGAAGGAGCTGATGGCGGCGGCCTGGCCGGGCACCTTTCTCCACGACAGCAATCTCAAGGTCAACATGTGGAGCTTGAGGCGTTCGCTGGGAGATACCCAGATCGAGCCCGTCTACATCGCCACCGTGGCGCGCCGCGGGTACAAGTTCATCGCGGATGTCCAAGCCAGCGTCGGCGAGATCGAGGACGATCTGGCGCTTGCCGATCCGCTTCCCCTGTCCAATGCGCCATTGTTGCGCGGCATCGTTGGTCGCGAAGCTGAAATCGTCGAAATCGCCGATCTCTTGGCCGACAACAGGCACGTGACCTTGGCTGGCGCAGGCGGGATCGGCAAGACGACAGTTGCCGTGGCCGTCGCCCAGGCGTTTGCACCACGGTGTCGCGACGGCGTCTGCTTCGTCGACCTCGCAACAATTTCCGATCCGACGCTGTTCGGCGCGGCGCTGGTGACGGCACTGGGCATCAGAGGCAATACGGACAACGGTCTGGCTGCGGCTCTCGAATATTTGAGACCGCGGCAGATGCTGCTCATTCTGGACAATTGCGAGCATGTTCTGCCCGCCGCCACGATCTTTGCCGGCAAGTTCATGGCGGGCACATCGCCTTGCAGGCTGCTTGCGACGAGCCGCGAACCGCTCGGTACCGCTACCGAGCATATCGTGCGGCTTGGTTCGCTGACCTCGCCGAAATCCGGCCTTGCCCGCACCGTCGATCAGGCCGTGAAGTTTCCGGCGGTGCAGCTCTTCATCCGCCGCGCCGCCGAATGGTCGGACTACCAGTGCGTCGACGACGATTGCGAGGCCGTCGCCTCGATCTGCCATTCGCTGGACGGCCTTCCGCTGGCCATCGAATTGGCGGCAGCCCAGATTGGCAGGTTCAATCCTCGCGAACTGGTGGCGCTGCTCGACCAGAAGCTGGGTTTTCGCGCCCCAAGCGCCGATGGCGCGCCGCCGCGCCATGAAACCCTAATGGCAACGATCGACTGGAGCTTCCGGCTGTTGTCGCAGAAAGAAGCGAGACTCTTCGCCTTGCTGTCGGTGTTCAGCGACGCGTTCGAGGTCGAGGATGCGGTTTTCGTCGCGGAGGCAGCGGGGCTCATGCCGGTCGACGTCGTCACCGGCCTGGGCAGTCTCGTCGCCAAATCGCTTTTGAGCGCCGAGGCTCGGGGAGCGAGCCTGCGCTACCGGTTGCTCGACAGCACACGGCGCTATGCGGCCGAATGGCGTCAGGCTGATCCGGACTGCGGCCTGGCGCTGCGTCGCCATGCACAGCGTGTCCTCGCGCTTTTCGAACAGTCCGAGGAGGAGTGGAACTGGCGCGAGCCGGCCGATTGGACCGAGCGCTACCTCGGTCGCATCGCCGATCTGAGAGCTGCGCTTTCTTGGGCATTCGGCGAGGAAGGCGATACCCTTCTCGGAATCAGGCTCACGGTTGCGGCGATCACCTTGTGGTCGGAAACCTCCATCCTGTCGGAAGCGCAGGCACGGTTGGAGGACGCGCTCGCCTTGGCCAAGACGGTCGCGTGCGATGATCTGTCGAAGGCAAAGCTCGCCTGCGCCCTTGGATGGAGCCTGTTCTACGCTCGCAAGATGTCGAATGAGAACGAGGTTGCCTGGCTCGATGCGATCGCCTTTGCAAGGCGGGCCGGCAACATCGAGTATCAGCAACGTGCGCTGGTGGGCTTTGCCTTTTACCTGTTGCAGATTGGCGAGATTGCGCGCGCCATAACCCATCTCGAGGAGGCCACCGCGCTCGCCGACCGGGACCGCGACCGGACGGCAACGTCCGAAGCCGATCGCGCACTGGCCTGGGCCCGCGCCTTTGCCGGCGAATTGAGCAAGAGCCGCCCGGTTCTCGATCGTCTTGCGGCAACCTATTCGCTGGCAGAGGGCCGTTCGCGCAAAGATGCGAACGAGGTCTACCGGTTCATCACCGTCCGCTTCAACCTACCGTTCGTTGCATGGATGCAGGGGCAAGCCGACTACGCGGCGAGGCTGGCCCGAGACGCCGTCGATGCCGCGGACCGTAGTGGTCATTGGGTGTCGCAATCGAACGCACTTGGGCTCGCCGCTCTTCCTGTCGCGCTCGAAACGCGCAATCTGGACGCGCTCGAGAGCTTCACCGAGCGGCTGCGTCGCAACCTGGAACGTGAGCGAATCTCGCGCTGGGTTCCAGTGGAGCGCTACTTCTCCGCCTGCCTTCGCGATTTACGTGGCGATCATGGGGCTGTGGAGGATATTCGAGCCGCGATTGAAGAACTGATCGAATGTCGCTTCTTGATGCGAATCGGCAGCTATCTCGCGGTCCTAGCCGGCGCCTTGTTACGACAGGAGCGTATCGATGAGGCGCGCGAAACCGTGGCGCGAGCGATCGCGCACCAAGAGCAGCAAGGTGAGCGTTGGTGCCGTTCGGAGCTGCTGCGGATCCATGCGTCGGTCCTGCTCCATGCAGGCGAGACCCAACGGGCTGAAAAACTGCTGCAGGAAGCGCTTGTCGAAGCGCGAGCGATAGAGGCCTTGACCTACCAACTGCGTATCGGCACGGATCTTGCGAGGCACTGGATTGCGCATGGCCGTAGGCGTAAGGCCCTCCAATTGCTTGCGCCGATCTATGACGAATTCACCGAGGGGTTCGAATCGCAAGACCTCGTTCGTGCCTCCCGATTGTTGCATCTAGCTGGGGCCAACGGTTGTGATGGAAGGCAACTTTATCAATGACGGCTCCGAAGCGGCAAACCTATCTCTCTGCTCCTTGAGCAGACAAATTCTTCCGGTTTTCCTCGACAACCATGCAATCAAGAGTTCTGCTTGTGGCCCTTAGCCGAAGGTCGCTTGAGCCTCTGTCATGTCGGCTTTCAGAGGCAAACCCGACGGCAATCCAGCGTCACGCCTATCGCTGCTTCGAACGCTACACCCGCGTTGCCTGAACGTGTTCCGGTGGCAGCGGCGGTGTGATCGTGTGCTTCATGACCTCAAAACTCTCGGTCCATCGCCGGGTGCGTCCGGTTCTTGACCTTGATCCAGTCCTTCGACCGGCCGGCGCTATAGCGCCGGTCGCGCCGTTTCGAGACCAGGCCCTCGAGGCCCAGGCGGCAGGCGGCGCCGAACAGCTCGGTGCCGATCTCGCCTGGCTCGAAGGGCGCGACGAATATGCCATCCGGCCGACCGCGTAGCAG
>Ga0105239_10004502_pt1 | contig 16626 bp, 14 predicted proteins | sample KBSC44metaG_FD_92761 | JGI IMG/M metagenome (GOLD analysis project Ga0105239, IMG submission 92761) | Corn rhizosphere microbial communities from Kellogg Biological Station, Michigan, USA - KBS C4-4 metaG | ecosystem: Host-associated > Plants > Roots > Rhizosphere > Soil | place: Michigan, USA...
GCATTTGACGGCCAGTCCCTGGGTTGCTTGACGAGCTCAGGGCTCAATGCGGTGATGGCCAGCATACCGCTGCGGAGACAGGCTTTCATCACATTCGCAGGAGGTAAGCCTAACTCTTTTCTGAACGTATCGATCTGTTTGCGGATCATGAAGTATCCCAGCCCAAGCAGGCGGTATGACAGCCTGTTGAACCAGGGGTGGCCCTTTGTCCCAATCGCCTGGAAAGGGAATTCCCGTGTCGGTATGGGCGGCATGCTCAGGAAAACTGCTGCGCATTTCTTATGATATTTCTCCGCTATGGAATAGACTACGGGCAGCGGCAGGACGCTTGTAATAAAAAAATCAAAATGATGACAGGCCGCCAGTATATCCCGATTGGACTGGTCGGCCGACTTTGCAGTCGCCTTTTGCAGATGATAAAAGAATTTAAATACACTCCCTCCTTCCAGAAGCTTCAGCGCGTCCGGTGAATTGATGATCTGCTCACTGTTGCCCGCCACGGGCATGAACGGCACCCCAAAACCCTTCACAAAGTCCCTGAAATTCTCGGATGCTACAACAGTGACATCGTGCCCTTTTTTCATCATAGCCAGGGCCAGGGCGACAAAAGGCTGGACATCTCCCCTGGAGCCTGTGGTGATAATTCCGTATCGCATGGAAGGCAAAGTAACTGCAAAAGAGCAGGCAAACCATCACTTACGCATCTTAAAAATATACTCGAGAAACCCGGGTGTTATCCCATTGAATAAAGTGGGGTGTTGATGGCTGAATTCAAATGTCGTAGCAGTCAGGGAGATTATCTTACACTCCTCGGGCTGGGAGGGGATATTCTTATTGACCAGTGTAAAAGCAGTGTCACCTTTTAGTGTGTAAGTGCCGCTCTCCCCCGCGGGGCTGAGATCCGGGGTGAGGTTCTCCAACCAGGTCAGGTCATTGTTGAACTGATAATAATAGTAGGAAGGCTCTGTATAAACCGTACCATCGTTCTTTGCCTGCCCGGTAGAATCAAGAGGAATGACGGTGACGCTGAGGATGGTCCATTTACCGGTGATCGTGTTAGCTCCGGGAGAAGGCATACCGCCCTGATCCTTGTTACAGGCAGCAAGGCCCGTGACAAATGCAATGAGAATGAATACGTTTTTCATGGTGTGCTTTGTTAGCACAAATAAAACGTTTTCCTTGTTGAGCTGGTTGCTTGCAGCTACTTCTTCCTCCAATCGGCGAGTTTTAGCATACGACCGGTGGGCTCGAGATATTCCAGCAACCCTTCTGCAATGACCAAGCAGGCCGGTGTTTGGGCAGATCGTTGATCCAGTCGGGTGCGGTCACGGAAGAAGCGATCATGTGATAGCCCGGCCGGGTGGAATAGAATTCCTTACGCAGCGCTTTGGCATAGAGCGTTATAAATAACGTCTTTTTTTTCTGGGTCAGGTGCATATCAATTGGTATGAAAGCGGCTATGCAAAATTCGGACCTTTACCCGAAACCAAAGGGAACAGTTTTTGAGGCAGCTACCCTAAAACTACACGAATGAAACTTTTTATCGATACAGCCAATCTTGATGAAATAAAGGAGGTGAACGAGATGGGGCTTTTGAATGGCGTAACCACCAATCCCACGCTCATGGCCAAGATAGGAGTAAAAGGCGAAAAAGCCGTTACAGAACATTACAGAAAGATCTGCGAAATGGTAGACGGGGACATCAGTGCAGAAGTTACTACTACAGACTTCCAGAGCATGATCGAAGAAGGGCAGAAACTGGCAGCCATCCATCCCAATATCGTAGTAAAGATCCCTATGATAAAAGACGGAGTAAAGGCTATCAAATGGCTCACGGATAAAGGGATAAGGATCAATACCACCCTTGTGTTCTCGGCCGGGCAGGCGATACTGGCAGCCAAGGCCGGCGCAGTCTATGTTTCACCCTTTATAGGCCGGATAGACGATACGGGATGGGATGGGCTCGAGCTCATTGCACAGATAGCCAATATCTATGCCGTGCAGCATTATACCACACAGATACTGGCGGCCTCCATCCGTAATTCCAACCATATCATACAATGTGCGGGACTTGGCGCGCATGTGTGCACCTGTCCGCTCGAAGCGATACTCGGGCTTCTGAAACACCCATTGACCGACATTGGCCTGGCCAAGTTCATGGAAGATGCAAAAAAGTCCAGGTAAAGGCCCCATGAAATCATTGCTCATCGGACTTATCCTGTTTTGCTGCGACGGCCTCTACGCCCAGTCACAGAACGGCCATCTTTTTCGCGTGTATGAAGACAATGATTTTATCAATATTGCCGGGAAAGGCACCGATAAAGGCTATACCAACGGCACGCGGCTGGACTATTTTTTTACAAAGGATCATCCTTCCCGATTTTTTATGGACCGCTGGTTTCCCCTGGCAGGCGATGGGGCTGTCAATACCTTCAGCTATAGTCTTATGCAGGTGATGCTGGTCCCAACAGATATTTCGAAACCGCAGCCTGATAAGAACGACTGGCCGTATTCCGGCGCGCTGGTCCTCTCCCATGGTCTCAGCTCCTTTAATGCCGCTGAACAATGGTCCCTTCAAAGCGATGTCACATTAGGCGTGCTCGGTCCTCCATCGCTGGCGGAACAATTTCAGACCCTGGTGCACCGCATCATCGGCTATACCAAGCCCATGGGCTGGCGGTATCAAATGCCTACGGATATATTACTGAACATCGATATACAGGCGGATAAAATGTTCTGGCAAAAAAACAAGATATTCGAATGCATCGCCGGAGGGCAGCTACAGGTGGGCACGATGCTGGACGGAGGCGATCTTCACCTACTCCTGCGGGTGGGGAAAATGCAGCCCTATTTTTCCAGCTATATCACGAATTTCTCCACGGCCAAAGGCAACAGGCGCCGCCTGCAGTATTATTTCTTTGTAAAGCCGGCGGTGCAATGGTGGTCTTTTAATGCCCTGCTACAAGGCGGTATTTTCAGCGGCCGGAGCGCCTATTATGCGGGCATCGACAGTAAAGGACAAAGTCCCACCCTGAAAAAAGTGACGGCCACGGTGGATGCGGGCATAGTGCTGGTATCAGGAAATGTCAGCCTCTCCTTTATCCAAAAAGAATTGTCTCCATTGATCCATGATGTTTCCGACCAGACCGTTGGAAATATATCCCTTACCTTTAGCTGGTAACGCCAAATCAGATACATTTGTGAAACTTATCAAATTTAAGAAATGAAAAGAACGATGCTCTTTACGGCGCTGGCTCTCTCGGGTCTTATCAGCATGGCGCAAAAGCCCAATACCCTGACAGCAAAAGAAAAGAAACAAGGATGGAAGCTGCTGTTCGACGGCCAATCGACAAAGGGCTGGCATACTTATCTGCGGGATACGGTCGGCGCCAAATGGCAGGTAAAGGATGACGCGCTGGTATTTGATCCTTCGCAGCCCGCCGCCGGAGGGGGAGACATCGTGACAAATGACAGCTATGAAAATTTTGAGCTTCGCCTGGAATGGAAGATATCCAAAGGCGGCAACAGCGGGATCATTTTTGATGTACAAGAAAATCCTAAATACAACGCAACTTATCTTACCGGGCCTGAAATGCAGGTTTTGGATAATATAGATGCCTCTGATAATAAGAAGCAAAACCATTTAGCAGGATGTCTCTATGACATGGCGGGAGATTCCACCGTCTCCAAACCCAAGCCCGTGGGAGAATGGAACGTGGTCCGGCTGATACAGAACAAAGGACATCTTACTTTCTGGCTGAATGGGATAAAGACCTATGAGGGACAGATAGGCAGCGAAGAATGGAAGAATATGGTCGCCAACAGCAAATTCAAGAGCCCGGCTTTTAGCGATTTTGCCAAGGTCGCCAATGGGAAGATAGCGCTCCAGCAGCATCCGGGATCCAGCCAATGGAGGAATATAAAGATATTACCGCTGTAACAGGCTGGTCTGTCACCACCGGATGTGTTCGTCGATGAACCCGGTCAAGCTATCGGCCAGCACTTTTTGTTCCGCGATATTGGGGTGGCCAGGCGTTCCTTTGAAAGGCACGATAAGGGTGTAGATATTTTTATCGACCAGTAAGCCGACAGCTTTTTGTACATAGCCCGGCCAGGGAGCGCCCGTCTTGCTGGCATCCATATTCCCGAGCATACAGACAATAGATGCTGCGGGATATTTTTCTCTTATTCCCTGTACAAATTTTTTATAGGCCTGGACAATGGCATCCGCGCCGGGAGCGGCCCTTCCAAACCGGGCCTTGAACTGTTCGTGGTCCGGCATAGCGGTCAGCCATGCGTCATTCTGAAATAGATTGATGACGACCACATCGGGTGTCCATTGCGAAAAATCCCATTTGGACATCGAGTCCGTGGCATCCGTCCTATCCCACATCTCGGGCATTATCAGCGGGAACCAGCTGATCAGGATCCCGATACCGCTCTTGGTGACACAACGGTAGTCCGCATTGAAATGCCGTCCTGTAATGGAGGCGTAGGCAACATACGCATTCTCGTAAGGCGCAGTCCCCCTATCCTTCCCCGAGCTGTCCTCTACTGCATAGCCGCAGGTAATGGAGTTGCCGTAAAACTCGATCTTTCTTTTTGGAGCGGGCGGAGCGGATAACAGGGTCGTATGCACGTCGGGTAACAGTCCATAAAGCCAGGTCTTGCCCATGGCCCATTCCGTGCGCTTGAAAAGCTCCAGGTTGTGCACACCCGGCGGCAGGCCGGAGGCAAGGGTATAAAGTCTTTTGACATTGTCGGGATGCAGTACCTGCGTAAGCTTGCCGTCTACAATGACATTATAAAAGTTATCTCCTTGTTGATCCTTCAAAAGGGCCTGGATGCCCGTACCATCGAACGAGACGGAAACCGTAGTCGCGGTCCAGGATAGCTCGGCGGAGTTGTCCCTCGTGCGGGTCCTTCCCATATAATGGATGCGTGGATCGGAGAAACTTATTATATTGTCCTGGGCATGACAGGCGCAAACGCAGAAGAGCCAGAACAAAAGGAAATGATAATTTTTTTTCATGAGCTTGGTTGGCTGAAGTTAAACTACTATTTTGATATTATGATAACCCTGAAAAATATAAAGCTGGACAACAGCCCTTCCAACTACATCCCTTCTACCGGGCTGCTGAATGCCCTGGAAGTGGCTTATATGTTAAAAAGACCTTTATTGTTGACCGGCGAGCCGGGGACGGGTAAGACCCAGTTTGCATTCTGGGCGGCGGATCAACTGTCCAGGACGGAAGGCTTTTTCAACATTCCTTATATCTACAATACAAAGACATCCAGCACCGCCCAGGACCTTTTTTACAGCTATGACGCCATCGCTCATTTCCGTGACATCCGGCAGTCGGAAGATCAGGGCAGCGCCCGGACCACGGAGGACTTTATCCAGCTGAAAGCTTTGGGGCTGGCCATTGCCAATGCCATTGGAAGGAATGATCTGCCGCTGAGCCCCCGTATCCTGGACAACAGCAATGTCACTTCGGACAGGAAAGGCAGCATCGTGCTTATCGACGAGATAGACAAGGCGCCCAGAGACTTCCCCAATGACCTTTTAAATGAGATAGAGAACTATGAGTTCGAGATCAAGGAGCTCAATACGCGTATAAAGGTCACCGACGAGCAGCAAAAGCAAAAGATCATCATCATCCTTACCAGCAATTTTGAGAAAAATTTGCCTGACGCCTTTTTGAGAAGATGTATCTACTACCATATCGACTTCCCCACACGGGAAAGGCTGTTCGAGATCATCATCAAGAGGCTGGATATATCTCCGGACGACTATACCAATATCCAAAAAAGGGTGAATGATTTCTTTCAATTCCATCACTACCCCAATATCATCAAAAAGCCATCCACTTCCGAATTTATCGACTGGATCAGGGTCCTGAAAGACGACAACCTGCTGCATCATGAATTTTTCCAGGAGGACAGGCTGGTGATAAACGACGCCCTGCCGAAATATTTACCCATATTGATAAAGAACAAGGACGACATCAGCAGGCTGCTTGCACAATAGCTACATGAGAACTGCCGCCCCTAATATCATTTTTGAAGATTTTCTGCGCGAGCTGAAAAAGGCAGGCTTTGTCCTGAGCCTCCATGATTATATCGAGTTTACCGCCATCTTCGACAAGTACGGCAGTGATGCGGCCAGTTTCAAATATTACCTGGCGCCTATTGTATGCCGGAATAAGGAAGAGCAGGAACTGTTCTATCTGCTATATGACAGATATTATCTGGGGCCTCACCGCCCTGTACGCAGGGCTATGGCACAGCCGCCGCCGGCCTCTTATTTCAAGGAGCCATGGTCGTTGCGCAAGCTGCTCAACAATTTTCTTTTTTGGGTATGCTTTTTCCTGCTGTTTGGAGGAGGGATCAAACTGAGGATGATATACCTGTGGCATCAGCATCACAAAGCGCCTGTAGTAGTCACAGCCATACCCGAGGGTGACAGTGTTACGGTCAGCTCCCATGAAGAAGTTGCAACGGAAGATCACGGGCCTGTATTTGTAGCCAAGCCGCTGAAGCCTCATCCGGACAGTGGAGAGCTGAAAAGCAGGGTGATCCCTTCGGGGCAGCCTATTGAAAAACAAAATTCTGTCCATTCCACCGCGTTTGCCTGGCTGGTGATGCTGGGGCTGGCCTGTCTGGGTATGTCCACGTCCTTTTTCCCCCAGCGGAAATCCAAATTTCTGCCGGAAGTGGACCTGGATACGCGTCGCGGTGACGATGCGCCGGTGGATCTCCCTTTTCGTCCAAAGGACCATCTTATTCAAAAGCTGCCCGCTGTGACAAGATTGTCTACCAGCCTGGCCCATCCTATTCCGACGGGGGTCTTCCAGCTGGATATAAAAAAGACGATTCACGGCTGTGTAAAAAACTACGGCCTGCTGGAGCCTGTCTATGCGGATATTGAACGGGCTCCGGAATATCTTGTGCTTATAGACAGAAAGGATGAGCTGTATTGTCAGCTGTTTCGCTGGCTCGTACAAACGCTTATCGGCGACGCCGTGAATATGAACTATTATTTTTTTGACGACAGGTCCGCCTTTTTCCCGGAAGGCAGCAATGGGCCTTTGAGCTTTTATGGGCTGAGAGAACGTCATTATCCGGCCCGGCTGATCATCATCAGCGACGGATATTTGTCTTTATCCGACTGGAGCGCCTATGAGGATATCCTTTCAGAGGAACCTCGGGTGGTGGTACCCGCCGACATCGAGAGCTTTATACACCTGGCGAACTATCTCAGCCAGGAGATGTCGGAAGGAGGAACTCCGCTGCCCGTCCACATGGATACGAATAAAGGCCCCTATCTTCACCTGGAAGATATGGATGTGCTGCGGGAATACCTGGGGGATGACGAGCTTTTCCAGTGGGTATGCGCCATTGCCGTATATCCCGCCATAAAATGGGAAGTGATCCTATCTGTCGGGGCGGCGCTGCTGACAGCCTCCAGGTCACTGCATAAGCTGAATTATACCAATCTTCTTAAAATAGTCCGCATCGGATGGCTGCATGGCAAGACGATACCACAGGACATACGTATCCAGCTGCTGGAAAGACTTTATATTCATTCGGAGATCATCGCCCGGGAAAGGATACTGGAACTGCTGAAAGAATCCGACGAGCTCATCGGTGCCGACAGCGACGACTATAAAGAAAAGATGCTGCTATTGTACACACAAAGCTTTGTGCTGTATGCCAGCGACACGCGCAAGAACAAACGATATGAGCAGGATGCTAAAAAATTCCTCTCTATCTGGGATAAGCAGGCTGTCCCAGACCTGGCGACCGTGATCTATCTGAAGAACCAGGATAAGGAATGGGAGACCCCGGTGCGTTCCATCGACAACCCCTCCCGATCCATTGCGCCGAATAAGCTGCTCAACGAGCTGCTGGCCATGCGGGTCATCAGCGATCCCAGGATCAGAAGCTATTTCAGGAATGCGGGGATCAGCTGTTTTGCGGTGTTGTGTCTTCTATTTCTTTTTAAGGACACCATACAGGGCTCGGGTGTCAATCAAACCCTGGGTATTGTCGACAGGGACTATATCAGCAACAGGATCGTCGTCCATATACCGGTCACGGACTGTCTGAAAAAAAAGAGCGCCGATGGCAAACTAACGGTGACGTTGAACAATTACGACAACAACCGGTACAGCCAGACCATTCCTATCACGGATAAGCCCAGTCTGAGAGTCGTGTTCGAGGATATTACGATGAGCGGCAAGGATCCCGAAAAAGAGACCTTTCAGCTGATACTCAACAACAGTCTTACCATTCCCTGCCCTTATAAGGAGTTCTATCCGCAATATGATGTGCAGGTACAGGAGGCGGATTGCAGCGATAATCTTCGCCCCAACCCTCCGCATCATGATACTCCGTCCCATCCGAATGCGCTTATACAGTAAGGCGGGCTTTCAGCCTTTTCCTTACCTTTATCAGCTGCAACGTCACGCCGGCGAGGAATAATACAAAGCAGATGCCTACGGCCTTCTGGATCAGCGGGTCATCAGGACCGGAGGCCAGCGGCGCGCCTTCCGGAAGTCTCGTGGTCGTCTCGGTGATGGCGGGAATGAGATGGAAAAAGAAGGTCATCGTGTAGCTGGCTGTCTCGATGTAAGGAGACGCACGGCCAAAGAGGTTGATCTTTTCTCCGGCCACCAGCGCGGTGCTCAGGACGATGAGGGTAATGATCCCCAGCACGTGCGGCTTGCCAAAACCTCCGTGATGGAAGATAAAGAACCCGGTGAGGCAGGTGAGGATGGTGGTGTAGACGTATGTCTTCCCTACCCCGTTGTTCCATGAAATGGCGCCATGACGTATGAGCGAAACAAGACCGGCGGCTACAGCGATCAGGCTGATAATGGTATGAACCATACCGAAGGGAGTGATACCAAGAAACATAACTTTAGATTTAGGTAGTTGTAGGAATAACTAAATATACGAGTAACTTCGAGGAGTAAAAAAATTCTATGAAATATATACTTCTCGTAGGGGTTATTATGGCATCATCGATGTCATCCCCCACAAAAGAAAAATGGACATCCCTGTTCAATGGAAAAGACCTTCAGGGATGGGATTCGTATCTAAAGCCTTCGCCGGAACATCCGGGCGGATTGAACAACGATCCGCAAAAAGTATTCACCGTCGTAAAGGTGGATGGTGAAAATGTCATCCGTGTGTCCGGAGAAGTAACGGGCGCTATCTCCACCAAAGAGGAATTCGAGAACTATCATTTTCAGCTGCGATTCAAATGGGGGGTATTGACATGGGGGCAAAAGAAAGGGAAGAAAAAGGACAGCGGTCTGCTGTATCATTCCGTGGGCGCTTATGGTGCGGACTGGGGGGCCTGGATGCGTTCGCAGGAGTTCCAGATCGAAGAGGGTAATTGCGGCGACTATTGGGGTTGCGCCGGCGGCATCGCGGATATTCCTGCTACGATGCGGTCCGACAGCGGCTATGTTTATGATCCATCGGGGACTGTCTATACTTTCAGGGCCGACAACAGCACGGGCCGTCATTGTATCAAACAGGGCGATGCGGAGAATCCCACGGGCCAGTGGAACACACTGGACCTCTATTGTCACGGGGACACGAGCGTGCATGTGGTGAATGGGAAGGTAATGATGATATTGTATCACAACAGTCAGCTGGACAATGGCCAGGTGATCCCTCTTACCAAGGGTAAGATACAGCTGCAATCCGAAGGCGCAGAGCTGTTCTATAAGGATATAAAGATACAGGCCATTGAAAAGTTGCCGGCAGTGTATCTTCGCTGATGTGCGGTCAGGGGTTCTGCATCCGGCTCTCGATCTTATAAAAATTGATAGGCGTCGACTGATTCTTAAACTCGGGCTGCTTCAACAGTCTGGGTTTATCCCTAAAGCCATATCCCACCGCCTTTAGCAGATCGCTTTCCACGGCAGACATTTCATGCGCTCTGGCATGCAGTATAGCGGAGAAGTACCAGGGTTCGCTGTTGGTGGGATCGGCCATTTTATACAATTCGACAAAATACCGCGCGACATCGTTGTCATTGCCATTGATCAGGTGATTGCTCAGCGAATAAAATGCCAGCGAAAGATAGGCCAGCAGACGCTGGTACATGGCGCCTTCGGCAGTTTTGGCGATTGCCTTTGCCTTCAGGTCGTTGATAGCGCTGGTCCAGTAGACATTGTCAATCTGTTGAAAATGCTGCATGAATTCACTCTTCATGCTCTCTTCTCTTTCGAGCAGTACTTGCTGGGCCTGTCGCTGCTGCTGGTATTGCTGATTGTTGTCAAGGGCGGCCGCCTTTTGCTGGAACCAGCCGGTCTCCGTCGTGAGTCCGTCAAACAGGCTTATGGCAAGCCGATATTCCTGTCCTGCCTTTAGGAGCTGATTGGTCTTGGCATATACATCCAGCCTGGCCTTGCTTTTGGCGACACAACGGTCTATGAATGCATTGTCCTTTGGAATAAGATCTCCCCGCATGGCATCCAGGTGTAATCCCATAAAGGCGATATTCATGGTACTCTCGGGAGCCCATTCGTGCTTGCCGTCGAAGGTGATGATACGATGACGGGTGCTGGTCTTGTCCAGCTCGGTGGTGATCGCTACAAGATCGGTAAGGTTCATATCTCCCTCGCCTCCTATGGCGGTGAAGCTGAATTTGAAATTATCTGCCCGCGTGCCGTCGGGCAGTCCTGCTCCGCCCGCGATGACACCCGCAATCCCGGGGTGCTGCAAGGCTATATAGCTGGCCACTTTGGCGCCTCCGGAAAAGCCGCAGGTATATACCCGGGCGGCGTTGATCTTTAGCCTGCTCTTTGTATCCTCCGACATATTGCGCCAGATATTTTCCGTAGTGAGCCATTCATTGCCATTCTTTGAATTGTTGCTGCCCGCCAGCATAAAGCCATAGGCTTCCGCCAGCGCTCTGTATTTTTTGAGCGGCAGGGCGCCATCCCCATGGGGGTCGAAACAATAAATGATCGGCAGCGCTTCCTTATTACCTTTCAGAGGGATATATAACGCATAGGATTGGGCAGCGTCTGCTCTGCAGACGACTGAGATGATCTTCCCGGGCTGGAATGGGTCAGGGGTTATGCTGGCGTACGAGGAAGCATACGCTATTAGTAACGTAAGAATGAGTCCAGGCTTAGACATGCCCCAAGTTACACCAAAACCTTGCCATTGTAAGCTTCCTGCAGCGCATTAATATCGAGTTTTTTCATCTTCATCAAGGCAGCCATCGTGCGTTGCGATCCAGCGGCATCCTTGCCCTGCAGCAGGCTGGGTAATATAGTGGGTACGATCTGCCAGGACACGCCGAACTTATCTTTTAGCCAGCCACACATCTGGGAATTTTTGTCCCCACCTGCCGTCAGCTTGTCCCAATAATAGTCCAGCTCCTTTTGATCCTCGCAGTTGACGACAAACGATATGGATTCATTGAATTTGAATAACGGGCCTCCATTCAACGCGGAAAACGTTTGACCGTCGAGCTGAAATTCGACAGTGAGGACTGTCCCTTCGGGCATATGATGAACCTCGAACCCTTCTTTCCCGTAATGACTGGTCCTGCCGATGCTGGAGTTGGGGAAGATGGAGGTATAATAGCGGGCTGCTTCTTCTGCCTGGTTGTCGAACCAGAACATGGGTGTGATCTTTTGAACGGTAGCCATAACAAGGATTTTTTTGATGAATAATTATACCATGCAAATTACACACCCTATGCGGCTTCGACAGGTGTAGAACACGACATTGTCAGGGGGTGATCCTGCCATCATCACAATCGAGGGTCCAGCGGTTCGCTTTCAAGGGCGAGCACGGCAAATACACATTCATGTATCCTGCGGAGCGGTTCGCGGTTGACAAAGCGCTGCAGTCCTTCCACTCCCAGCGCAAATTCCCGGAGGGCCAGCGATCGCTTGCCGGACAAACCTCTGGACTTCAGTCTGTTCAAATTTTCGGGGTGGTTATACTCCGGTCCGTAGATGATGCGTAAATATTCCTGTCCGCGGATCTTGATAGCCGGCTGGGCCAATCCACGTTTATTGGTATGTATAAAGCTGTGGGACTTTACCACCATGCCTTCACCGCCTGCAGCGGTAAGGTCCACCCACCAGTCTGTGGCCTGCCGAAGCTCTTCTTCATCATCCAGGTGAACGACCTTGTAAGGTGTGGCCAGGAGCAGGCTGGTGTCGGCAGCGCAGAGGTCCCGTATATTTTCCATATGCCACTCGTGGTCCTGGTCAATCCAGGTCTTTCCTTCTGTTACAAGAATGTGAAAAGGCGCCAGCTTATATCCTTCCAGGTCTTTCACCGGCCAGCAATATTTGCGATAGGCCTGGACAAAGCGGTGGACCTGGCCTGGTCTGTCCTTATATCTTTCCAGCAGGGGAGCCATTTCGATGTTACGAGTGGCGGCCTGCTGCAGACGCGCCTCTACCGCCTGTAAAGCATGGGTGGCCGCAGCACCTACCGAGCCATATTGCGTCACCAGCAAATGCTGCGCTTTGGCGTTCCATGGCATCAGCTCCGTATCGAGACAGACCCAGTCCGTCTGGAACTTATGGTAGAACCCGGACTCGTGCAGGGCGCGATTGACCTTTTCGAGGAATGCCTGTTCCATCGTCTCCTCCTGGAAAAAAGCGCGTCCCGTCCTCGTATAGACGACACCGATGCCTTCGTTCACGATCCCAAACACCCGCTCGATGACATCCGTATCCTTTCCAACGATGACAATGGCGCGGGAGCCCATATGTTTTTCTTCACAGACCACCTTGTCCACTCCTACTCCCCTGTAATATTCAAAAGCTTCTTTTGGATGCTCCAGGTATTCTTCCAGCTTGCTGGTTTCGGATGGACTCATCGTAGGCGGCAGATAGATCAGCCATTTGGGATTGATAGCAAATCTGCTCATCACTTCCAGCGCGGCCATGGCATTTTCTTCCTTTATGGTGACCCTATGACCATGTGTGGTCTCAACAATGTGCCTGCCCGTGATATCCGCGATATCCAGCACATCGTCATGCTGCTGCTGGAGGGAAAGCTGTGTCTGCACCTGGTAATCCAGCGGCCGGGCAGGAGGGCAATATACCCGTGCCGCGGGTACGGATATGAGCTCTTTTTCGGGATATCTCAATGCCGTCAGCTTACCGCCAAACACGCAGCCCGTGTCGATGTCGATGGTGCCGTTGAGCCATTGCGCTTCGGGAACGGGTGTATGACCGTATACTACCATGGCACGGCCCTTGTATTCCGCCGACCAGTTATACCGTATGGGCAGTCCAAACTCATCCGTCTCGCCGGTGGTCTCTCCATACAAACAAAAATCCCTTACGGCGCCGGAGCCCCTACCCTGCATCTCCTCGCGCAATCCCGCATGCGCTACTACCAGCCTGCCTTCGTCAAATACGTAATGGCTGATCAGTCCGTCCAGGAATTTCTTTACGGACTCCCGGAATTCGGGTGTCTCCATCTGGAGCTGGTCTATCGACTCCTGCAGACCATGCGTTGGCTGGACATTTTTTCCATTGAGCCATTTGAGGAGCTTGATGTCATGATTACCCGGTACGCACCAGCCTGCGCCCGCATCGACCAGGGACATGACCGTCCTGAGCACACCCGGGGTGTTGGGACCTCTATCGACCAGGTCGCCCAGGAACAGCGGCTTACGGCCTTCGGGATGCCGCCATAGTCCGGTGCTGTCCTCATAACCCAGCTCCCGCAGCAATGATATGAGCTCATCATAACAGCCATGGATATCGCCAATGATATCAAACGGGCCGTGCTCCTGTTTTTTATTGTTGTACAACGGTACGCGGTTGATGCCTGTCACCCCCTCCACTTCTTCCGGTGTCCGCAGCTCGAAAATATGCCGGAATCCTTCCAGTTTGAGTCTTCTGAGACTACGTTTCAGCTGGCTGATCTGCATGGGGATGACGTGGTTGCCAAAATCCCGGTCGGTTCGTGCGGCATGACGCTGTGCGCAGATCTTTTCGGGCATATTGATCACAATGGTCACCGGCAGCACATGATGCTGTCTGGCCAGCTTTATCCAGTCCTTCCGGCCGCCTTCCTGGACATTGGTGGCGTCGACCACCGTGAGCAGACCGTTCTTTAATCTTTTAGAGACGATGTAGCGGGCCAGGTCAAATGCATCGGCCGATGCGGGGAGATTGTTCTCATCGTCGCTGACCATGGCGCGGCAGGCGTCGGAGGAAACGATCTCAGTGGCCTTGAAATGTTTTCTGGCGAACGTAGATTTCCCGGAGCTGCTGGCGCCTATCAGCACTACAAGAGAAAGCTCAGGTATATTTATTTGTCTATCGGGGGCTGGCATGGGGTGGATCTTTTAATGTGATAAAAACAGCCATCTGGCTCAATGCGCCTACTTCGGGCGCCTCCTCTCCAAGGGGTTGGAAACTTACTGAATAGTTATATTCTTCGGCGATGCGCAGTCCCCAGGTCTCGAATTCGCTGCGTGTCCATTCAAAGCGGTGATCGCTGTGCCGCATTTTGCCTTCTTCATGGTCCTCGAATAGTTTATTGTATTCAGCGTTGGGCGTGGTGATGATCACCGTGCCCGGATGGGCATATTTAAAGACCGTCCGCTCAAGCGCCGCCAGTCTGGGTTCGTCGAGGTGTTCGATCACTTCCACGAGGGCTGCGGCTTCGAAGCCTTCTATCCGCTGATCGCGATAGGTAAGCGAACCCTGGATAAGCTGTATCCTGTCCTGTTGGTGTGGGGACAGGCGGTCCATCTTTAGCTTGTCCTTTGCGATCTCCAGGCTTTTGAAGTTAACGTCCATACCTACGATTTTCTCAAATTGTTTTTCGGGCAGCAGGAGTTTTATCAGCCGCCCTTCGCCACAGCCGAGATCGACTACCGTGTGGGCGCCTGTTTTGAGCAGTTCGTTCCGAACTGCCATTAATCGAAGGTCATGGGCGCGGAGTGATCTTTCTTCGGGTGCGGCCTCATCCTCGACGCCGTCGTCCTGTAATAGTGTTTCCAGCGCCTGGTTCACCAGGCTTTTCTGGTGTTTCAAATAACGAAGGGTGATCAGTTCCCTGGCCGGGTGAGTGGAAAGCCATTCCTTGCCTTTTTCCAATAATTTGCTGATCTCCTGTTGCCCTACCCAATAGTGTTTATCGTTGTCACAGACGGGGATGAGTATGTATAGATGCGAAAGCAGCTGCTGTACCGTGATCGTATTGCCGAGCCGGACCGTATAATACCGGCTGTCGCCCCATTCTGGAAAGTTGGGGTCGACCGGATGCCGTTGAGCATCGATGGTATAGCCAAGGGGCTCGAAGAGCGTCCGTAGCAGCTCGTCCCCGCCACGTACCGGCAGGACAGCGATCTCCACTTCAAGGGGCATTGGTTCGGCGACCAGCTCCGGCTTGTCTTTGCAGCGTCCATTCATGGCCGTGGAAAATGCTTTGATCAGCGCGGCGCTCATAAAGGAGCTGGCTACATACGGTCGGTCATTGACATATTGTTCCAGGGCAAATTCATTTCCGGCCGGTCCGCTACGTCTGACCAGGCCAATGGGGTCTATGTCGAGCAACAGGCTGATCGTACATCTGTCGTCTGATATTTCGGGATAAAAAATATGTGCGATGCCTGCCGAGATCTCCACCTGCTGGACCTTATCAGGATGTTTGTGTAACAGATAACTCAGATCGGATGCGGGCCGGCGGGTCGTCGTAATAGAAAGTAACATAGCCCGCAAAAATACGATTATTTAAAGTAGGCAGCGGCCGCGGTCGTCAACAGCTCCTTTGCCCGGGCCATGGATATTTCAGGCGGCATGCCTTGCGGGGCTATTGTTCGGATGGTATCCAGGTGTAACGAGCGGGCGTCGTCTACTTCGCTGATGCCGCAAAATGCAATGACGGGGATATGATGCTGTGCAGCGGCAAGTGCTATTTCGCTGACCACTTTGCCGTATTCCGTCTGCCGGTCTATTTTTCCTTCGCCCGTGATGACAAGGTCCGCGTGGGGCAATTTGTCTTTTATGCCTGAGCTGTCCATCACCAGCTGAACGCCCTTGGCCAGGCGAACGTCGAAAAAGCCCATCAGTCCAGCCGCAATACCGCCCGCGGCGCCCGTGCCGGGGATGCCGGCCACGTCTTTTTTCAGGAGGCCCGCGAAATGTTTTAATCCCTGGTCCAGTAAGGTCACGACCTCCGGTGCGGCTCCTTTTTGCGGTGCATATACATGAGCGGCGCCTTCTGGTCCATATAAAACATTCTGTACATCACAGGCGATGGTGAATTTTATATCGGGGGGTATTGCCGGGGGAATGATGCGGTGGATATGGATGAGATTGCCTCCGCAGGCCTTTACAGGGCTGCCGGTCTTGTCCAGGAATTGAAAACCCAATGCAGCCAGGATCCCCGCACCTGCATCATTGGTGGCGCTGCCGCCGAGACCAAGGATGATCTCTCTGGCACCAGCATGTATCGCGGCCTGTATCAAGAGCCCCGTCCCGAATGTGGAGGTCTTTAAAGGGTCACGTTCTTTTTCCTCCAGCAAAACCAGCCCGCTGGCCGAAGCCAGCTCTATGATGGCGGTATTGTCTTTCAGCTCGAAAGATGCGGTCATGCGTCTATGGA
>Ga0105239_10004504_pt1 | contig 16623 bp, 19 predicted proteins | sample KBSC44metaG_FD_92761 | JGI IMG/M metagenome (GOLD analysis project Ga0105239, IMG submission 92761) | Corn rhizosphere microbial communities from Kellogg Biological Station, Michigan, USA - KBS C4-4 metaG | ecosystem: Host-associated > Plants > Roots > Rhizosphere > Soil | place: Michigan, USA...
AAACAAGACTCTGACTTACAACGCCACGAGCAACACTACCAATGGAGCGTGGCTTCAGGGTGTCACCGTGCAGAGATTGTGGAACAATACGCTGGCTGATTGATGACGAGCAGCTTGGTCGAGTAGATTTGCCGAATCCGCTCTTCTTCGTAATGGTACCACGTAGTTTTGGCCTGCTGAGAGTCGGCGACGGCATTGACTTACCACTACTTGCAGATGCTAGGGCCCGCTGAAGGCTTCAAGGCACCTACCTAGCTATGCTCTCTAGTCACACTATCATAGTCCACAACCGAGTGTTCTGTGACCTCTTGCGGGATCAGGCTTTGGCTTGCCTGAGGGCAGGCGCACTGGGAGAAGTTTCGAGGTAGATAGTGTTGCCATGGTAGTGGTGAAAGAAGGTCAAGACGTCTAAAAAGGTCGAGACGCAAAGGGGGTTGGAAGACCTAGCCATGTTGATGAAGAGCTGAGCAGCAATACTAGATGAATCCATGATTATGCTCTTGGCCTCTCATCATTTCAAGAATATTGGAGGCTGTTACTACACTAGAGCTTCTCTGCGAGCAACGACATGCACTCTGTACCAGGATCTTCAGAGCCGTGCATATGCACATGAAGCTGATGCCTCGAGCACAAGGTTGCGGCTACACATTCATCCATTCGCGCCGTCCTAAATCACCTTCCTCCAATGTGGCTTGATCCTAGGTAGCCAGAACCTTGACTCTGACGCCCTCGCTATCGAGTTTAGGACTCGGCAAGAAGAAATCATGCGCGAGCTCCACGTCCGAGAGGTCTGTCTCGTACAATTCGAACGCGAAGTTGCGGAACACGGCGGCGAGAGTCATGTATAGTTCAGCATAAGCGAGACTGGGGCTCTGGGGTTAGCGAAAAACCGGCTGTCGGGCAACATAGGTTTCTGGATTATCATGAACGGTACGAGATTGAGATGGAAAGATCGGAACGTACTTTATTCCCAAACAGCTTCTCGACCCTTTACCGAATCCTACGAAGTATCGCTCGAGACTACTACCATCAGGGGTCTTGGGCGGGTCGATCCACCTCTCAGGTCTAAATTCCCTGGGACTGGGGAATATGTTCGGGTCGTCGTTGACGTCCACATTTGTCATGGAAACTGGCGTGCGAGTTGGAATCACCCAACCTTCGTATGTGATTTCCTTGTTGAACAGGCGCGGATTGCGTGTCGTGACCGCGTACGACATTCGCACTGCTTCCCGCACACAGCCTGTCAGATATGATAGGCGCTCGAGCTCGGTCCAAGCCAGTTCTGCTTTCGGGTCCGGAAGGGCGGCATCGAGCTCTGCTCGGAGGTTTTTGAAGACTGTCGGGTTCTTGATGATGTGGAAGGCTGCAGTGCTTAGTGCCCAGCCTGTGGTGGTGACGCCCGCGGCTACGACGAGTTGGGCCTCGTCCTGTAGTCGAAGGGTTTCCTTCTCTGAGTCTGGGAGGGAACCTGAGATGAGCTCCTGGAAAACTGTTGGATGAGTTGATTTGGCGAGCTTTTCATCCATCTTTCCTTGCTTCATTTCCGTAATCTGCTTCCGGAAGTCCTGTGGTAGGTCAGTATAAGTGCGTTTGAGCATTGGCTACGGACAGGCAATATCGACTCACCGCTTGCATCTTGAAGACCAAAGCATAGAGTGGCTCGATCTTAACTAGGATGGATTCTGGTAGGGCGAAAAGAATCTTTGGTACCCACGGACACTGAAGTGACAGATGACCACTGATACTGGCGGCCATGAAAGGCTCATGGAGGGTTTTCTCAAAATTGGGAAGTTTCAAATGATCATAACTCAACGAAAAGCAATATTCCATGACGATGTCACCTGTCAAAGCCATGAAGGCATGGCTTATTGTCAAGATACGGCCGTTTTTTTGAAACTCACCGATCCTACCAATTAATGTATCAATCTTTTCACGGATGATGGTTTGGAGATCAAGAATTCGAGCACGAGAGAAGAGGGGATTTAAAGCCCCACGACGTATGCGATGCAGTTCATCCGAGCCGGTGGTGAAGACTGAAGTATCGCAGCCGAATCGGCCGGCCATCCAGTCATATTTGTCGACTCGCCCTGCTTTGGTGTAAAGTGTTTCGTAGAACTGCGAGTCTTGAATGTGCAGCTCATTTGGGACAATTCGGACGATCGGGCCTGTTGACGATCAGTACACTGAACAGGCCAGCTGAGATATTAGGTTAAGCATCAACGAATTAAACAGACCATATTTCTTGTGGAGCTCCTGGACTTTGAAGGTGAACTGGCCTTTCTTCACCACCTCGTAGTAGAACTCATGCCATCGACTGATCGCTGCATACGTGGGGCCAGGGAATTTTGCCAAAGGGTGAAAGTACAAGCGATAGCAGACGAGTCCAGCGAGGTACACAAGATATGCGACCACGGCGGTAATGATGGGGTTGGACAGGGCGCTAACAAATGCCATCTCAAGTTGTTTCGAGGACAGGCACCCAACAGGCAGTAGATGAAAGAACCAGAGTTTATGTACTCAGCATCACTGAGAGGATTCAACTAATACCGACAAACTTACTGTGAGACCTCCCGTTGGAGAAGAACCGGGAGGAGGGGCAGCTTCAACGCTTAGTCCCACTGTTGTTGAATCTAGGCACCATGTCCTCCTGGCTTGCAAATGGAACGGGTCAGGTAGCGAAGTTGCAGGTACATATCCTTGCTATCGAAGAATGGGCGAGCGACCGTCATATTTGACGATCAACAGGTGAGTGGACATCGAGTTGCAAATTAGATCCTTGGAATTCCTAACTGGTTGCGGCAAGCGGGCGTGCCGGGCGTCAGCCGCGCATGCATGGGCTGGGGTCTTTGTTGGCACCATTGGGCAGCGTTCGAACCGAGCCACTCCTGCTGCACTTAGATATGTCAAAGTTATCACATGTAAGTTAACCTAAGATTTTCAAGTAGATATGAATGTCTCGTAGAATGATTGGAAAGAATGAGACCGGAGTCGTGGTGGGATGAATACCTGTGTACCCATCAGCCGTTGTGGATAGAGTAGTATTACTATCAGGTATGCAAAGTCTCATAAGGCAGGCAAGGAGTATGATGCTGCATCGATATGAGTGCTTATCATCTAGAGCCGAGTAGCAAGCCTGCCATCCATGTGTATACAAAATGCCATCATGAATAAAAGTGTAGATTCTGATCAGAAAAACTCGTCCACAAGCACCATTGTGACTCGTGTGTCCTCCATACCTACTATACCCTAGAATCCGGTAAGTTTTGTGAGCACCATGGACGGACGGATGAGCCATATCAATCGCATTCTGGAGAGCTGGCCAACCCTTTGAGTTGCCGATGAAGATAAGGGCATTTTGATCACTGTCAGCGAATATTCCAGTTGCGTCTCTTGCACGCATTATTTTGCGAACCGCCTCGTGAATATTTGTGCAACCAACCTCAATCATCCGATATCGATGTTGGTGAGCCACGCCGAGGCGCTTGTCCAAACAAGACGATTGCTCGATCGATCGACCTTTCGTGTCCACTTCGAGCGACTAGGAACCTGATCCATACCCATTCTCACTCTTGATTCGGCACTCACGATATTGCAACGCCATTTACTCCCCAGAAGGAAACCAATTTCAGCTTGGTCAGTGCCAATGCTATATGGAGTGCACTTGGAAGGCGCAAGTAATAATGAAGACCAAGGTTGATGATTGGTCGGGGGTTCCTTGGAAGACGTCTCATCCGCACCAGCAGATGAACTTAGAGGTAGCTTCAGGAAACCTCAATAACATTCCATATGTCGGTACGTGCATAGACAAAATGCATCATGCCGTAGTGGACGGCGTCTGAGTCTCTTCTTCTGAACTGAAAGCAAGGAGCGAACAAAAGAGCTTTACCTCAGGCTCAGAGGGATCTCAAATAAGTGAGCACCGTCATTCATTGATCACACGACAATGCATGGACAAAAGGAAGTAGAGAAAAGAGTTAAAACCTTGAATTCAGATCGGCCTTGACCTGTTGATTAGTACCGACACTAGCATTGTCATTTCTGTAGAGGCGTTTGATTCTTGGAGACAAGAGTTCTGGGTACGTTGGGAATAAAAGTTGGATTTGGTAGTACAGGCCAGTGGTGAATCTAACTGTAGTCCACGTAATGGGACTTCAAGATAGGTTGGCAGAAGAATCTATCAAAGGTATAGTCCTCCATACGGACGAGGGGAGAAAAGGATGCCTAAAGAACACCGCCAAATGAGTGTCTTGCAGCCAACCTAAGTACATACGGAGAACTAAAGGTCGTTCGTCGGTGAAGTGCGGAGGTGCTTAGAAGCTCTAGCTGGCAACGGGCTCTCGGCTGACCTACCAATATCGGAGCTCGCGGCTGCCAAGAAATCAAATGCGGAAGCCGCGACACCGGAGGAGCAAGGTTGATCTGAAAGGAAACCGCCAAACTGCATTGGAGCTTCAACTTTTGGGTCAGGACGGAGACGATCATACAAAGTCCTCCTCTCATCATCAACACCAACGTCCAGCTCAATAGCTCATTGAATACCTTCTCTTGACCATCTTCTTTCATCTCCCCTCATTACATCATGTCTTTTGCACGACAGGCTTATGCTCAGGTCCAACGCAGGGCGTTTACCGCCTCTGCAAGACAGGTACTCAACATTCCGCCAGTTCATTCCACCGTCACAAGCTGATCACTCTCTTGTCCATAGTCCTCAAAGGTCACTGTTCTCGGTGCCGCTGGTGGCATCGGTCAGCCCTTGTCCTTGTTGATGAAACTCAACCCTCGCGTCTCCCAATTAGCTCTCTACGATATCCGTCTTGGCCCAGGTCCGTGGTCCGCAGCTCTATTGGAAAAAGAAAAACCCTCGCTCACATACCATGTCTGAACAGGTGTGGCCGCTGATATCAGCCATATCAACACAAAGAGTACCGTCAAGGGCTATGACCCAACCCCGTCGGGCCTGAAAGAGGCTTTGACTGGTGCCGAGATTGTCCTCATCCCAGCTGGTGTTCCGAGAAAGCCTGGCATGACCCGTGATGGTGAATACAACGCCGCGTCCGAGAAGGACAATGGGAATACTGACAGCTCCTAGATCTCTTCAACACCAATGCCAGCATTGTCCGTGACCTAGCAAAGGCCGTTGCTGATGCTGCACCCAATGCCAATGTCCTGGTCATCTCCAACCCTGTACGCTCCCCAATGCCTCCCCGAGACTCGAGAACCGTATTGACCAGAATGTAGGTGAACTCGACCGTCCCCATTGTTGCTGAGATCTTCAAATCCAAGGGTGTTTACAACCCAAAGCGTCTCTTCGGTGTCACCACCCTCGACGTTGTCCGTGCTTCGCGATTCGTCTCGGAAATCAAGAAAACCGACCCTGCTGATGAGAACATCACCGTTGTTGGCGGTCACTCCGGTGTCACCATTGTCCCATTGATCTCGCAGTCTAACCACCCTGATATCGCCGGCGAGAAGCTCGACGCCCTTGTCAACCGCATTCAATTTGGTGGTGACGAAGTCGTCAAGGCTAAGGATGGCGCTGGATCTGCTACACTATCTATGGCTATGGCTGGTGCCCGTTTCGCAGAGAGCCTGCTGAAGGCTTCTCAAGGCGAGAAGGGTGTGGTTGAGCCTACATTCGTGGACAGCCCTCTCTACAAGGACCAAGGCGTCGACTTCTTCGCATCCAGAGTCGAGCTTGGACCCGAAGGTGTTCAGAAGATCCATGACATTGGCAAGATCACCACCTATGAGGAGGGCCTAGTTGAGGCTGCATTGACAGGTCTGTAGTTGTTTCCCAACCCCTTGTGATTGTTGTACTAACCGCGGAACAGACTTGAAGAAGAACATCCAGAAGGGAGTCGACTTCGTCAAGGCTAACCCATAAATGGTAGATGAGACAGCCAGCGGCTAGACAGAGCCGTTGTGTACAAAAAGTAATGCTTGCCGCCAAGTGAGAACAAAGTTTGCATTCATCTAGTATTCTAGTTCGGATACTTTTTTGAGCCTTGCAAACAGAACCAAATCATACACTGTACTCTACCTCTTGTTTCTCTCTATTGTTGAATTGCCTACTGTGGTCATGAATGTTTCACCTTCTTGAAAGGTGTATTTGGATGGCTTTGCTCGGCACAAATCGCTAGAGTAGGACCATACTGCGACCCATCCGTGCAACCTCTCTAGCTATACGACAGTGTGTTATTGACTAATTCATAGGATGCTAGTGAATAAGGCTGTCAACTTTGGTGGCTTGTGTGTCACTTGGTAGGCGATCCAATTGTGTTGCTCCAGGCCGTTGGCCTTTGGCCAAGGTCGCCATCAACGAGCCCCGCGGATAAAGAACTGAGGCCATGTTTCAAACCCCTGGTGTTCACCTCACCTTTTCTTGTAAGTTGTAATTTGGCCGCCCTTAGATTGGATTGTTTTTGATAACATTCTTTGTCTGAGTGTAGCACACGAGGACCAACTCCAAGACCAAGAACACAAGGTGTAGTGTGTGGCTCTGATGCCTGGGGACTTGAGTTTCTGGTGATAAAAAAGCCCACAGCGAATGTCCCGCACTGGGATCCCATCAGGCAACTGCCAGTGCCTGCCCAACACCAACACGCACGACACCATCAACCTCAGCTTTTGACCCTCTCCCACAACTTCAATTTTCAATTCCCTGGCCCTGCAGTCTCCCACTCCCAGAAAAATCCCCCCATTTCCCCAAACTTCTTCTCCTTCAATTCATCCTCACTCTCTTTTGCACCACCATCTCACCCACTTTGCCAGAAATAGGCGAATTCCCCCGCGGCCAGCCAAGAAGCGGCTCTGCCAGCCTGATCTGAGTCCACCCTCTTTCCGAACCTAGGAAAGCATGGGGTCGACATCAGATCCAAGATTGATCGACTGCGATGGAGATACAGTGATGGAAGACCACGAACCAGAACGAGGCTTTGGAGGTGGCCCCCAAGATCCTTGGGCTCCTGATCCGGACTTCGAACCACAACTTCGAGATGCAATACGGGCCACGTTGAATCCACGCTTTCGTTCAGATCACTTACTCGACCCAAATGACGGCCTACGAACACTTGGACCCAGACCAACTCTCTCCACAGAAGAAGATCACCGCATCTTTGCGAATATGAGACATCTTCCACCACCTCGGCCGAGCAGACCTAACGCTGGTTACAATATCAACGCCTCATATGCCCTGAACCACAGATCGATCTTTGATGGGATTCCAAGCAATTGGCCCCCATTTCCCCGATTGTGGGATTCCGATTTCAAAGAGGCGCAACCGACCCAAGCACAGCCACAATCGCAGTCACAACTCAGACCCATCAACTCGTCTAACCCCGGCTCTCAGGCTCTGGCTCGTACTTCTTCTCCCTTCAATCTACGAACTCGAGACAGCTTAGAGCTCATGGGCCAAGAAGTGTTCCATAGAATACCAGCCCACGCAGGAAATAATACGTTTCCCAGACAATTGCCATCCCATGATCGCTTCGATGACTCATTCCAAGAATCCCGCACACCCTATAGCTCCGATCGTGATTCATATCAAGGTTCCTTCTCCGATTCCTCAAATACCACTCCTATCGTTCGGCGTTCAAGATCTCCTCTCATCAATAACAATGATACTGGATTCGGGCCACAACAGCCTCCCCAACACCGCCGTCGACGCGGACCTCCGCCCATTATTACGATGGCTTGCTCGGCCTGTTTAGATGAATTCCCGGAGGATGATCTTCTCCATCTCGAATGCGAATGTGACTACTGCAAGGAGTGTCTGAATGGGGCTTTTCGTGTTGGTTGTGCCAATATGGCTTCATTCCCGCCTCGATGTTGCGGAAAACCCCTACGAGCCATGGTGTGGGCGGGCCATCTCGAACCAGCTGTCCTTGGAAGATACAGGGAGATCGAAGCTGAGTTTACCGCGCATCGTCCTCTTTACTGTGCACAAAAAAGATGTTCCCAGTTCATACCAGAGAATGAACATCTTGATGGACAAGAAGCTGGACGTTGCCCCGAATGCCTCACGGTGACATGCAAAATATGCCTAAAAGGAAAAGAAGCTCATGAGCAGTGGGAATTTCGTCGTCGAGTATGCCCTGCTGAAGATCAAGATGAAAGTGCCCTATATGATCTCGGTTTGCGACAGAAATGGCGGCAGTGTCCAACTTGTTTGACGATGGTGGAAAAGACTGATGGATGCAATCATATGGATTGTATATGTGGAATCGATTTCTGTTACATCTGTGGCAAGCTCTATGATGAGGATGGTGCATGTGAATGTGATGCGGAATGGGACGAAAATGAGGAACCTGATGACGAAAATAACGAAGAGGAGGAGGAAGAATGGCCCGATTTCCGCGCAGCTGTCGATATGTTGGGCAGGCCCACTTGCCTTCATTGGTCTACAGACGTGGTTCGCCTAGACGGCCCAGAACCATGCCATGGATGTCTTGGTCTAACCGAGGACCTGCACAGTTGCAACGATTGCCACTTGGAGCTTTGTGAAACTTGCCTGTCCAATCTTCAGGGCCAAACCCGACCCAATGGCGAGGGGGTTCAGGACAATTCAGACGAGACTGCTCAGCCTCCTGTCAACAACGCTCCTCGTCGTCCAGGTTTTCCTCGTTTCTTCCAAAGACAGCGGGCATGAAGGGGTGAGTCGGGATCAATGATGTTGGGAGGCCTGTCAGCTACATACCAATAGCCACAGTCCAGTCATGGCGAAGCGATATTAAGCCGTGGGTAAGAATGTGGTTTGAGTATGATCGATTTATTTCTCTATGAAGAGTGAGCCGCAGCAGCCCACTTTCTCTCTCAAAGGGGAAATTGGAGCATGTTTACAGAGCACGGGCGTTGGGCGGGGGCTGCAGTGTTTATTATGGGAAAGGGGCTATCTCTGCTACAAAGAAGGGACAGCGAGGGACAACGAGGAGCAGGAGTGACAGAACATAACGAGAACATGAAATAAGCTTCCTCTGCAAAATGGTTGCATGATGGATACATACAGCCGCTAATAGCGGGGTAGCATAGGTCGAGAACTTTGTAGGCAGGAATTTTCCACAAAATGGAAAAGGGCTGCAAATTGAATTTTAGCAATGATTGGCAATTGCAGAACATGTACGAATGTCTTTCCATCATTTCGTGCGAGGGCTTTGTTCCCTTCCAAAGTTTGTGAGGCTTCTAGTCGTGAACATTTCTGGCGAAACCTCCATTCTCTACGTTTGGGCTTGGTTTATTTAGCTGCTTAGCAACTGTGGTGAGTATTTATATAATTTTTTATATTTAGACTAGCTTCTTCAGCAGTCATGACTCATGACATATATCATGAAAAATATCATAATATGGCTTTTCTTCAATGTTCCGAGGGTGCCACGGTTTCGCCCTCAGATCCACCACTACCCCAACTTTACCTTTCCCTTTCCTGTTGGTCTGTCATCCATTCCATGCTTGCTTCCTTCATACCCACTTACTTATTCCGGATCGGCGATCTTCAAAATACTCTTCCCGAGATTCTCTCCCTTGAGCATACCCAAAAACCCTTGGACGGCATTATCAATTCCATCGGTAATGTGGTCGACGCTCTTGAAGCTGCCGTCCGCGATCCACTTGCTGACGTTCTCGTCACGCTCCTTCACCCACCGCCAGATATTGGGATCGTAGACCAGGAAGCCCTGCCAGCGGAGCCGGCGGCGCACGACCAGACCGTAGTTCTTGATGCCGTAGTTGTCGTCGGGGGACTTGTTGTTGTACGTCGAGATCGAGCCGCACGCCACGATGCGCCCGAACTCGTTCATGTGCGTGAGCGCCGCGTCCAGAAGCTCCCCGCCCACGTTGTCGTAGTAGATGTCGATGCCGTTGGGCGCCACCCGCTTGAGGGCCGTTTTCAGGTCCTCGGTCTTGTAGTTGAAGCCTGATGTGAAGCCCAGGTCTTTCAGGATGAAGTTGAGCTTGGTGTCGTCGCCGACGGAGCCGATTACCTGGTTTTCGGAAGCGGTCTTGTCAGTTTTTCTTTCATCTTGGACGTGGATAGATGTGAAATCATGTGTGAGATACTCACGTTCAGGCCTTCTCGCAAGGCTATCTGGCCAACCGTCTGGCCGACGGCACCGGCAGCAGCGCTGATGAGGATGGTTTCGCCCTTCTTGGGCGTGCCGATCTCATGGAGCGAGCCGTAGGCGGTCATGCCCGTCATGCCCAACAGGCTCAGATAGGCCGTCAAGGGCACGCCGGGCTTCTCTTCCAGGACCGTGGTCCTGGCGACTGCAGACTCATCAAAGACGGAATACGATTCGGTGTAGGTGCGCGCGATCAGGACGATGCTGCCTTGCGGGACAGCAGAGTTGTCGCTTTTCAGGACCCGGCCGATCAAGCTAACGGAAATAACCGGCTTGCCAGTGCTCATGGCTGGAGAGTATGATACGATGGACGGGTCCCGCATGCGTCCCCTCTGGCTGGGGTCATACGAGGCGTAGAAGTTCTTGGTCGTGAATCCGCCAGCTGGGGGCGCTGCGTTCTCGTCAAAGCCGATGTCCTCCACCGTTAGGTCCTGGCCCGCCACAGGCCATCCCACGGGGACGGCCTTGTAGATGAAGGCTTTGTTCTGAACCATGGTTGTGAGGTTGTTGAAATCTGATTAGGTGAAGAGGAAAGGGGAGGGGGGAGTATGAAAATGTGTAGGGGTTGGGAAGTGGATAATAGGAATTTATATCAAGCGCGGTACGGAGTAGTACTTGTCTGTTTATATTACGTGTTATGCAAGGCATCCCACAGCGAGGGAAGCATGTGTTTATTAAGCAGCAAAGGCCGTCAACTGGTTTCGAAATTAGGAACGTCCATCGCCTGGCGTCATGGACGGTGATGGTGGTAGAAAACGTTCCTTGACAAAGCGGAGCTTATTTGGTTGAATTGCCGAGGCATCTCAAAGGGTAACTGGCGAGGCGAGGATTCAATTGGGGCACGCGCCCGGAAAATACTCCGTATTCCGTACTCGAGGATGTTCCGGACTGAAACTCTAACAAGACGTGTTTAATTAGTCATCGGCGGCAAACTAATCGAAGCGCCCACCTCCGAGTCTTGGCATGTGTTGCTGAAGAGGCAGTTCAGCCGAGTCACGTGCCTATAGGTCGATGTGTGGTGGTAGAATTAGTCGTTACGGTCGAGGAGTCTCCCACGCCCGTCACAACGGTCTTGATTCGTCTTGTCCATGCTTCTAATATATTCTTCGTCAGGTCTAAAAGAGAGGTGAGTGCCTTCTGCCTTCACCCTGATTATGCGTGGAAAATAGGCGCCATCTCACGGCGACATTTTCGTTTTGGATAAATCCCATATATCCTCAAATGCGTCGTCGAACTCCTTGCCAATGTAAGGAAACATTTTCAATATCATCCTCACCCGGCTCCAGTCTCAGACTTTCAAGTATACTGATGTCGTGGTCGGCAAGGGTAATAGTTGAGGCCGCAGTTGGATCGTAATGGCTCAACTTGTACCCCGCGAATAAAGTCCTGATAACCAGGGTCCCACTGATCCCATCTTCTCCCTGGATCGAGTGCCATTTAATTAGCTCTGTTGCGTCGAAAAGCCTTCGAAGAGCGTCCATGACACTATTCGTGTAATCAGAAGATAAGAAGGATCTGAAAAGACCGCCAAACCGAGGACGCAAGTCCTCGGGCCAATCCGGGCTTTGGGGTAATAGTCTCTCAACAAGAGGCGATACATCAGCATCGTTGATAATCGGCCTTTGCCCTGTCATGGTGGCAAGCTGAATATCCCACAGCAACGATACCTCTAGTTCAAGCTCATCCAGCGTATCATATCCCCAGTGGCCTTGGCGATGCGCGTTGCACCGCGAAGATGCACCCGCCCCTTCTCAGGATTATTTGTGATAAATGCACAGCCGGCGAGGCTGTTACTCGCAAAGATAAGGTCCTGACAGATGTGGGCCAAGAATTTGCGAAAATTCCACCCATCATTCTGAGACACGCAGCCTTGTATTTCAAACGGTGGCGCTGCATTAAATCATCCTCATCTCTAGATGACTGCTGGTCGTTAGCCTCTACGGGCTCAAAAGCGGCTCGACTGAATCCGTACAAGAGAAAGATGGCGCACGCCATGCTCTCGGTGTATACCATTTGAAAAAACCGTTGTTGATGGATGGCACCCACTTTGTGGGGGTACAATGACGGGACCCACTGTGTGAATACTGTTGATATCAAACATCAGCTGACGAATGAAAAGGGCTGTGCTAACTCAACCCACAGTATTGTATCATGCGATGCGAGTACTCGTCGATCTCAAACGTGAGATTTGCTGATGAATTAGGCTGCAGGGCAACGTATGTTGCAAACGTATACGCGGACAGAGACTGCGAACACCGTGGGTAAGTTCTTCGAGCCACCGAAATTCGAATGCCAGAATGAGCGGGCACCCTTACTCGTTGCAATACAGCCGACTTAGCGCTGCGCTGCTCTAGGCCCTCGCCATACTGATGAGATTGTACATCGTGCGTCGTGCTGGAGATTCGCCTTCCTACCTACATAGTTGAAACGCAATCAGGGCCTAGCACCATGCTCTCGGATTTGGGAGAACAGCCAAGCGATATGTCATCGCGAGAATGTCAATTACTCGGCAAACATACTCTGCGACCCTGTCTTCTTTTTTTACAAATCGAACCGCATCACATCTGTCAATCGTCGATCACGATGCCTATGGCTCGCAACGTGCGATCTTATCGCCGTCACATCAGTCCTCCCCTCGGTGTCAACTTGTACCCGTAGCAAGGGTCGTGGAGTCTGCATAACCCCCGAAACTTTGATATTCGCCAGCCTTGAGAGTCGGAGACGCGTGGCTACACCAATTCTGGAAGAAGAGAGAGCAATTGTACAAGACAATTAAATACCCGGCCAGCCGAAGCTGAGTAATTAATACTAATGATGAGTTGGACCAGGTGGGGGTTCGGTGGCGCGAAGCAATTCCTAGGCCGAACTTTATCTGACGATGCCGCAAGCCAAACAGTGAGAAGCTTTTCAGCTCAAACGAAGACTGGCACTTGACCGTTTTCTGAAGCTGCAAGCCTTGGCATGTCAATCATATGGAGCACGAGGGAGTAATCATTTCGCTAGCATTGCCGCCGGCCTGCTGAGGTATGTTAAAATCCGTGTTCAAATTTGACAAGATTTGAACGTATCCGGAGGCTATGCATCTGTGAACCGCAAATTCTCGAGTAAGTGATGTAACATAAGAACGAGTATTGAACAGGTGATAACATTAGCATTCCATTGTCACGATTCATGAATCTCTTTGGATGATATCAGCAGCCAGCTCAGCAATAGCATATACGCAAACTTGATAGTGTGCCGAAATGGGAATTGGCAATACGCTTGCATCCACCACTCGTAACTTCTGGACTCCTTTGACCTTCAAATCTGTATCAACAACCGTGCCCATCGACGAAGTCCCCGCGGCGTGAAAGAATGTTCGTCCTTGCGATCTGACGCGAACATCGATCTCTTCATCGGAGGCGTTGAGTTTCAGCGGGGGCAGTCCAGGAGGAGGGTTCTCTCCTTCAACCATCTCTTTCCCATCGTCGGTGCCATAGAATAGATTCAATACCTTTCGAATCCCTGTACGTAGGGCTATACGATCCAACTCGGTGGCGTAGTAGTTAGGATCTATCTCTGGGGACTCTCTTGGATCTGAGGACTTGAGAGTCAATTTTCCTCGAGACTCTGTAGCCAATGCAGTGACGATTGCGCCAATATGAGTGCCATCCATTGGCACATGATGGTTAGTTATAGGGGCGCCTGCGGGCGCATAGACAATCAACGTCTCCGTGTGACATGAATCTAGCTGTAGCATATGATGCGTTACTTCTGGGGGAAACGCTTCTTTCGCCAGAGCTTTTTTGATGTCCTCGTCAGATACACGGTCCGTAACAATCCAATCACAGGGCAACCCCATCTGATAGCTGGGGTCCGACCAAAGTGGCGTTCCCATGGACAAGCCATGCTGGGGATTTTTGAGTTTGAAAGGAATAGCAAGCAGGAGATGGTCGTGGAAATTTTCACCGACTTGAGAGTTCTCTACAATGACAGGGATGTTGTAATGGTGCAGCTGTCGAGCCGGTCCAATACCGGACAACATCAGTATTTGTGGAGTTCGATATGCACCAGCTGATATGATCACTTCTTTGGTTGCTTTCAAGGAACTGCCGTCCAAAAGTTCGACCCCAATGGCGATTGGGCCCTCGCGGTGTTCTGCGAATAGAACCTTTTTGACTGTTGATTCCGTCAGAATCTGAACTCCGCTCAGGTTGTATGCCTGACTAGCCAATTGTCGTTGTCCATCCTGCCAGTTTTCCACGAGTTCGGCCACGCCAAGAGGTCTGCCATTATTGGCGTCCTCAATTTTCTTAACTCCAATCTCGTTCCAAGCCTTTAGGAGAGGCTCTCGCAGCGGATAGACTCGATTTTTGCTGCTGCTGGTTACAGAGGCGGTGTGGATCGGGCCACTTGTTCCATGTTCTTTCATATTCACCTCCTTCCTGAAGTATGTCTCAGTCTTGCGGAAATACGGTAACAACCCAGCGTAGCTCCAGCGTGCGTCACCAACTAGCTGAGCCCACCGATCATAATCCACGGCACTTCCGCGGGTCCATGTGCCATAATTGATAGCCGTTCCACCAGATAAAGCCTTCCCAGCCGCTTGATAGAGAGAACGGCCGTCGAGATGCTCTTGAGGCGTTGTGTGATAATTATAATCCAAGTCCGACCCGTGGCTCGCAAAACAGGCTAGAGGAGCAGAGACTAGCGGATGCTTTGAAACATCACTTCCAGCCTCGATGAGCAGCACTTTTAACACTGGGTTATATTCGCGGAGCCGTGCAGCAAGCGTGCAGCCAGCAAGGCCACCACCAATGATAATATAGTCGAATTCGTTGCTGTTCATAATGGAGTGAAGCAATGTCTCAAAGCCATGAGCAGGAACTCCGGTTGAAAAGGGTGCTGCGATGGGCCCGCAGAGTCTCCTTTGTACTCAAATTCGCAGATTTGGACAGGCCACGAATTTTTTGGTCGAGTTAATTTGCACTGTAAATAGTTTTTCTGGACGCCTGGTAGTGCAATTAAATATCCAATCCTACGTGGTTGTGATGGACAGCCTCAGTACTATTGTACAAAGTTGCCACATCTTGCATTTGAGCCCATGTTCTTAGTCACTGAACCTAACATTTGTCGATTAGTCAGGCATGCTAAAACGAAACACGAATGACAGTTCCTGTTCGAAGAGACTGCAGCAGCGGCTTCTTCTGTAATTTGTGGCCGCAGGGAGAACGGACGCGTGTTCGGGGCTCAGGATGACGAAGGATCGATCTCCATTCGGTTTAGGTTCACCTGTGGGTGGTCGTTATCAGGCATTTGAACCCGCTTTGATCCAATCTTTTAAGTCGGATGTGCAAGGATCGAGCCTCGCAAAAGTCTACATAATGGGAATAAGCAGTTCTTGGCTACTTGCCTGATATTACTTGCAGACGTTCCCGGCTGACTCTGTGAAATGACATCCAAAGTGTATGCAAAGCTCAAGCAAACTAATTTTGGTCTCCTGGGCACGGAAGAGGCGGCGGCTGAGAACTCCCTCCGGATTGCTAGCCTATACAATCTCTAGACAATAGTGTGAAATTGTACGAAACTCGCCTTACTTCAGTTTGAACACGTAGTTAGTAGTGGGAGAATCAAGCCACGTACTGCCTGACTAACACTCCAAGATCTATCTCCGTATTTAGTTTATGAGCAAGATTCCAGATTCCCTCAAAAGAATAATCGAATTCTTTGTCGATATAAGGAAGGCGCTTTAAAAGGGCTCTCGCCTGCGGCCAACCTTGTAAATCCAATCGGGGAACGTTGTCCTGGATATGTAACAAAAACCACCTGAAGCCTGGTGTGTCGAAGCTGGAGTAGGCTCCAATAAATAGTACCCAGGCTATCACCTCAGGGCAGAGTCTGCTGTAAAGGGCTAAGTCCCTTGTTTCTAGGTTTTGTCGCATATCCTCGGTTTGCTTGTCAAGAAGCTGTTGTTTTGGTGTCCCTTTAAGCTGTGTCGTGTATATAACGAGCAATCCAGCGAGGCGCATACATTGCAATACCCTCGCTTCAAGACATGATGCGGCGGAGATCGGTATTTAGATATCCACACATGAGCCTAGGTTGAATGCAGCAAAGAATCCTCGTAAAACCACACTTTCACGGAGTCCATGGGAAAGGTCAGACATTAAATAGTTATTGATCAGCTCTGTTGTTTCAAACAGGCAGAGAAGAGCTGTCTCAATCCTTTTGGGACAAATTTGAATTGTGGCAGTCAATATATTGGAGAATAGAGACGTAGAACATTTGATAAATTCGGGTGTTGAAGGTAGTCTCTGCTGCATGATGGTCTGCATTTCTGCAAAGGTATAAGTTGCTCTCTTGAATCGCAACCACTAGCTTTTCATGATAAGAGTACAGTCTGCTTTTCCCTGGAAGTTGAATGTCCTGGTGTGACCAAGCAGGTTCTCGTCTCGGCCCACTTGAAGGTCTGCTCTGGGGAGACTTTGTCCAACGCGAGGAATCCATTTTCCATGCCAGTGGCAATTCTGAC
>Ga0105239_10004505_pt1 | contig 16621 bp, 26 predicted proteins | sample KBSC44metaG_FD_92761 | JGI IMG/M metagenome (GOLD analysis project Ga0105239, IMG submission 92761) | Corn rhizosphere microbial communities from Kellogg Biological Station, Michigan, USA - KBS C4-4 metaG | ecosystem: Host-associated > Plants > Roots > Rhizosphere > Soil | place: Michigan, USA...
CAGAGCGCTGGTCGAACCGGAGCAGAAGTTCCCGGGCCTTGGGCGGCACGACCGCCACTTCGTAGTCCGCGCCGGCAAACCCTCGTACCGCGTCGCTCGAATCGAACCACATCAGGGTCACGAACTCCACCTCCTCGCCGCTCGGACGCCTGAGCAGCTCGATGCCGTGAAATCCGCGGAGGTTTCGCTCCACGATTCCCTGGAAAATCTCGCTGCGAAGCAACGCTTCGTAGGCGTCGGCATTCGCCGGCGTGGTCCAGCCATGCCAGATGCGACAGATCATCTTGCCCTCCCGACTTCCGCCGCGCGTTTGATCCGACGCAGCATCACCTTCCGGATCAGGCCGCTTGCGCCCCCGATGATGAACCAGTAGCGGTTGAAGGCTCTCCGACTCGCCTCGTCGTCACAGCGGACCCGGGTTTCGGTGGTGAGCCGAGTCGAGGCCCCCGCTGGGTCCAGCCGGAAACTCCAGGCCCCCCGGGCGAGGTTAGGTGGAAGAGTCTCGAGAAAGGTGGCCGCCGAACTGGGTACCAGCTTGGCGGAAGGAGTCCAGAACCGTCCCGTCACTCCGAGCACCAGCTCCTCACCGGGAGACTCGGCTAGCAGCACGAATCCGTCGCCACCGAGGATGCCCCTTAACCCTTCCCCCTCTCGGCCCCGCCGGTCTTGCATCCGGCGCTTTGGGGCGCGCGGATGCAGCATCAGACCTGGCAGTGACCGGAGGGTAAGCAGGGCGCGGATCAGCGGCTCGCGACGGAAGTCGGTTTCCCACAATGCGCGATACACCGCCTCGGGTGAAGCCCGAACGGTGATATCGTAACTCGCGCTCACGTCGTAAACCGGCATCCAATGGTCGAGCAGGCTCACTGGATTGACCGGTTCGGTGTACGGCTACCCCTTCTTGACGAGCCGGACCAGATACAGAAGGAGCAACGCGCCGACCAAGGCGGTAATCAGGGCGCCGATAATTCCTCCCGCAGCTATGCCGAGGAGACTGAACACCCACCCGCCGATGAAGGCGCCAAGAATACCGACAACCAGGTCCCCAACCAATCCGAACCCCGAACCTTTCATGATCTTTCCGGCCAGGAAACCGGCAAGGCACCCAATTACGAGAAAGAGGATCAGGCTCTGCGTGGTCATCGGATCACCTCCTGTGTGTGGACTGCAAAACCGTTCGGCCGACGCACTGCTGCGTGCACCTGACGGCAGCGCGGGTCGGAACGGGTTGAAGGCGGAGCTCTCATGGCACGATGTTATCCAGCGTCACGAGCAGCCCTGCCTGACAGAGACTGGCCACCTGACCGTTGCCTCGGTGGCAACGATCTACCCCGGTTCAGGCGTGGTCCGCAACCGCGGTAACTCCCTCGTGGCGAGCGCAGTTGGCGCAGCAGTAGAAAACGCCCTTGGCCTCGATACCGTGCCCGATGATCCTGCATTCGCAGTGGTGGCAGGTCGGCGCCAGCATGTGGATGGCGCACTCGAAACTGTCGAATGTATGGGTGCTCCCGGCCGCGACCACCTGGAACGACAGATGGTAATCGTTGCCGCAAACGTCACACTTGGCCATAAGCCCTCCGAATCGATGCGGCGCCCCGTGCGCCGTGCTCGGAAAGTGGCCAGTTGTGCGGCACGACGCCAGCCGTCGCTGTTCAGCGCCGCCGGCGCCGCTTCCTTGGGGGAGGCTCCGGCACAAACTGCAGGTTGACCGCGAGGAGCTGTCCCTCGAACCATGCCAGCAGGCGACCGGTGAACTTTTCGGCCAGGTAGAACAGGTCGCTCTGGGTCTTGGGACGGATGTGAGCGATCAAGACTCCGTTCGCTCGGCTCACCTCGATGTAGCCACCCTTGGGACGCTGGGCATGGCGCAAGCGGGTCTTCTTCTTGTTGGCCCAGGACCAGGTTCTGGCATCTCGAATTCTGGCGCGCAGCAGCTGGTAGGCATCGAGATCGCCGGCAGGAATTGCCTGGAGAACCACCATTGGCATGCTCCGCGTTGGGTGGAGAAGGGGCAGGTGATTTTCAGATTAAAGATTTCAGATGGACGATTCCTGATTTCAATTTGGTCGACATGAGCGTGGAGCTGGATTTCCCGACTAGATTCAGGGGTGTTCACAACCGATTGGAGCTGAGTCATGCCGTACTTGACCCACAAACTTAGTCGCGCAGCCCTGCTGGCCGTGTCCCTGGCCGCCTGCGCGTCCGGGAGTTCCCAGAAGTCCCCGAGCCCGGATCAGGGGTCGGAGCCGCACCTCGAAGTCATCAACCGCTCATCCGCTGACGTGGATATCTATCTCGTCCGTACCGGTCAGCGGATCCGGCTCGGGCTTGCCGCGAACAATCAGACCACCAAGTTCTCCCTCACCCCTGCGCTGACGATTGGGGCCGGCACGGTGCGTTTCGAGGCGGTACCTCTCGTGGGCGGTAACACGATTAGCACCGACCCCACGACCCTCCAGCCCAACGCTACGGTCACTCTCGATGTTCCTCCTCCATAGGGCTTAGCCGTCAGCCATCAGCTGGTAGCTGTTACGGTCGGCAGGGTGGCATCACCCGACAGCTAACAGCTAACGGCTCACTGAGCCGCTCAAAACAGATGGCTGACAATCGCCTCCAGGATCACCTGGAACGGCACGACGAGGAGGATGACCGGAAGCATCGGCGCTAGTGTGACGACGCCCAGGAGGAGAAGACTGATCAAGTCCACCGGGACGACGAACATGTCGTATACGTTGCCGACGACCTGATACAGATCGGTCGTGGCGGAGAAGGCCTGAGTGCTGAGGGCATCCTCCGGAAAATCATGCTGCTTCTGACCGGTGGCACGCTTCATCCATTTGTTTTCGAACTCGCGTCCGACAACGCTTGCCAGTCCCCCATAACCCCAAATGCCCTTGACTCGCGCCCGGTAGAGCGGCGCGACGAAGTTCAGCAATGGACCGCCAAAGAGAAGCGCCGCGAGGCTCAGGAGGATGAGCGTCGGCGCCCTGAACGCGGATAGAGTCGCGCCCCCCTGGACCACCCGGTTGGCCAAAGTCCCTGCGATCACGACGCCCATACCCAGCCCGATCGGGGTCCAGGCGCGTACCGAGTACCCCACGAACTTGAGCCCGGCGGCGTGGTCGGGGTGAGCCGCGACGAGGTTCAGGTGAAGTCGCGAGACCAGCCGAAGGAACCGCGTCCACAGAAAGAGCCGCCACATCCACCCCAGAAAGAGAATGAGCAGCAGAGGAATACTCACCAGGATGTGCCACAGGCCTGCCGGGGAGTAGCCCGGTATTCCCGCAATATCCGACCGTTGCCAGGTTTGGGTCTCGCGGGCAGGGAAGGACCGGGCCAGGGTCCAGACGATCAGGTAGCCCACGACGATAACCAGAATCTCCCCGATTGCTGACTCCCGGAGCCGTCGAGTCGACGCCACCGCCTCTGTAAATCCCTGTCGACTGTCTTCATCGACCAGTCCCGATTCGGCAAAGTGAGCGCCGATCTCTCCAAGGCGCCTGAGGACGGTCGTCTCCGCGAGGATGAAGATTGGAGCCGCGATCAGGCTCCGTGCCGCGAGGGCGAAGTCACCGAGCAGGGATCCCGGAACGCCGACCAGCGTGCCCTTCCACCACGCCAGCAGGACCAGGGGAACCCAGCCGAGGAGGGCAGCGAAAATGGCGGGTCGGACGACTCGAAGACTGTCCGGTCGGAGCACGCCTAATTGTTCGAGGAGCCTGACCCTTGGGCCACCCTCGAAGAGGGTCTCATCCGTGACTGCAGGATCGGTCATGAGCTGGGGACAGGCAATGGGTCACGCTTCCCATTGACCGTCGCGAGGAGGACCCGGCGCGGGATCGTCTCCGGGCAGTGCGATCACTCCGATGATGCCGGTACCCGGACAATGCAGCGGAAGCCGACGTGACAGGTGGAGGTGTCGATCGCCTCGGGATAGCGCGCCGCAGGCCGGTAGCGGCGACAATAGTTGGGCGCGCAGAGATGGGATCCCCCCTTCAGCACCTTCCGGGGGATGCGGATCCTGGGCTGGCAGGGGTCGAAGCTCTCCTCCTCCCGGGGCCCTCTCGGGTTCAGGGGAATACAGCAGGCCTTGGGCGCATCCCCCGGATGGCTAGGTACGTACCAATCGGTGGTCCACTCCCAGACATTGCCGATCATGTCGTAGAGTCCGTAGCCGTTGGCCGGGAAGGAACCGACCGGCGAAGTGCTCTCGAAACCGTCTTCGACCAGGTTGCGCCAGGGGAATTCGCCCTGCCAGGTGTTGGCCATGAATTTCCCACCCGGGAGGAACTCCTCGCCCCAGGCGAAGGCGGCCCCATCCAGTCCGCCTCGGGCCGCGAACTCCCACTCGGCTTCGGTCGGAAGCTGCTTCCCCTCCCACGCGGCGAAGGCTTCGGCGTCGGTGTAGGCCACATGGACTACAGGATAGTCTGGTCCGGCGGTGCTGGTTTCCGGCCCATAGGGATGGCGCCAGTCCGCCGCCTTCATGAACTGCCACCAGTTGGTGTAGTCTCGCAGGTCCACCTTACCAGGCGGCTTGGTAAAGACCAGCGAGCCGGCGTAGATCATTTCCGGCTGGGCCCCTGGGTAGTGAGCGGGATCGGGAGGTATCTCCGCGAAAGTCTGATGCCCGGTTGCGGCAACGAATTTTTCGAACCGTCCGTTGGTGGTCGGATAGCGGTCCATCCAAAATCCGCCAACCGTCACGCGGTGAATGGGGCGCTCCTCAGGGTAATGATCTTCGGAACCCATGCGGAAGGTTCCTCCCGGGACCCACACCATGTCGGGAAAGGGTGGATCTCCCGGCGGGACGGAAGCTGCGGTGAGCGCACTCGATGCAGTCATGAACCTCAATCCAAGCCAAGGGCTGGCTGTTCAGTCTACGTCCCGTGCACTCGGGGTCAAGGGAATGCTACCAAGGGGAGGGAGGGTACGACTAAAGGGTAATCTTCAATTGCCACGACCGTCCCATATCTTGGAACAGACCGAAGAGCGGACGCGGAATGAGTGTGTAACGCGGCAGCCGGTCCTCCCAAATCAAGCAAGGCAGTGTTTCCTCCTTTCGCTACGCCGACGCAGCGAGCGCCAGCGTGGGCGGACGCTCGAACCGAGCGGCCAGACCAAGAGCGACATGAACGAGGGTAGCATGGCGGATGAGCTGGGCACCATTGCTCAAGAGGCGTACGTCTACCTGTACCCTCTGGTCACGATGGATTTGACGCGCCGGCAGCTTACCAACATCGAGTCTGGCCGAGTGCCTGGTCGTGGTCCGATGAACACCTTCGCCCACATCCGGACCTTCCCCGATGGCGACTTTCGCGTTGTTCGGCCGAATTTCGATACCCTGTATTCCACCGCCTGGCTCGACGTGAGCCGGGAGCCGATGGTGATCTCCGCGCCGGAGGTTCAAGGCCGGTACTATCTGCTGTCGATGCTCGACATGTGGACCGACGTGTTTGCTGTCCCGGGGAAGCGCACGACCGGAACCTGTCCCGGCCACTGGGCGATCGTCGGGCCGGGTTGGACCCGCCAGCTGGCCGGAGACCTGGAGCGCATCACCTCGCCGACGCCATATGTCTGGATGATCGGGCGAACCCAGACCAACGGCCCGGAAGACTATCCGGCGGTGAAGGCGGTCCAGGACGGCTTCCTCATCACGCCGCTTTCGCAGTGGGGGAGAGAACGCCACCCGCTCAACGGCTCGATAGATCCTACGATAGACATGGTGACGCCGCCTCTGGAGCAGATAAAGAAGATGCCGCCGCTGCAGTTCTTCTCCTATGCGGCCGAGCTGCTGAAGATCAATCCACCCCACTTCACCGATCAGCCGATCATTGCCCGGATGAAGCGCCTCGGATTGGCCGTGGGAAGAAGCTTCGATACTGAGAATGCGGATCCAGTAATCCGTCGGGCTCTCGAGGTGGGAGCGGCGGATGGATTCAAGGCCATGCAGGCGGCAGGCCAGGCGATGGGGCGCCTGGTCAATGGCTGGCAGATCAACACGCAGACGATGGGAGTGTACGGCACCAACTACCTGCAGCGCGCCGTCACCGCGATGGGCGGCCTCGGCGCCAACCTGCCGGAAGATGCGGTTTGTCCATTGTTGCTCAGCGACAGCGACGGGAAACCCATCGAAGGTGCCAATCGATACCTGCTCCACTTCGAGAAGCAGGATCTCCCTCCAGTCGATGCCTTCTGGTCGCTGACCTTGTATGACCAGAACGGCTTTCAGGTCCCCAATTCAATCAATCGCTTCGCGATTGGCGACCGGGACGACCTCAAATACAACCACGACGGGTCCGTCGATCTGCACATTCAGCCGGAGAGTCCGGGGATAGACAAGGATGGCAACTGGCTTCCTTCTCCCTCCAAGGGGACGCTGGGAATAACGATGCGGCTCTATTCGCCTCGCCCCGAAGTCATTGATGGCCGCTGGGCGCCGCCGGCGGTGAAAAGGGTCGGATAATTTCAGATTGCAGATTGAAGATTGCGTCGGCGACCTGGGTCGCCTTGGCGAGTTTGGTGGCTTCGTCTTCTGGCGGCTGTTGCGCGGGCAGGGTTCGGTGGAGAAGGCCAAGGAGTCCAGCCAGGACCAAGACCTGCAACCGCATTTCCGGGCTTTGTCGTCGGGTATGGGGCCGCTGCCGCTCGAGTCAGGGCTGGCTGCCCGCCTGGCTCGAGGCCAATCCCCGTTCGATGGCGTCAAACAGCGCGTGATCGGCAAACGGCTTCTGCAGCACGGTGACAGCCCTGGACCGCTTCAACCGTTCGGTGGTGCTGGCATCATCCAACGCGGTAATCAGGACCACAGGAAGGCTGGGCGCAGAGCGGGCGAGATGGTCCTCGAGGTCGGTACCGCTCATACCCGGAAGACATACATCTGCTACGAGGCAATCGGTGTGGCCGGGATCGTTGGCGAGGAATTGTTCGGCGGTCTCGAAGGGAAGAACGGCGAAGCCGGCAGATCGCAGAAGCCTGCCGAGCGCACGCCGAACTTCTTCGTCGTCGTCTACTACTGCTATCAGGGGGTTCGCCCGGGGGCGCCCAGTGGCGCGGTCCATGTACTCACGAATTACTCCCCGACGCGCATGTCTGCCATTGGACCTTTGGGAAGCCCGTCCGCATCGCTGTAGCTCGGGCTGGGAAATCGAGCCACCGGAGCGGGACCGATTCCGAGCTGCGTGCCCAGTCGCACCAGTTCGGCGAACGATTCGACTCCCAATTTCCGCATGACTCTGGCGCGGTGCACCTTCACCGTGCGTTCGCTGGTGCCGAGTCTCGCTGCCACCTGCTTGTTGAGCAATCCGGCTACCACAAGCGCGAAGACCTGCCGCTCACGTGGCGTCAGACGAGCGTAGCGCCGTCCGAGCTCGGCCTGTTCGGCGCGCATTGCCTGTTCGGCGCGATCGATCTGAAGGGCTCGGCTCACCGCCGCGAAGAGCTGCCGCTCGTCGACCGGCTTGATGAGCATGTCCACCGCTCCCCGTCGGATCGCCCGCACCGCGGTCGGCACATCGCCATAACCGGTGATGAAGATGATCGGCATGTGGCAACCGGCTTCATCCAGCGCCTGCTGCAGGTCGAGGCCCGAAAGCTCCGGCATCCGAACGTCGAGCACCAGGCAACCGGGGTGTTGGCCCCGTCCGGACTCGATGAAGGCCTTGGCCGAGGGGAAAGCCCAGGCGGCATAGCCGGTCGACCGCAACAGGCGCTCCAGCGCGCGGCACACTTCGGCGTCGTCGTCCACCACGCATACGACTGGCTGGTCGTCTGACATTATGCTGCTCCCTCCTGACAATCGAGAGGATGATCACTGGACCCGGATCCCGGGTCGGCCAACACCATGACGCTTGACTCGAGGCACTGCGTTTGACCCCCCGACACAAGGGGACGCTCGGGTCGGAGCTGAATAAACATACTTTTCTGTGTGGGAAACCCGGCTAGATCGGTAGGTCTAGATCCAAGCGCCGGCGCGGCAATCCTGCGGAGCACGTGTCCTGAAGATCCAGCTTCAAGCCCCAACCACGTGCCGAGGCACCCTGGCTCAGGTGTTACTCGAGCCACCCCACGTCGCAAACAAACACTCCGTTTGTCTAAGGTTTAGTGCCACTACACCGATTTCCCACGGTTCCAACATACAACCAAACTCGCGGTTCCGCCTCAATTCCGGGGCTGAGGGAACATAAGCACCCGGGGCACCACGGCAGGGACCCGACGGGCATACGCGTCGTAGGTTTCTCCGAACGTAGCTCTCAAGAGCCGTTCTTCAACCCGGACTCGAAGTGCCGTCCCGGCCAGGAAAAGCAGCAAACCGGCCCCCAGCCCAACCGGCCGGGAGAAGGCGAGACCGGTCGCGAGGAGCAGGCCGAGCATCGCCGTGTAAATCGGGTGCCGCACGAAGCGATAAGGCCCGGTTGTGATCAGATCGTGGTCTTGAGTGATGCGAGCTTCAAGGCTCCATTGCTTCCCCAGGGTGTGAATCGCCGCGGCACCGAGCCAAGCCGCTCCCAATGCTAACCCGACGGCGAACGCTGTGAGTAACGCCCATGTCACGAGCGACATAGAGGTGATCGGGGTTCCATGAGGCCGCCGAGGTCCCCAGACCGCGGCAAACCCGGAAGCCTGGATCAGGATGCCGACCAGGGAACCCCGGTCCCGCGCGCGGTCCCGAGCGACGGGCGCTCGTCGCTTTAGCAATACGCCGGCGCCGAAACCGAACCATCCGGCAAGGACTCCGAACTTGCCGACGGTATCCAGAGTGCCGGCGTCCAGCGTCACTCTACTCGACCTCGATCCCTTCCAGCTCCCGCGACACCCGGTGTCCCTGGCGTCGTTCCCAGGCGGACTCGCCTTTCTCGACTCCGACCAGAATCGCCAAGGTCACGATTGTCAGGGCGACCGCAGCGCCGAGATGTCCAACTCCGATGAGGGAGCCGAGACCGGCGAGGACCCAGATGACCGACGCGGTCGTTACCCCCAGAATTCGGCCTTCCCGGGCCAGGATAACCCCGGCTCCCAGGAATCCGATCCCGGTGACTACCTGCCCGAGCACTCGGGTGGGGTCGGAGCCCTCCGTCTGGAGCGAGGCAGCAAGCGTCACGAACATCGTCGTCCCGAGGGTGATGAGGATGCTGGTCCGCACCCCCGCCACTTTGCCGCGCGACTGCCGCTCGATGCCGATCACGCCACCGCAGAGGACGGCAGCTCCAACGCGAATCCAGAACGTGAGCGACTCGGGGGACAAGGGATCGGATGGGAGCATATGTCCGCCTGGGGAAAGGGTGAGCGACCTGCCTTCAGCGCACCTCGAAGACGGCCTCGACTTCGACGGCAACGTCATATGGCAGCGCACTCACCCCGACCGCCATGCGGGAGTGGCGCCCGGCTTCTCCGAACACTTCCACGAACAGGTCGGAGGCGCCGTTGATGACCTGGGAATGGGAAAGGAATCCCGGCTCAGAATTGACGAACCCGGCCACCCGGACGCAGCGGACTACCCGGTCCAAGTCTCCATCCAGGGCTTCTCGGAGTTGAGCCATCAGGTTGAGGGCGCAGAGCCTGGCTGCCTGTTGCCCCTCAGCGATTCCGAATTCCCGACCCAGCTTACCGATGAAGCGCCGCTCTCCATTCCACTGTGACAGCTGGCCGGTCAAAAAGACGAGGTTCCCGGTGCGCACGAAGGGGACGTAGTTCGCGCCGGGCTTACTGGGTTGGGGAAGTTCGATTGTGAGGGTCCGCAGCCGTTCGTCGATTCGGGTGACCATAGTCATCCGGTGGAGGTCAGTTGGTGCCGAACCATCGAACGACGCTGATGGCCCAGCGGGAACCACGGCGGCGCAGCTCGACGAACCACTGAGTGTCGGTGCCGCAGAGGTCGCCGCAGGCGAGACCGAAATATGCCTTGGCGGTCTGCTGGTCCGCTCCGATCCCCAGTCCGGCGATCGAAATAAGCGGCTCCCGCGAAGCACATTCAGTGGCCGCCCGGAGAGTTACCTGCGGAGGTGGGGTTACTCCCGCGAGCAACTCGGGGTGCGGGTCGTGCAGACCGGTCGAGTCCACGAATCCGATGCAGAGGATGCCGGAAGCACCAGTCGGCCTCATCCACTCGGCGCCGAGCACGATGGCCGTGTCGAGGATCACGGTGAGGAGCTGAGGATCATCCGCCCCATCGAACAAGTGGCTGAGCCGACCTGCAGGGGAAGACCCTCCGAGCGGAACGCTATCGGGTGACAGCGAATCGGTGCCCTGTGCCGCAAGAGTCTGCGCGGACACCGCAAGCACGAGCAGCAGAGCGCGCACCATACTTCAGCCGCGCCGCTTGAAGTACTGTATCGCTCGCTCGTGACGCTCCGCTGCCGCTCGCGTTTTGAAAGTGCCGAGATTCCGCCGTCGGCCGGTTCGAGGATCCTTCCTCCGGGAGTAGAGCCGATATTGGCCCGAAGAGAGCTTGCGTATCACGGACTGCACCACCCAAAGGGACTATCAGGTACCTGCGGTCACTCCAGAGTGCCATCGGCGAAGCGAAGGTACGCTTCGCGCGAAGTGCCGGGCCAGAAAGCCGGGGAAGTGCATTTCCCTGAGCTTCCCCTCTACCTTGGCGACCATCTGGGAGGCGGTGATGTCCGGTTCGGTGAATTGCCCCGCCCGGTAGCAATGGCTGCAATACTCGGCACTCCTGGCGCCGTTCGCCTCGGTCCCGCCGCCTTGGGGATCCTTGCTGAGCGGCATCCCGCAACTTTGACAGAAGGGTCCCTTGGGGCCGAACATGTGCACCTCCTGCGCCAGGCGTTTCGGTCGTACATCGTGATCGCCGGCTTCAAACATGGGGCGGGGTACTGTTGGCAGCAAGCGTCAGGTTGAGGCCCGCAGCCGCACAAGGCCGATGAGACTGACTAGTGCCCAGGTTCCTTCGAGCAGGACGAAACCGTATTGACGCTCCAGCACCGCGACCGCGGTGAGCAAACTGCCACCGACCAGGTTGAGAAGCTGATACGCGGGCGACGTGGTGCGCATGCGGCCGAGCTGACTGGCCGCGAACGGGAACAGGATGAAGAGCGCTCCGATCACGGAGGCGACTTGGCGGGCCATGGCGATCCCCGGAGACGACGGTTGTAAAGACGAGCCGGCAACCTATTTGGTCTGGTTTTCTACCTCGGCCTCCTTGGCTTCGATGTTCACCCGCTCATGGCGAATGTCGAGACGGAGACGGCCGAACAGGCTCATGTACACATTCGCCACCCAGACCAGCGAAAAGCCGGCGATCACGTAACCACGCCAATCGTCATACAGCATGGTGAAGCGGGTGACGAAGAGCACGCCGATCGCGATGTAGTGGCTGAGACAGTACTCGCAGGTAAACAGGAAGAAAAACTTGCGCTGCCAGAGATAGCGGCAACCGGTGCTCTTGTTCAGGCACCATTCCCGCAGTTCCCGGAATACCTCCTCGTGAGTCACCGTCCAGGCGATGCAGGCGACCGGGATTGCGAGGAGAAGCAGGTGGACGATCTGCGAACCAAGAGACATAATGGGCCTGCCAGGTCGGGTGGATCAGGCCGTCGTGGGAGTGACCCCGTAGAACACTTCGCCAGCCGTCACCAGTCCCCCTGCATCGAAGGTGAGCAGCTCGATGGCCCGGTCGGCCCGACCGTTCACCTTGCGATCGTAGATGATCGCCAGACGCCGCATTGATCCGTCCCACATTGCCGCGACGATGATGAACTCCAGCGCCGAGATCTGGCTGAGGGCGCGTTCCCAATAGGCCCGAAGGGCCGGCTTGCCGCGCACGGTCGGCTGGCCGACCGCATCCACCGCCTTGGGACTCGAGAAGACGATCGCGTCGGAAAAGTGGGCGAGGACCCGGTCGAGATCCCTCGCGTTCCAGGCCTGCGCCCACTCGCGTGCAAAGGCGTCCGCCTCGAAGGAACTCACCGAACCAACGGTCACGGCCGCATCAGGCGGAAGGCATGGGTCCAATCGTTCCGCAGGAAACCCGGGATACACCAGATCTGGGCCAGAATCTCGACGGCGCGCGCTCCGACCACGGTGCCCATGTCTTCCTTCTCCCAGCCGAACTGGTCGAGCAGCTTGGCGACCTCGGCCTTCGCGGCGGGGTCATTTCCGCAGTAGAACATCGTGGGCTTCCCGCCTTTGAGAACCGGATTGACCATCAGGTCGGAGCCGACGCTGTTGAAGACCTTCACGAACCGGGCGTCGGGATAGGCGGCCTGGAGCTGCTCCATCAGAGATGAGGTGGGGGTGGTGAAATACTTGAGGACGCCGTCCTGGGGAGGATCGTCGCTGATGGGGTTGGTGGCATCCATCACCAGCTTCCCCTTGAGATTGGGACGACCCGCCTGCTCCAGGGCCGCCATGGCGCCGCTCCCCGATACGGCCAGTACGAGAGTGTCAGCCCAGGCGGAAATTTCTTCGAATGTTCCGGCAGGAATGCCGGTGTTTTTGCTGAAGTCGCCAAGTTTGGCGGGCGTCCGGCTGCCGATTCTGACTTCGTAGCCGTGCTTCTTCAGCCCTTTGCTCAGGGTCTGGCCGACTTCGCCGGAACCCAATACTGCGCAACGCTTCATGTGCCACATCCTTCAAGAGCCTGTCCGCGCAAACTAATAGCCTCGGCTCCTGAGGCAACGGATCGCCGGTCGGTGCCGTCAGCTACACGTTCGGGAAGGGTCCCCGCTACGAAGCGCGGGGGGTGGTGGCGCTCGCCGCCAGAGCGCTGGGCAACCCCACGCCCACCAGGTGGATCAGCACACCATTGATGATGACGGGAAGGGAACGGTGCTGCGGCGCCACCGCCGAGAGCGGCAGCACGATCTGGGTCATGATGAGATAGACCAGCAGGCCGTAGAGGGGCCCATACAAAAAGGGTCGCTGGGCCAGCACCGGAAAGCGGCGGCTTACGAGGTAGAAGGTGGTGACGATCGAGGAGGCGATGAACACATGAAGGATGAGGCCAAGCACCGCGGTACCTCTGCCACCCTGAAAGGCGGGCTTTCCGAGCAGCCCTGAAGCGATGCTCTGGAAGATCAGGATCGGCTTGACACCCCGGAGGCCGAAGAAGATCACCGCATCGAGGCCATCGAGAAAGGCGACACTGAGAGCGCCCAGGAGCAAGGGCTTGGCGGGGGAGGAAGGGTGGTCGCTGGGCATGTGGGTGTTGAAGGGGGCGTCAGAGGTCAGGGAGCAGGAGACAGGGCGACGAGGCGACAGGTAAGGGGCGACGCTATCCGAAGGTGTCTGCCTGAGGGTCCCAGAAGTCGCCGTGCAGGCCGATGCTTTCGAAGATGCCCCGCATTTCACTTGGCCCGGGTCGCCGAGATTCTGCGTGGAGGCGGCTGGCGTACCAGGTCACGGCCATCTGCCACAACTGGTCCACTCGCACCGAAGGCCGGCGTGGCGTCGCACGGCTCGAGCACCACTGGTCGATGAGCTCTTCCGACCGGAAGAAGAGCATAGTGCTTCAGGTGAAGACGATGTCCTGCCACCATTTCGCGGCCGGCACCTCACAATGGAACAACCAGTCTGAAGGCTCGGGCCCATCGAGTCCGATCGTGAGGCGGAGTGATTCTTTCGACTGTTCGCAACGCGAGACCACCTCCGCCGGCCGATTGAGCGCGGCAGGAATACCGAAGGCATCCCAAGCGCAATTCGCGTAGTAACTCACCCCTGCGGCTGTCACCCGATGTTGAGTGGGTACTCCGGAGAACGGCGGGGCCATGCGGATGGTTTCGCCGTCGGGTTCCAGTACCAGCAGGCGGTTCCGAGCCAGTCTCGCGTACGACTCCCGGACCCGGTCAGCCGATTCTCCTACGTGTTTGGCCACCTCCACGATACCGGGAGGCTGGCCTCGTTCGGCCGTGTTCCAGTAGATCACGAGCTTGACCTGAGTGTCGAGATCCACGGTTCCTCCACCCGTCGAATTGAATCAGGGAGCGATCAGGAATTTCGTCTGGCGAGCCATTGATCTACGCTGACAGCGCCAGGGCCCCACGCCGCAAAGAGCAACCAGATGAACGAAAAGAGCATCACCATCTCGCCGCCGTTCTGCCACCAAAAGATGTTCTCGCTCCCGCCCCAGTGGATCCAGAAATAGGCGACCGCCATCTCTCCCGAGGCGATGAACGCGAGCGGACGAGTAAACAATCCCAGAATCAATCCCAATCCGCACACGGTCTCGATGATGCCTGCCGCCCCGAAGCGGGTCGCCAGGTCGGCGGTGCCGTGATTGGGTCCGAACCCACCGAACCAGCCGAAAAGTTTGGAAGACCCGTGGGTGAAATAGACCAGTCCCGCCGCGATGCGAAGCGCCGCATGAGCGAACGAGCGGAACTTTAGTTGCGAATCTTCGGTCACAACTTTCTCCTCATGTCAGGGTAAACGTGCTACGGTATCACAATCCGAACTGTTTCAGATGATAGTCGGTGTGCCGGCAGGCCCAATGACGCCAGTCCCGTGGCGTCATGGTGCCGAACACCGCGTGATTCGTCGGAAAGGCTCCGTCTGGAGCGGCCGCCAGGCTCCGCAGCCCGTCAATCGCTCGCCTTCGATCCGATTCGAACTCCCCGGGGCGGCTGCCACCCCGTCGGGGATCGACCGAGGCGGGCGTCCTCCTTCCCCGGGTCCAGGGGATGGGGGTATAGAGTGCCAGCCACTTGAGGATTGGACGGTGTTTGGCGGGGCGGTTGCTGTTGGAACGGACCAGGATGCTCGCACTGCAGTCGGCGAGGTGGCAGGCCATCTCGCCGGCACTCAGGGTCCCCCATTTTCGCTGCGTATCCTGTCGCAGTCCGCCGAGGCGTGCGACCATCTCTTCAAGGATTGCCGGGGTGGTGATGGAGCCGGTCGCGGTCACGAAGCGACCACCTCTGGTAGAGCGGCTAGGGCGCGGTTGTAGCGAGCCAGGCCAACCGCGAATCCCAGCGCGATCACGCCACCTACTACCAGGGTGGCGGGTGATGCGCCCATCCGCTCGAAGTACTGGGTGTAGAAATGGAATGCACCGAAGACGGCGACCGTGTTGACGACCCAGCGGCGGTTTCGCCGAACTGCCCATATGCCGGTGCCGATCAACGCCACCGCCCATACTACGGCGAATGCCCAGTCTGGAATCAGCTCCCCGCTGCCCAGCGACCAGCTCGGCGGGCGGAACCAAAGGGAGTCTCCCCAGAGCGAACCCACCCAGAAACCAAAATTCACCAGGATCAGCGACGTGCGCGATGCGATCACGGCGAGGCGTTCGGTCTCCGGGGCCTGCCTCAGTGCCAGCCGATACGTCGCCAGGGCAAGTACGGTGAAGGCTACAACCGTGAGCGCCGGTTGGCGGATCACCAGCTCGTAGCTGGCGTGGTAATAGTTGGTGGCGGCGCCAAGACAGGCAGAAAGGCCGATCACCGCCATCGCGATCAGCATTCCGCTCCGTGCGACGATTCCCACGACGGCACAGATGACGGTGACCGCGACGTAGCCTTCAATCTTGCCGTCGGTATAGATCAGGATGCCCCCCGAGGCAGTCAGGGCTCCGACCAGGAGCAGGATCAAGCCGAGGGTTCCCCATTCCCGCTGATATCGCGCGGACAGGGCGATGCCCGCGGCCTCGAGTGCCCCACCCAGGGCAATTGAGGCTGGCGCTGAACGAAGGAGAGCGAGCGCCCCGCCGGTCGTCGCCAGCACGCCGAAGCCGATGAGAAGGTTGAGCCCCTGCGAGCCGGTCTCCTGTAATGCCAGCTCCTTGAGTCGCACACTCTCTTCCCGGGTAATCTTGCCTTCGCCCACCAACCGGTCGACATCGAGAGTGATTTTCACGACGATCCTCGCGGGAGAGAACGAATCAGCGCGGCGTCCACTGCGGGTTTCCGCTGAAGAGGCCGTTTGCGACGCCGGTGTGATAGGCGACGAAGCACCCAAAGGCGAGGCTGAGCAGTCCCGAGGCGATCCGGAGCCGGCGGTTGAACCGGCCGGACCGCTGCGAGGTGATAGCGAGGGGGATAGCAATCAGATGGGTCAGGAGCATCATGCCGGCGACAGTACCCAATCCGAAAATCAGCAGGTAGACGATCGACCATTGCGGATCTCGGATCGTGGTCAGGACCAGGAGCGCGACAGCGGCAGAGCCGGCCAGCCCGTGCACGATTCCTACGACAAGTGGACGGATGACCTGGTAAATGCTCGATGGGCCGAGATGACCATCGAGCCACGCCACCGGGGTCCGATCGGCGGAGTGCGGATGCCGCTCCGGATCATGGCCGTGGTGATGGTTGTGAACGTAGTCCCCGTGGCTGTGGGGATGGGAATGGGTGCCAACGGTCTTCGCCTCTGACACGGCGCGGTCGCCCATCCATTGCAGAACTCCGGTCAGATTCATGAGTCCAAGGATGATCAGCATCAAGCCGACCGAAAACTCCATGGAGAGTCCGATCCGGGGCGGAATGACCCAGCCAAACAGGATGATGCCGCCGCCAACGACGAGAATGGTGAAGGTGTGTCCCAGCCCCCACACCGCGCCGATCAATGCCGCACTCCTGGTAGAACGTTGCCGCGCAACGATCGTGGCAACCGCAATGACATGGTCGGCATCGGTGGCATGACGCATCCCCAGGAAGAACCCCAGGGC
>Ga0105239_10004506_pt1 | contig 16617 bp, 15 predicted proteins | sample KBSC44metaG_FD_92761 | JGI IMG/M metagenome (GOLD analysis project Ga0105239, IMG submission 92761) | Corn rhizosphere microbial communities from Kellogg Biological Station, Michigan, USA - KBS C4-4 metaG | ecosystem: Host-associated > Plants > Roots > Rhizosphere > Soil | place: Michigan, USA...
AGCCAGGCCTGACCGACTTCCGCCGAAGTCAGGCCATGCGCGCGGTTTTGCTGCGCCGCCGCCGGATTGAGCGGCACGCCGCCATAGCCGAGCACCTGTTTCGGCTGCCACACCTTGAGCAGCAGCAGCAGCGCCACGAAGCAGACGATGGAGCCGCTCACATCGGGCAGATACGGCCCGAGATACACCGCGACCGGATATTGCCCGGCGATATAGCCCAGCGATCCGACCACCGCGAGCGGCCACGCACCGAGCATGCCTTGCTTGCCCGACACCAGATACAGCAACACCCACGGCGGCAACAGTGCCAGCACGGCGACGACGGCGCCGACCGATCCAGACAGATCGAGCAGATGCTGACTCGGATCCTGTCCCGCAGCGAGCGTCACTGCGGACAACGCGATGATCGGCGCACCGAGCGCGCCATACGAAACCGGCGCGTTGTTCGCGATGGCGGCGACACGAATAGCGTTGAGGTCGGAGATGCCGAGCGAAATCAGAATCGGCGCGACCACCGCCCACGGATAACCGAATCCGACCAGGCCTTCGAGCAATGCACCGAACGCCCATGCGAACAGCATCGTCTGCACGCGCACGTCGAGACTGCCTTGCGCGATGAGCCATTTGCGGAAATGCTCGAACACGCCGGTGATGTTGAGCGTGTTGAACAGAATCAATCCCCAGAACGTAATCCAGTCGACGTTCCAGATACCGGTGAGCGAACCATAAAGATACGCATGCGTGCCCTGATCGAGCGGCATCTTCCACACCCACACGGCGAGAAGATACGTGACGATCGAACCGAGCAATGTCGCCAGCCACGCCGGCAGCCGGAACACGGCCAGCAGCAACAGCAGGAACACGACTGGAATCAACGCCACGAGGCACGTGAGCGTGAGGTTATTCATTGGATCGATGATCTGGGTGAACATGTCCCCTCCCCGGCGGTTTATAGGTATACCGGCGTCGGTCCCAGCGGTCGGATGCCGGTTGTGTTGCGTACGGCTGCACGGCGTCTCGCGACGCCGGCGAAGTCCCGACCGTAACACGATCGGAACAGGCCGGACATCGCACCCCGCTTAGCCTTTAGTAGTAGATGCAGCCCCGACTTTGCCGCCGGCGTAACATGCGTTCGAGGAGACTTCCATCGTGAACGCCGCCGTCCGATCCGACATTCCCGCCGCGCAAGCGCCCGCCATCGTGGCGCGGCTAGCGGCGTTGCTGCCCCCGGAAAGCCTGCTCTGGCGCGCCGAGGAAACCGTTCCGTTCGAATGCGACGGTCTCGCCGCGTTCCGCCAGAAACCGCTCGCTGTCGCACTGCCGCAAACCGAAGAGCAGGTGCGCGAGATTTTGCGCGTGTGTCATGAACACAAGACACCTGTCGTGGCGCGCGGTGCGGGTACCGGACTGTCCGGCGGTGCGATGCCGTGCGCCGACGGATTGCTGCTGTCGCTGGCGAAGCTCAATCGCATCATCTCGATCGATCCGAAAGCGTGCATCGCGCACGTGCAGCCGGGCGTGCGCAACCTCGCGGTTTCCGAAGCGGCAGCGCCGTACGGTTTGTATTACGCACCGGATCCGTCGTCGCAGTTGGCGTGCAGCATCGGCGGCAATGTCGCCGAGAATTCCGGCGGCGTGCATTGCCTCAAATATGGATTGACCGTGCACAACGTGCTCGGCGTGCGCGGTTATCTGATCGACGGCACGCCGGTACAGTTCGGCGGCGAAGCACTCGATTCGCCCGGGCTCGATCTGCTCGCGTTGTGTATCGGATCGGAAGGACTGCTGATGATCGTCACCGAAGTGACGCTCAAGCTCGTGCCGAAACCGAAACTCCAGCAAGTGGTGATGGCATCGTTCGACGATGTCGCCAAGGCCGGCGATGCCGTGGCCGCGATCATCGGCGCGGGCATTATTCCGGCCGGCCTGGAAATGATGGACAAGAAAGCGACGAACGCGGTCGAACCCTTCGTCAAAGCCGGCTACGACCTGAATGCCGAGGCGATCCTGCTTTCCGAATCCGACGGCACGCCGGAAGAAGTCGCGGACGAAGTCGCCGAAATGGAACGCGTGCTGAAAGCCGCCGGATCCACGCACTGCGTCGTATCTCAAAACGAGATGGAGCGTTTGCGCTTCTGGTCCGGACGCAAAAATGCATTCCCCGCCGCCGGCCGCATTTCGCCGGACTACTACTGCATGGACGGCACCATCCCGCGCAAGAACCTGAGCGAAATGCTGGTCGCCATCGAGGCGATGGAAAAGAAATACGCACTGCGCTGCATGAACGTTTTCCACGCCGGCGACGGTAACCTGCATCCGCTGATCCTGTTCGATGCGAACCAGCCCGGTGAATGGGAACGCGCCGACCGCTTCGGCGCCGACATCCTCGAACTGTGCGTGAAACTCGGCGGCACGATCACCGGCGAGCACGGCGTCGGTGTCGAAAAAATCAATTCGATGTGCGTGCAATTTTCCGATCTCGAACGCGATGCGTTTTTCGCCGTGAAACACGCCTTCGACGAATTCGGCTTGCTCAATCCGGGCAAGGCGATTCCGACGCTGCACCGCTGCGCCGAATACGGACGCATGCACGTCCACAACGGCCAGATGCCGTTCGCCGATCTGCCTAGGTTTTGATGGACGCGTCACTCGCCCGCTTGCGCGATGGCATCGTCGCGGCGAATGCATCGAAGACGCCGCTGCGCGTGCGTGGTGCCGGCACGAAAGATTTTTATGGCGAATCCTTCGACGGCGACGTGCTCGACACACGCGAGCATCGCGGCATCGTCAACTACGAACCGACTGAACTCGTGATGACGGCGCGTTGCGGCACGCCGCTGTCGGAAATCGATGCGGCATTGGAATCGCACGGACAGTTCCTGCCGTTCGAGGCGCCGCGCTTCGGCGGCGATCCGACCATCGGCGGCATCGTGGCGACTGGTTTGTCCGGGCCGCGCCGCGCATCGGCGGGCGCGGTGCGCGACTTCGTACTCGGCGCACATCTGCTCACCGCTAACGGCGACGAACTAAAATTCGGCGGGCAAGTGATGAAGAATGTCGCCGGCTTCGACGTCTCGCGCCTGCTGTGCGGATCGCTCGGCATCCTCGGATTGATTAGCGAAGTTTCGCTCAAGGTGCTGCCGAAGCCGCGCACGGAAACGACATTGCGTTTCGAAATGAATGCGATCGAAGCGCTCGACACATTCAACGCGTGGCGCGGACGCCCACTGCCTGTCGTCGCGACGGCTTGGGCGGATGGCGTGGCGCACGCGAAACTCGCCGGCGCCGTCAGCGCGATCAAGACGGCGCAGGCATCGCTCGGCGGAGAGGCAGTCGCAGGCGACGAAGTCTGGCGATCCTTGCGCGATCACACTCACGCCGCTTTTTCCGCGTCGCGTCTGTGGCGCCTCTCGTTGCCGTCCACGGCGACGTTTCTGTTGCCCGGCGTCACGCTGATCGAGTGGTCCGGTGCGCAACGATGGCTCGCGAGCGATGCGCCGGCGAGCGATGTGCGCGACGCCGCCGCGAGCGTCGGCGGATCGGCGACGCTCTGGCGCGGCGCGCGCGACACCACGATGTTCCATCCACTCAAACCGGCGAACCTCGCCTTGCATCGCCAGCTCAAGCGCGCGTTCGATCCGAACGGCATCTTCAACCGCGGCCGATTGATTCCGGACCTGTAGCATGGAAACGCATCTCGCCGACTGGATCAAAGGCACGCGCGACGGCGACGACGCCGAAGCCATCCTGCGCGCCTGCGTGCACTGCGGATTCTGCAATGCGACGTGTCCGACGTATCAGGTGCGCGGCGATGAACTCGACGGGCCGCGCGGACGCATCTACCAGATCAAGCAGGTACTCGAAGGTGTGCCGCCGACGCAATCGACGCAGCTGCATCTGGACCGCTGCCTCACCTGCCTGAATTGCGAAACCACGTGTCCTTCCGGCGTTCGCTACGGGCGTCTGGTGGACATCGGACGGATGGCCGTCGAACAGCGCGTTCCGCGCGGACCGTTCGATACGTTCAGACGCGCGGCGTTGCGCTTCGCGCTGACGCGGCACTGGATTTTCGATCCCGCCGTCGTGCTCGGGCGTGCGATGCGTCCGTTGTTGCCAGCATCGCTGCGCAAAAAGCTGACGCCATTACGCTCACCCGGTGCGACGCCGCGGCGCACGCATGCGCGCAAGATCATTCTGCTCAACGGTTGTGTGCAGCCCGCGCTGATGCCGTCGATCGACGCGGCGACCTCGCGTGTTCTCGACGCACTCGGCATCGAAGCCATTGTTGCCGCGAATTCGGGCTGCTGTGGCGCAATCGACTATCACCTCAACGCGCACACCGCCGCGCGCGAAAAAGCGCGACGCAATATCGACGCGTGGTGGCCCCTGATCGAATCCGGAGCGGAGGCGATCGTGATCAACGCATCGGGCTGCGGCGCGATGCTGAAAGACTATGCGCATGCGCTGCATGACGATCCGGTTTACGGCGAAAAGGCGAAACGGATTTCCGCAATGACGCGCGACTTGTCGGAATTTCTCGCGCCGCTGATCGCGTCTGGAAATACGAACTCACATGCCAAACAGCGCATCGCCTTCCATCCGCCGTGCACGCTGCAGCACGCGCAGAAGATTCGCGGCGTGGTCGAGTCGATCCTGACCGCACTCGGCGCGGAACTCGTGCCGGTCGCCGACGCGCATCTATGCTGCGGATCGGCCGGCACGTATTCGATTCTGCAACCGGCCTTGTCGCAGGATTTGCGCGCGCGCAAACTCGAGAATCTGGAACATCATCGGCCCGACGAAATCCTCAGCGCCAACATCGGCTGCCTGTCGCATCTGGAAACCGGCACGAATATTCCGGTGCGGCACTGGATCGAATGGGTGGATGAACGACTGCAAGGAGCAAGCGGATGATCATCGTGGACAACGTGGCGCGCAGCCGCTTCGAGTATGAAGTCGAAGGCCGCACCGCTTTCATCGACTATCGCCGCAACGGCGAAACGCTGTCACTGACGCATGCCGAAGTGCCGCGTGAACTGGAAGGCCGCGGCGTCGGCTCGGCCATGGTGCGCGGCGCGCTCGATCTGATCCGCCAGCGCGGCGAGAACATGATTCCGCTGTGTTCGTTTATCGTCGCGTTCGTAAATCGGCATCCGGAATACCGCGACTTGGTCGCGCATTGAGACACCGCTATTCGCAACGGCTGTCGAACGTGCTGCGGAAAAGCGGATCGAGCACTTCGCCGACCTGCCGCTCGAACGCGCCGATGTCGGTAGCCGCGCCGGCCGTACGGGTCCGGTTGCGCTGATCGCGCAGCGATCCGGTGGCGTCGATGCCCGCATCGATGGCGGGGCTGCCGGACAGCAATGCAATCGTCTGCGTCGGCCCGCCGTAGTCGCCGAGCCGCGACAGGCGCGGGCATGTGCTGAGCGTGCCCGGCGGCACGTTGATGGCGGCCGTGATGAGATTGTTGGTGCCGACGATGGGCGAGGCGCTGTCCACGTCGAAGTCGAAATCTGCGGTGACGTTGTTGGCGGCGATGGTGCTGTACAGTTTTAGCAGGTTGCCATCGCTGAAAAGTCCCGCCGGATAGCCGTTGTTGTGGAGTGTCGTGTTGAACGCGATGGTGCTGTCGCCGATCGCCAGCGGCGCGTGGGTGTGGATAGCGGCGCCCGAATCGGAAATGTTCCCCGCGATCGTGCTTTCGAGGATCGATGAAAAGTATTGCGGATTCGGCACGACGGTGGCCAAGGCCAGCGCCGCTCCGTTGACGGCGCGATTACCGCTCAGCGTGGACATGGAGAGTTCGACCTTGTCTCCTACGACACCGTAGATCGCGCCGCCGACGGTCAGTGCGCCGCCGCTCGAATAGGCTTCGTTGCCCCTGAATGTCGAATAGCCGGCGAAAAACGATCCGTAAGCGAAGACAGCTCCGCCGTATGCCCTTCCCGGTGAAATGGCCGTGTTGTTGCGCGCGACCACGCCGCTGAGAATCGCGGTGTCTCCGGCAACGGCAGCGCCGCCTTTGGCAGGCACGGCTGCGTCTGTGCTGAGGACTTCGCAGTTGTCGAGGCTGACGTTGATCATCGTCAGACCACCGCTGGTCGCCACGCAGCCGCCGTGCGGCGTTTGCGCGCTGCGATACTTCGCGTTGGCGAGCGCGACGTTTTGCAGCGACAGACCCTTGCCGATGCTGAGCAGGATGCGGTCGTAGTGCCCGGCCAAGCGGCCGCCGTCGATGGTGATTGCCGGCGGCACCTGGAATGGGCCGGCGATGGTCAGGTTGCTTGCGGTGGTGACGAGCGCGCCGGTGGTCAGCGTGATCGTGCTGCAGGTCAGACCGCCGAGATCGATGATGTCCCCATCGAGCGCCATGCCGACGGCTGCACGCAAACTGCCAGAGCCGCTGTCGGCGCACGTGCTCACGCCGATGTTTCGAGCCATCGCGACGTCGCTCGCACCGAGACCGAATGCGAGTGCGATGCAGGCGGCAAGTGGCCGTGTCCGCGACGGTCGCGCGATCTCGGACATGGCTTGGGCTGTCATGACGGCTGTCGCGCCCAATGCCTGAACGCGATGCCGAGCAGAATCAGCCCGAGCACGACCAGCAGCACGGGATGGAGCGCCGGTATCGTCGTCACCGTCGGCGTGGCACCCGTGACGGTGACGCTGGCCGACGCCGCGGCGCCCGCTCCACTTTCCGATGCGCTGACCGCAGCGGTGACGTTGTTCTTCACGCCGGCCGTAGTTGCGATCACGTTCACGGCGAAACTGCACGATGCGTTCGATGCCAGCGTCGCTGCCGTCAACGAAATCACACCGCTTCCCGCAGCAGCCGCAATCGTGCCGCTACCGCAACTGCCGGTGAGGCCATTCGGCGTCGCGACGGAAAGTCCTTGCGGCAGCGGATCGGCAAACGCCACGCCGGTCAGCGATGACGCGTTCGGATTCGTCAGCGTGAATTGCAAGGAGGTTGTCGTATTGATCGCGAGGCTTGCGGCACCGAATGATTTCGCGATGGTCGGCGGCAAAACGGCTGCGGCACCGGTGGTGATGCGGCCGATACGCGCCGCACCGGCTTCCGTGAACCACAGACTTCCGTCCGGTGCGGGTGTGATGAACTGCGCATTCGCGCCACTGCTCACGCCGCTGAATTCGCTGACGATGCCGCTCGGCGTGATGCGTCCGATGCGGTTGGCATTCGATTCCACGAACCACAAATTGTGGTCGCTGCCGACAGCGATGCCGGTAGGACCGGCTATCGGCGAAATCCCCGCGGAGAATTCGGTGACGGTGCCGCTGGGCGTGATGCGTCCAATCTTGTTCGCGGAATATTCGGTGAACCAGAGATTGCCGTCGGGTCCGGTCACGATGTCGGTCGGCGACGACGAGCGCGTGATGCCGATGCCGAATTCGGTGAGCGTGCCGCTCGGTGTGATCCGGCCGATGGTGTCGCTGCCCTGTTCGGTGAACCATAGGTTCCCGTCCGGACCGGCGACGATGGACGCAGGGTACGTGCCGACCACCAGATCGAACAACGTGAAAACGCCGGCGGGCGTGATCTTCCCCACCGAGCGCGTATTGGGAGAGGTGAACCACAGGTTGCCATCGGGTCCACGGCAAATGCCGTAGAGCAACGGCGAACCGCTGCGAACCGGCACCACCGGCCCGAATTCGGTGACTGTACCGCTGCTGTCGATGCGTGCGATCTTCGCCGTTCCCGATTCCGTGAACCAGACGTTGCCGTCGGGACCTGCCGTCATGCCGAACGACACGGCGCCCGTCGAGATGCCGGTGGAGAAATAGGTCGTCGTACCGGCGGGTGTGATGCGGCCGATCTGATCGGCGGCCAGCTGCGTGAACCAGATGTTGCCGTCAGCGCCGGCGGCGATGCCGAAGGTCTGGAAATTGGTTGGAAATTCGGTGACGACTTGAGCAGACGCAAGCGCGCTGCACGAAAACAGAAACACACCTGTCCAGCGGTGAAACCCCATGAAATCCTCCCGGCGATGAGCGCAACGCGATCGGCCGCGGCAGCGGCCTCTGGGAGGAAGTACGATGATTGCGTGTGACGACTGCCACGACGCGGCAGTCCGATGTCGCTACCGTGCGATCAAACTCATGTGTCGATCGCGAAGGGTCACTGCATCGCCTCGTACAGCGGCAGCGTCAGGAATTCCGGAAACTCTTTCGACAAGGCCATCTTCTCGAAGATCTGCGCGGCCTGGTCGTAAGTGCCGAGCGGCTCGCCTTGCGCGGCGGCATCCTTCTTCACTTTTTCGAGTTCCTCCGGAATGAAGCCTTTCACCATCGCCGCGTCGACCTTGCGGCCGTCGTCGAGTTTGCCTTTGTCGCTGACCACCCATTGCCAGATTTGCGAGCGCGAAATCTCCGCAGTCGCGGCGTCTTCCATCAAGTTGTGGATCGGCACGCAACCATTACCAGCGAGCCAACTGCCGAGATAGTGGATGCCGACGTTCACGTTGTTGCGCACGCCGCTTTCGGTGATCGGCTGTTCGGGAACGAAGTTCAGGAAATCGCTCGCCTTGAATTTTTCGTCGCGCTGTTTGCTCCATTGGTTCGGTTTGTCGCCGAGCACGCGCACGAATTCTTCCATCGCGATCTGCACCAGACCCGGATGCGCGATCCAGCCGCCGTCGAAGCCATCGTTGGCATCCCGCTTCTTGTCATGGCGCACACCGGCGAGCGCTTTCTCGTTGGCGGCTTCGTCGTTCTTGATCGGAATCAGCGCTGCCATGCCGCCGATCGCCGGCGCGCCGCGCTTGTGACATGCCTGCACGAGCGCGAGCGCGTACGAGCGCATGAACGGCACTTCCATGTTGATCTTGACGCGATCGGCCAAACAGAAACCGGGCAGGTTCCGGAATTTCTTGATCGCGCTGAAGATGTAATCCCATCGGCCCGCATTCAAACCGGCGGAGTGCTCGCGCAACTCGTACAAAATTTCTTCCATCTCGAACGTGGCGAGAATGGTTTCGATCAGCACCGTCGCCTTGATCGTGCCGCGCGGCATGCCGATTTCGTCCTGCGCCATGCAGAATATGTCGTTCCACAGGCGCGCTTCCTTGTGGCTTTCCATCTTCGGCAGATAAAAGAACGGACCGGCGCCGCGCTTGACTTGTTCCTTCGCGTTGTGGAAAAACACCAGCGCGAAATCGAAGATGCCGCCGGAAACGCGCTGGCCGTCGACAGTAACGTGCTTCTCGTCGAGATGCCAACCGCGCGGTCGAATCTGCAGCACGGCGACCTTCTCGTTGAGTTTGTATTCCTTGCCTTTCTCGTTGGTGAAACTGATCTCGCGTCGGATCGCGTCCTTCAGATTCACCTGTCCATTGATCTGGTTGAACCAGTTCGGACTGTTCGAATCCTCGAAGTCCGTCATGTACGAATCGGCGCCGGAATTGAACGCATTGATGATCATCTTGCGCTCGACAGGCCCCGTGATTTCCACGCGACGGCATTCGAGCGCTTTCGGCAGCGGCGCGATTTTCCAGTCGCCGTCGCGGACAGAATTCGTTTCGGCGAGGAAATCCGGCATCTCGCCAGCGTCGATGCGTTTCTGGCGTTCGACGCGCGCCTTCAGCAATTCCCGACGACGCGGTTCGAACGCGCGATGGAGTTTGGCGACGAAGGCGAGCGCGTCCGGCGTGAGAATTTCATCAAAGCGCGGATGCATCGGCGCGCTGATCTCGACACCGTCCGGAAATTTGCTCGTCATGGTCGTGGCCTCCTGGCAAGAACCGCCATTATCGGCACGTGTTCGCGCCGAGGCCAGACCACTAACGTCGGAGTCGGCCGGCGCAGGGCGCGCCGGCGGGAATCAGATCAGCGTGTTTGGACGGCGCGCACCGGCAAAGCGGCGAGCCCAGTAATTTTCCGCGAGATTGCTCACGCGCACGCGTTCGCCGGTGGTCGGCGAATGGATGAAACGGCCTTCACCGAGATAGATGCCGACATGCGAAATGCGTTTGCCGTGCGTCTTGAAGAACACCAGATCGCCGACCTTCATGTCGCTGCGCGCGACCTGCTTGCCGACCTGGTATTGCCCCGCCGAATTCTGCGGCAGATCGATGCCGAACACTTGTGCGAACACGTAATGGACGAAACCGCTGCAATCGAATCCGGTCGACGGCGTTTGTCCGCCGCGGCGATAGCGGATGTCGAGAAGCTGCATCGCGAACTGCGACAGCTCCTGGCGCGGATCGATCTTGGCGATGTCTTCGTCGGTGATGACGGCATCGTCGAGCGAGGCGTCGTCATCGGGCTTGGCATCTTCGACGATCCACGCGCTGCCCGAATCGATCTCGTTCACGACCGGCGCCGATGTCAGATAGCCGCTCAACGCATTGACCATGCACGACGCCGGATCGGCGCTTTGCACATCATTGGCGGTGACGATCCCCGTTGCGGCGACAAAAAGACCCGCCGCAAGTCCAACTCGCTTTAAAATCATCTCAGCACAATCCCCGTTTTTCTAACCAGCGACACGCATCAGGTCGTTCTTTATGGAGCCGTGACGGCCTTGACGCGACGAACCGTAACAGACGATTTGTTGGAAACCCGTTAACCCTTTCTTCAGCCGATTAGAATTTACATTTTCGACCGGAACCGACCATGCGCGTCTGCGTCTACTGCGCCTCCAGCGAGAAAGTCGACCCCAGCTATCACGACGCCGCGCGGCGTATGGGTATGTTGCTTGCGCGCGACAAATGCACCGTCGTGTATGGCGGCGGCGCGGTCGGATTGATGGGCTCGCTCGCCAACGGCGCGCTCGAAGCCGGCGGGGATGTTATCGGCATCATTCCGAAATTCATGACCGATATCGAGTGGCAGCATCCCGGATTGGCGAATCTCGAAATTGTCGAGGACATGCGCGAGCGCAAGCATCGGCTGCTGACGGGGAGCGATGCGGTGATCGCCATGCCCGGTGGATGCGGAACGCTCGAGGAAGTGTTCGAGGCGATTACGTTGAAACGGCTTGCGTTGTATTTCAATCCGATCGTGTTTTTGAATACGAATGGGTTTTATGGGCCGTTGCAGACGTTTTTGCGGAAGGTGATCGATGAGAGGTTCATGAATGCGGAGCATGAGCAGATGTGGTCGCTCGTGGATTCGCCGGAGGAGGTGTTGCCGAGGATTCGGGCGACGCAGAAGTGGCGGGAGGATGCGCGCGATTACGCGGTGGTGAGGTAAGATTCACCCATGCAACTCACACTCGAAGTCGAACGCGAAGACGACGGCCGCTGGTTGGCGGAAGTTCCGGAACTTTCCGGCGTGCTTGCGTATGGCGCATCTGCTGCGGAAGCAATGTCGAAGGCTGAAGTGCTGGCCTTGCGCGTTCTGGCCGATCGCATCGAACATGGCGAGGCGGCACCGGTCGAGATCAGTCTGACTTTACCTGCTGCTGCGTGAGTCAATGGCCGTCAGTCAAAGCCCGGACGCTGTTTCGGGCGCTTCTTGCTATTGGCTGGCGCGAGAAACGGCACGTGGGGTCGCATCGCACATTGATGCGCGAGGGGTTTGCGGATTTTGTTTTCGCGTTTCATGACGGCGAAGAGATTGGGCCGCGGATGTTGGCGCGCGTTGCGAAACGGACTGGGTTGATGCCTGCCGATTTGTAGGTGGGGCAAGAGCTTCCGCTGTCCTGCGGCCAGCGGGTAACTTTTTGCTGATCGGCAAAAAGTCACCAAAAAACGATTTCTTTTTTCCCCGTGGACGCTGTCCGCGAACAGCACGTCCGTGCTGCTGACGCGGACGCGCGCATCCCTGCGCGCGTGAACCCTCGTACCCGATTGAAGGTGACCGGTATAAAGAGTCTTGTAAAAACACAGGCACAAAGCCACAGCGGTGAGGCCTGTAAGAGCAGAAAGATTTGCTCTTGAGGCCTCACCGCTGTGGCTTTGTGCAGTCGAGAGTTTCAAGACTCTTGATACCAGTAACGCGCAGGCTTGTATCGACGGTGATCGCGCGCAGGAAGCGCGCGGTCCGTGCACGGATCAGGGATGTCCGTTCACGGACAAGGAACTATGCGAGAAAAGAAGGTGTTTTTTGGTGACTTTTTGTCACCAGACAAAAAGTTACCCGCTAGCCGAAGGATAGCGGAAGCTTCGGCTCTACTCTTCCTGCGCCGACTCCTGCCCACCCTCCGGATCATCAAGAAACCCACCCCCCTCCGACGATGAACCGTGATCGTCCGAATCGCGCGCCTCGTTCGACGACGAATCCGACCCGCGCTCACTGCGCTCAACCTGCTTCTGCCACCGCGTCTTGATCGGATTAGCCGCCTGATCCGACTCAGCGGCAGCAACAAGCTCTTTCTTCCGCTCATCAGGCAAATCCGCCCAATGACAATTTTCGATCGCGCCGGCCAGCGAATAGAGCAGATTCAGACTCGGCCGAAATCCGGCACGCTTCACCTTCATGAAGGCCTCGACCGGCCCGAGCCGATTCAAATCATCCTGCGTGCGCACGCCGACCTGCCGCAGCCACGCCGCCGATTTCGGCCCGACATTTCTGATCTTATTGCTGTCGTCCTTCCCCGCCATCTCAACTCAACTCCCGGTGCGGATCGATTCGACAAATATACCCGCCAGACGTTCCATGCCGATACGATCGTCTTCGTCGAAGCGGGCGATGTCGGGACTGTCGACGTCCCACACGCCGATCAGTTTGTCGCCGTCGAACAGCGGCACGACGATTTCCGATTGCGATGCCGAATCGCACGCGATGTGGCCTTCGAATTCATGGACGTCGCGCACGAGCTGCGTCTGCCGGGTCGCGGCAGCCGTGCCGCACACGCCTTTGCCGATGGCGATGCGCACACATGCCGGCTGTCCCTGAAACGGTCCGACCACGAGTTCGCTGCCATCGTAGAAATAGAATCCGGCCCAGTTCAGCGCGGGCAGCGAATTGAACACGAGCGAGGAGAAATTCGCCGCATTGGCGATGCGGTCGCGCTCGTCGGAGAGCAGGCCGCGCATCTGCTCAGCGAGCTCCTGATAATGCTGCGCCTTGTCGACGACTTCGATCGGTTCGGCTTTGAACATGTCGCTACCTGTATCTACAGCGGCCATTGTAGCGGACGTTGTGCGGGCGGATCGCGCTAAACTCAATGCGGGAAACGGGGACGAACGGTGGCGGCGAAGCTCAAACTCGGCTCGGTGATGAGAATCCGGCGCCAGCAGGCGACGCGATTGGAGAGCTTCGTCGACGCGTCGTTCGCGTTCGCGATGACGCTGATCGTGATTTCCGTCGGTCACGTGCCGACTACGATCAATGAAATGCTGCTCGCCATGCGCGGCGTGCCGACGTTCGCCGTGTGTTTTCTGCTGATATCGCGGCTCTGGCTCGGACATCGTTTCTGGAGCCGGCACTTCGACATCGAGGACCACAAATCCGTCGTGCTCAGTCTGATGCTGGTGTTCGTTGTGCTGTTGTATGTGTATCCGCTGCGGCTCATGTTTTCATTGATGTTCGCGGGCATTTCCGGCGGCTGGCTGGCCGAGAACGACGTCAGGATCGGCACCGTCGACGATCTGCGCGGCGCGTATCTCGTGTTCGGCGTCGGCCTCGCGGCGATCTCGATGATCTTCATCGCACTGTTCCGGCACGCGTTGTCGAAGTCGCGGGAAATCGGACTCGATGCGAACGAAATTCTCGTCACGCAAGCGCGGACGATCGGCTGGGTTTGCACCGCCGTGGTTGCGCTGGTTTCGGTGTGCGTTGCGCTGCTCATGAACTTCGATGCGCAAAAGCCGTGGATGTACGCAATGCCTGGATGGATATACATGCTCCTCATGTTCACGCGGCCGACGATCAACGCCGTCTTGCGCCGTCACTTGCCCGACAGATGAAAACTGGCGTTTTTATAACGGGCACGGATACTGGCATCGGCAAGACGTTCGCGAGCGCGAGCTTGCTGTCAGCATTGAATGCGGCGGGAAGACGCGCAGTCGGGATGAAACCCGTGGCGAGCGGTTGCGTGATGACGCCGCGCGGACTTCGCAACGAAGACGCGGAAATGCTGCTCGATCACAGCGATGGCACGCCGACCTACGAATCGATCAATCCGTACGCGCTGCGCGAGGCGATCGCGCCCCACATCGCCGCGCGCGAGGAAGGCGTCGAGATTTCACTCGCGTCGATCGAAGCGGCGTTTGACACATTGTCGGCGGCGGCCGATTGCGTCGTCGTCGAAGGCGTCGGCGGATGGTGTGCGCCGGTGTCGCAATCGCTGGTGCAGAGTGACATCGCGAACGCGTTGCGCTTGCCGGTGATTCTCGTCGTCGGGCTCCGGCTCGGCTGTCTCAATCACGCGATGCTGAGTGCGCGCGCGATTCAGGCCGATGGTTGTAACTTCATCGGATGGATCGGCAACGGCATCGATCCGGCGATGCAGCGCGTCCGCGAAAACATCGAAACTTTGCGCGAGCGATTGCCCGCGCCGTGTCTGGGCATCCTGCCGTATTCGAAAGACCGCGATGCGCGCCGCGTGGGCGCCCATCTGCGTGATGCCGTTATTGCGCTTTCGGGCGCATATCCACCGGCGCCTTGACCGGATCGACCTGACGCGGCGCGAGCACCGGCGGATTCGCCGCGATGCCCTTCATCACTTCGTCGATCGCGCGATCGAGCTGCGGGTCCTTGCCGTGGATGGTCGAGAACACGTCGTTCTCCACTTCGATGTCGGGCGCAACGCCTTCGCCTTCGACCTTGAAGTTGCCGTTGAGATCGGCGATCGCGACGAATTCCGGCACTTCGACCTGTCCGCCGTCGAGCAGCGGGCCGTAGTCGCTGATGCCGACGACGCCGCCCCACGTGCGCTTGCCGATCGTCGGACCGAGCTTGGCCTGCTTGAACATGTAGGAGAAGATGTCGCCGTCGGACGCGCTTGTCTCATTAATCAACGCGGCCATCGGACCGTGGAAAACCTGCGGCGGATACGTGCCTGGTTCGGTGGCGTTGCGATCGTAGTTGAGGCCGAGCAGTTTGCGGCTCAGGCGCTCGATGATCATCGAGGAAACGTTGCCGCCGCCGTTGTCGCGCACGTCGACGATCAAGCCCTGCTTGCGCAATTGCGGATAGAACCACTTGATGAATTCGCGGATGCCGTCGCCGCCCATGTCCGGTATATACAGATAGCCGACTTTGCCGGCGGTTTTTTCTTCGACGTAGCGGCGGTTGTGTTCGACCCAGCCGTAATACTTGAGGTCTTTCTCGTCGTCGATGGGTTTCACCAGCACGGTGCGCGCGCCGGCATCGGTCGGCTTCGAATTCACGCGCAGTTCCACCGGCTGCCCCGGCGCGGTCTGCAGCAGGTGATACGGATTGTCGTGCGCCGCGAGTTCCTGTCCGTTGATGGCGAGGATGTAATCGCCTTCGTGCACGTTGACGCCGACTTCGGTCAGCGGCGAGCGATAGCGGTCCTCATCGTTCTCGCCTTTCATGATGCTCTTCACGCGATAGCGGCCGGGGGCGGTGTCGAGTTCGAAGCGCGCGCCGAGCAGCGCGACGTGCGGCTTCTTCGGCAGCTTCAGATCGCCGCCGCTCACGTACGAGTGCGAATTGCTGAGCTCGCCGACCATCTGTCCGAGCAGGTAGTTGAGATCGGAACGGTCACCGACGTACTGGATTTGCGGTTCGTACTTCGCGCGCAGCGCTTTCCAATCGTAGCCGTTCATGTTTACGGCGTAGAAATAGTCGCGGTAGCGGCGCCACACTTCGCGGAAGATTTCCGAATATTCCTGACGCGGATCGCGCGTGAGCGCGAGACCCGAGGTGCTGACGGTCTTGGATTCCTTGCCGTCGCTGTCGACGTCGTAAACCTTGTACGTGTCGTCGGACTGCACGAGCAGCTTCTGGCCGTCGTCGGACAATGCGGCATTGTCCACATTTTCAACCAGCGTCTTGTCCTTGCGTTTGGCGATGTCATAGACGTGGATCTGAGGCTTGAATTTGCCGTCGCGGCCGTAATAGAACGCGTCGGTGATGGTATAGACGATGAACTTGCCGGTGATGGACACCGAGCCGATGTTGTCGAAGTCGATCGGCGCGCGCGTGATGCGCGAAGCCAGACCGTCGAAATCGATGGTGTCGACGGCGTTCTCTTTCTTCTTCTCGGTGTCGTTTTCTTTTTTGCTTTCTTTCTTCGACTTGTCGTCGTCGTTTTTCGCCTCGTCGGTCGCGGCTTTGGCTTCGTCATTCTGCACCGGGAACGGACTCGGGCCGTTTTTCTGCAAAGTCAGCGCATAAATGCCGACGGCGCGGTTCGCCGCGTAGTTCCATTCGATCGGGCTGATCTGTGGCGCCCATTCGCGCGCGCCGAGGAAATACAGGAATTTGCCGTCGGGCGAGAACGCCGGAGAATATTCGGCGAACGACGGATCGGTCACGCGTGTGCTTTTGCCGTCAGCCGCCGTCCACACGAAGATGGACGGCAGCGTGTTCTGTTCGTTGAGCGTGTACGCGAGATATGAACCTTTCGGCGACCACACGTAATCGCGCTGCAGGCCGAACGGATCGCGCGCGACCTGCGCGATCTTGCCGCCGGCGACATCCGCCACCGCGATGCGGTTTGCGCTGTCGCTGAAGGCAATG
>Ga0105239_10004507_pt1 | contig 16617 bp, 6 predicted proteins | sample KBSC44metaG_FD_92761 | JGI IMG/M metagenome (GOLD analysis project Ga0105239, IMG submission 92761) | Corn rhizosphere microbial communities from Kellogg Biological Station, Michigan, USA - KBS C4-4 metaG | ecosystem: Host-associated > Plants > Roots > Rhizosphere > Soil | place: Michigan, USA...
TAAAGCAGGTCCAGGTCAGCGTCTCCTTCTTTCTGGAAGTACTCCACCCTGATAGGATAAAAGCCTTTCTTTAATGGCGCTATATATGATCTGGCCCCATCCCCACCATGTAATCCATCATAGTCAATTACCAACTGGTTGTTAATGTAAAATCTTGAGCCATCATCAGAAACGAGCGCAAAAAAATAATAGCCATCTTCTTTTATTTGCAGCCAGCCATCAATAAGCAGGGCAAAGTTATTTTTGGCGGGAAGTTTACTGAGTTTGAAAGCCGTATCTGTAAGCCCTGATTTAAGGGGCTTTAATTTACTGAAATCGGGTAGCTTATCCCATTTACCCTCATAATAAGTATAATGAAAGCCTCCCGGTATTGCATTTTTCACCTTCGAAAGGCCTGGCAGATAGGTTCCTTCTTTAAATTCAGCGATGCTGGAAATATCATATTTGCCATTATTCGAAAACCTTTTTGCAATTAGTTTACCCGGCGCAGATAAAGTAAACTCCTTTTTTATTTTTTCTGATGCCAAAGTAGGTTCCGTCCCATCGGTAGTATATCTTACATTTGATGAATCGCCAAAAAACCACATTTTAATTGGTTTGCTCTTTAAAAAGATCCCATTCGTTGGATGAATTGTGGGGCCTTGGGCGCCATATCCCTTGTAGATAAATTTCAACCCGTCATGCGTGAGCTTTAGTCGTACCGAACTATGCGTTTCATCAGGATACATCACCGTTTTCCAGGTAAAACCGGCGGGAGCCATTTTTTTAAACACAGCATCCATGGTATCAATCTTCATGCTTTTACCGTCTTCACTATCACGGCCACCCATAAAAAGTGTGGTATTTAAACCGGCTAAAGCAGGTAATTTACCGGCAGCAACTTTGGGCAGGTAAACCTTATCCCACCAAAGACTGGGGTCAACCGCGATATACGATTTAAAAGTCCTGGGCTCATTCAACAGCGTGTACACTACAAATAAGCCCCCCAATGAATGCCCCCAAAGTGTATTATTGCCATTGGATGGGTATGTTTTATTAACATATGGAATCAATTCATTTTTAAGAAAACTCAGGAAGTTATTTCCCCCACCCGAAGTTTTCCAATCATCCACATGAGTTGGTGTAAAATCTTTGATGCGATCGATATTTAAAACGCTTACAATTATAATTGGAGGCATATAAGGCTCCCCCTCTAAAAACTGCTGGAGCTGCAGGATCAGGCCCGTATTCCAGTTGCCCCCATCGAGTACATACAGTACATCGTATTTATCAGTACTGCCTGGTTTATAATTGGCCGGGGTAAATACCTGTATCAATCTTTTCTGTTTTAATATGCCCGAGTTTATAGAGTCGAGCTTGCCGTGATAAGTTTTTGTGACAACGGTGTCCTGTGCATTGGCCACATTAACGAGGCCGCTGGTCAAGATTATCGACAGTAATAAAAAAAGGCGAAGTTTATTTTTCATTTTATTGATAATTACTCCGTTTTTAAACTTTTTACCGGGTTGGCCATTGCTGCTTTAATGGCCTGGAAACTTACAGTAGCCAGGGTAATTATAATAGCCCCTATACCTGCACAGGCAAATATCCACCAGGGCATGGTAGTACGATACTGATAGCCCAGCAACCAGCGCTGCATAAAGTAATAGGTTAATGGCGCGGCGATCAATATGGATATCACCACCAGTACCACAAATTCTGTAGAGAGCAGGCGCCACAGGTTGGCAACGGATGCCCCCAATACCTTGCGTACCCCAATCTCTTTGGTACGCTGTTCCGCTACAAACGATGCCAGACCGAACAAGCCCAGGCACGAAATGAAAATGGCAAGCGTTGCAAATGTGGAAGCCAGGCTGCCGATACGTTCCTCATCCGAAAACTTCTGGGCATACTCATCGTCATTAAATTTATACTCAAACGGACTACCCGGGTTATACTTTTTAAATATGGGCTCCATTTTGCTCAATGCATCACGTATAGGCACGGTTGGTTTGATGCGCACGGTCATCCAATGAACCCAACTGGGCTTCATCGTAAAAACCGTAGCCACCGTTTTGTTATAAGGCGATTCCATCACCATATCCTTAACTACGCCAGTAATGACATGATCTTTACCATTCCAGAACATTGTTTTGCCAACGGGGTTTTTAATGCCGCTCATTTTTAATGCTGATTCATTGAGTATAAATGCATCGGTATCAGCAGGGAAATTTCTGGAGAAATCGCGCCCGTCAATTATTTTCCAGCCCACGGTATGGCCAAAATCATAGGTTACAGCAATGCAACCAAATGTAGGGTCAAAACCGGCTGGCTTTCCGACCCAGTTAAAACCACTATTATTTGACCAGATTTGTGTTGTGGTGCTGTTTGATTCGGCCATATCCTCTACTGCACCTGTTTGTATGAGGTCATGACGCATGGCTTCATAATGTGCGTAAATTTCGGGAGTATTCATTTCAACAGTGATCAAGCCGGCACGGGAATAGCCAATGGGTCGGTTTTTAGCATACTGGATCTGCCGTAAAACAATAACAGTACCTATAATTAAAATAATAGATACGGTAAACTGTACCACCACCAACACTTTACGCGGGATTGAGGCCAAACGCCCAACCCTGAAAGTTCCTTTTAAAACTTTTACCGGATTGAAAGCCGATAGGTAAAACGCCGGATAACTGCCCGAAACCAGGCCGGTAAAAATTGAAAAGCTTAAAGTAAACAACCAAAACAATGGATTGCTCCAGGGTAGGGCCACCTCTTTATCGGCAATATGATTAAAATATGGAATGGATAATAAAGTTAAAACAACGGTTAATATCAATGCTACAAACACTACCAGCAATGACTCGCTCAAAAACTGACCGATCAATTGAGCGCGAACAGAGCCCACAGCTTTACGGATACCAACCTCTTTGGCCCGTTTTTCGCTTTTGGCGGTACTTAAATTCATGAAATTGATACAGGCCAGCAGCAGTACAAATAAGCCAATGATACCAAACAGCCAAACAAACTGAATGCGCCCTCCAACAGCTATACCATTCTGAAAATCGCTGTATAAATGCCATTTGCTCATAGGGTGAACCTGCATGGTTTCATCATTGAGTTTAAAGTATGGCTTGGTAATGTTGCGTATTTTGGCAGATACCGTTTTAAAATCAGCATGCTCATTCATCAACACAAAAAGATGGCAGCCGTGATTATCCCATGTTGTTTTTTGGGTTGCCCACCAGTTTGCCGGGCTATTCCATGGTAACATAAATTTTGCGGCGTAAAAAGTAGTATTATGGGGCAGGTCCTGGTAAACACCCGTCACCTTCATATTGATTTTATTATCAACAAGTACTACTTTGTTGATGGGATCAGCATTCCCAAACAGCGCTTTAGCGACCGACTGCGCGATCACCATGGATGAAGGATCCTTAAAATTACTGTAGCTGCCTTTTACCATGTTCAGTGAAAGTATCACGGGCAGGTCAGCTTCGGCCCACATGCCACTTTGCGATATCTTTTTATCGCCTACCGCCAGTATATGTGCACTTTCCCAGGTAAGGGCCGTCAGTTTAAAATCCCCTGCATATTTGGTGCGAAGCTCATTGCTCAATGGCACAACTGTCGACGGAAATGTCCCCGTTTCACCATTAGCCGTTTGGGTGACCATCAGCTGACCAACGCGGTCATATTGCCGATGATATTTATCAAATGAGAGTTCGTCCCATATCCAAAGGCCAATAAGCATGGCTATGGTCATGCCAACAGACAAACCAATCACATTAATGGCAGAGTGTACCTTGTTTTTGATAAGGTTTCTCCAGGCGATTTTTAAATAGTTCCTGACCATGATCTTTAAAATTTAAATCCCATTTTTTGAAATCCGAAATCGAACATTCGAAATCCGAATTTAAACTTACTCGCTTCGTAAACTCTTTATCGGGTTGATCAATGCCGCTTTAACCGATTGGAAACTTACAGTGACCATTGCAATGAAGATGATGATCAACCCTGACAGAACAAACATCCACCATTGTACCGGTGTGCGGTAAGCAAAACCCTGCAGCCATTTACCCGTAGCATACCACGCAATAGGCGACGCGATAAACAGGGCGATAACTACCAATACCAAAAACTCTGATGATAATAAAGCAAACAATGAACTTATACTGGCGCCTAAAACCTTGCGGATCCCTATCTCTTTAACCCGCTGTTCGGCGGTAAACATGGCCAAGCCCAATAAGCCCAGGCAGGAAATAAATACAGCGAGGAAAGCAAACCCATTTGATAACTTGCCAACGATCTGCTCATTTTGATATAGCTTCTGATATTCCTGATCCGAAAAATTATAGGTAAAAGGGAATGCCGGGTTCAGTTGGTGGCATAGTTTTTCCATACTGGCCAATGCCTCACGGGTTTTACCGGGCTCGGTTCTTACCAGGATACTTCCATAGGTTTCATGCTCCCTCAATCTTAATATCAATGGACGTATTTCATCGTGCATCGAGTTAAAGTGAAAATCTTTTATTAAACCCACTATCTTTCCGCGATTTCCCCAAAAAGTGAGTGGCTGACCGATAGGATCTTTATAACCTATCCTTTTCAGGGCTGCCTCGTTCAGTATATAACCCACCGAATCTGTTGGATACTCTTTTGAAAAATCGCGACCGGAAAGCACTTTCAGCTTCATGGTTTTCACAAAATCATACCCTACCGAAGCTTGGGTGAACTGAATATTGACGGTTGTATCTTTCCCTACCCAATTTACCCCACCTGTACTATTTTGGATGTTGGTGGGTTCGATACTGATGCGGGTTACCGATTGTATTCCGGGCATCCGTAAAGCCTCATCTTTAAATACATTGTATTTAGGCAACAGGTCACCTTCAAGCGGTATGTATACCATATTTTCGCGATCGTAGCCCAGGTTTTTTGATTGGATGTAGTTCATCTGGCGCGAAATAACAATGGTTCCTGAGATGAGTATAACCGATAGCACAAACTGGAATACAACCAAGCCTTTGCGGAAAAGCGTTGTGCCAATATCCAGTTTCAGCGTACCCTTTAAAACCTTTACCGGGTTAAATGACGATAAAAACAAAGCAGGATAGCTGCCGGATACCAGCCCGGTTATTAAGGTGATCAATCCTAGTTTAACCCAAAAAGAAACCTGGTTAAATGGCAGTTCTATTTGTTTTTGCGTTACCTGGTTGAATACTGGGAGTAATACAACCAATAACAATAAGGATATACTCACCGAGATAATAGTGATCAGTAACGATTCGCTGATAAATTGCTGGATCAGCACCCAACGCTCTGCTCCAATAACTTTACGTACGCCAATTTCTTTAGCGCGCTTAACTGAACGGGCGGTAGTTAGGTTCATAAAATTGATACAGGCTATCAACAAAATAAATATGGCTACGATACTAAAAATACGTACATATTCTATACGCCCTCCCAAAAATTGATCCCCATCAAAGCTGCCATGCAGGTACCCTTCATCAAAGCGCTGAATACCCAGATCAATAATAAAAGTTGATGTTTTTCGAATGGTGCCGTTATATGCGTCTAAGAAATGGGCTATCTTTTTTTCAAATGCTACAGGGTTAACATTGGGCTTTAACATAATAAACGTGGCAGGACCCTGGTTGCCCCATTCCCTGGCCCAACCGTTCTCATCCAAAAAGGCATACCAGTTAATCAGGTAATCAAATTTTTGTGAAACGTTTTTAGGCAGATCTTCAAATACCGCGGTTACCGTAAAGTTTTTATGGTTTTCATAACGGATGGTTTTACCTATTGCCGCTTGCGGGCTACCAAAAAACACCTTTGCCATTTTCCGCGAAATAGCCAGACTCACCGGCGTATTCAGCGCGTTTTTGGCATTGCCTTGCAAAAGTTTATAGCTGAATACGGAAAAAAAGTCGGCTCCAGCGGCAGAACCATCTTGTTTCAGGATCTTATCGCCTACCTGGAAAGTGTTCGTTTGATCAAACCCAAAACTGGTTGCGTATTCCACTTCCGGCAACACTTTTTTCATTTGATCAGCGGTTGGCCCGGGAGTATTATATGAGCCATGCATCTTATGATCAAAGTTCTGATGCTCATATACCGAATACAAACGAGAGGTATTTTTATGAAAACCATCTACACTCAGTTCATTTTGCACCCATAGCAAAATAAGCAGGCTGCATACCAAACCTACCGATAGGCCCGCCACATTAATAAAAGTGTGTGCTTTATTTCTGACGATGTTTCGCCAGGCGATCTTTAAATAGTTTCTGATCATAAACCCCTCCTAACCTCCCCAAAAGGGAGGAATTGTAATTATTTGTTAATTTATTTAAAAACCCAACTGTGCCTCCCTCTCCTTTGGAGAGGGGCGGGGTGAGGTTACTCGCTCCTTAAACTTTTTATCGGGTTAACCAAGGCAGCTTTGATTGCCTGGAAACTAACCGTTAACATAGCTACTATGACAATAATGCCCCCTGCCAGGCCAAACATCCACCATTGCATTGGCGTACGGTAGGCAAAACCCTGTAGCCATTTGCTCATGCTGTACCACGATACCGGTAAGGCAATTAGTAAAGCAATAACTACCAGCACCAAAAACTCCAACGATAATAAAGTAAGCAATGAACTTACACTGGCACCCAGCACTTTGCGGATACCGATCTCTTTTATCCGCTGCTCTGCGGTGAACATAGCCAACCCCAGCAATCCCAGGCATGAAATAAATATGGCCAGAAAGGCAAACGCGTTGGATATTTTAGTTACGATCTCTTCATTCTGATATAATTTCTGATACTCCTGATCGGAGAAATTATAGGTAAACGGAAATGCAGGATTAATTTGCTTACACAAGTTTTCCAACCCAGCCAGCGCCTCGCGGGTTTTACCTGGTTGTGTTTTTACCAATACGTTGCCATACTTTTCATTCTCCCGAAGCCGGATCACCAATGGTTTGATCTGCTCATGCATAGAGGCAAAATGAAAATCTTTGATCACCCCAACTATAACCCCTTTTTTATCCCAAAAAGTGAGTGGTTTGCCTATTGGGTCTGCATATTTTATTCTTTTTAAAGCAGACTCATTAATCAGGTATCCTATCGAGTCTGTTGCAAAGGCTTTTGAAAAATCGCGCCCGGCTGCTATTTTTAATTTCATGGTTTTCGCAAAATCATAACCGACCGAAACCTGCGTAAACTGTATAATTACATTGGGGTCCTTACCGGTCCAGTTAACATCGCCTGTCCAGTTTTGAATATTTGTTGGGGTGTTACTGATACGGGTAACCGACTGTATCCCGGGCAAGTTCAACGCTTCGTCCTTAAAAGTGCTGTATTTGTTTATAAGCTCACCGCTCATTGGGATATAGATCAGGTTCTCGCGGTCGTAGCCCAGGTTTTTTGACTGAATGTAGGACATTTGCCGGGAAACAATAATAGTGGCGGTTATCAGGATAACTGATAATGCGAATTGAAATATAACCAGCCCTTTGCGAAACATGGTAGTACCGGAATCTAATTTCAAAGCACCTTTTAACACCTTAACCGGGTTAAATGACGATAGAAATAAAGCTGGATAGCTACCCGATATTAAACCGGTAATTAAAGTAATTCCGGTCAGTTTTAGCCAAAACAAAGGCTGATAAAACGGCAGCTCTATTTCCTTATGAGTAATTTGATTAAATACTGGTAATAATAGTGTTAACAGTACTAATGCTACTATTACTGCCAGTGAAGTCACGAGTATTGATTCGCCTATGAACTGCTTGATCAAAACCGAGCGAACAGCACCCACTACTTTTCGTACGCCAATTTCGCGGGCACGCTTAACTGATCGGGCCGTAGTCAGGTTCATGAAATTGATACAGGCTATCAATAAAATAAAAATGGCAACAATAGTAAACAAACGCACATATTCTATACGGCCGCCTTGCGGTTTTCCCTTTTCAAAATTGCCCTGCAGGTAACCATCGCCAAAGCGTTGCAGCCCCAGTTCTTCGGTAAAGGTTCCTTTTTTCTGGCTTTTATTTAAGTTATCTAAAAAGTGAGCTATCTTTTTTTCAACCGCATCCGGATTGGCATCGGCACGCAGCATAATAACTGTAGCCGGCCCGTTATTGCCCCAGCTTTTAGCCCATTGGTTCTCCTCTATATAATTATACCAGTTCAGGAGGTAATCATATTTCTGCGAGGCGGTATTAGGCAGATCTTCATATACCGCGGTAATGGTAAAGTTCTTCCGGTTATCATAGCGAATGGGTTTACCAATAGCGGCTTCGGGGCTGCCAAAAAAAGCCCTGGCCATTTTTCGGGATATAGCCATACTTACCGGCGAATTTAAGGCCGTTTGTACATTACCCTGCAGCAATGGGATAGTAAACATTTTAAAACAATCGGCCCCGGCATCCGTACCATTCATTTTTAATATTTTATCACCAACCTGGAAAGTATTTTCTTCCCCGTAGCTGATCCCTGTGCTGGCTTCAATTTCAGGTATCTGTTTTTTTAATTCTTCTGGCAGCAGCCCTGGCGTGCTGTATTGCCCCTCCACCTTATTATCAACATATTGCGTTTCATATACCGAATATAAGCGCTTGCCATTGGCATGATACTGATCCATACTCAGCTCATTTTGCACCCATAATAAAATGAGCAGGCTGCAAGCCAAGCCAACCGACAAACCCGCAATATTAATAAAACTATGCGCTTTATTTTTGATCAGGTTGCGCCACGCGATCTTTAAATAATTCTTGATCATAAACCCCTCCTAACCTCCCCAAAGGGGAGGAATTGTAATTATTTGTTAATTTATTTCAAAACCCAACTGTGCCTCCCTCTCCTTTGGAGAGGGGCGGGGTGAGGTCACTCGCTTCTTAAACTTTTTACCGGGTTAGCCAACGCTGCCCTGATAGCCTGAAAACTTACCGTAACCAGCGTTATTACTATAGCGCCCGCTGCTGATACACCAAATATCCACCAGGAAATTTCTGACCGGTAGGTGTAACCCTGTAACCAGCCATGCATAAAATAGTAGGCAACCGGGGATGCTATAAGGAAAGATATCGCTACCAATATCACAAAATCGGTTGACAACAGCCGCCAGAGATTAAATACCGAAGCGCCTAAAACTTTGCGTACACCTATCTCTTTAACACGCTGCTCGGCCATAAAAGTAGCCATACCAAACAGGCCCAGGCAACTGATAAATATGGCCAGGAAGGCAAAAAAGCTGGCCAGTTTACCGATGCGCGTTTCCTCATCAAATTTTTTGGCATATTCCTCATCAGCAAACTTATAATCGAACGGCGCAGCAGGCGAGTATTTCTGGAAGACGGCCGCGATCTTGTCCAATGCTTCATGTGTGCTTGACTGCGGGTTGATCTTTACGGATATTACTCCCTCAGGATTTTTATCCAAATAAAAGAACGTTTGCTTAACCGGTTCATAAGGCGAACTCATCAACATATCTTTGATCACCCCAATCACCCTGAACGGCTTATCGCCCCACTTTACAATTTCGCCAACCGGGTTTTTAAAATTCATAAATTTTGCTGCTGCCTCATTGATAACAATACCCGATGAATCCGTTAAAAATGCTTTCGAAAAATCACGGCCACCTTTAAACTGCCAGCCAACCGTTTTTCCAAAATCGTCGGTTACGCCAACAGTCGCAAAATCATCCTGCATCCCGGGGGCTTTTCCTCTCCAGTCAAAACCGCTGTTGTTGCTCCACACACCCGTTACCGGGCTGCCCGATTCGGCTGTTTGTATCGCCGCACCTGATTTGATTACCTCATCTTTAAATGCAGCGTAGTGATCATGGATATCCTTTGTTTTTTCAACCAGGTATATCAGACCATCGCGACTATAGCCTATGGGTCTGTTTTTGGCAAACTGGATCTGCCTGAAAACGATAATGGTACCAATAATAAGCGTTACAGAAACGGTGAATTGCAAAACCACCAGCACCTTGCGCGGTATGGCCGCCAAGCGCCCAACCTTGAACGTTCCTTTTAATACTTTAATAGGTTTAAATGACGATAAATAAAGGGCAGGGTAGCTGCCGGCGATAATGCCTGATACCAGGCTGAACAAAAGGCTCAGCGTCCAAAACCATGGGTTGCTCCATAAAATGGACATTTTTTTATCGGCAACACCGTTAAACCAAGGGAGTGCCAGCATCACCAGGATGATGGAAAAAATAAAGGCAAAGGCAACTATCAGCATCGATTCCATAAAAAACTGCCAGATCAGCTGTACACGCTGCGAGCCTATGGCCTTACGGATGCCTACTTCCTTGGCCCGCTTCTCGGAACGGGCCGTACTCAGATTCATGAAATTGATGCAGGCCAGCAATAATACAAACACGCCGATGATGCCAAACATCCATACAAACTGGATGCTGCCACCAGTGTTTATACCATTTTTAAACTCCGAGTATAAATGCCATTTGTACATAGGATGCAGAAAAACGGCAGGCTTAAAATCAGCCCCGATTTTATCGCCCTGGGCGGCAATGTTGATTAGCTTGATATCCTTGATCTTGGCCGATACCTTTTGCCAGTCGGCATTAGGGGCCAATTGAGCAAATATCTGCCACGAATTATTACCCCAGCGGGTAGCCGCGTTTTTAAGCCATGGCATGGTGGTCATGTACAGATCCCAGGGAGCAAAAAAGGTTACATCCCTGAATTGGGTATTGTTAGGCAGATCCTCATAAACGCCGGTTACCTTAACCACCCATTGGTTATCAATTTTCAAGGTTTTATCCATCGGGTCGGCATCTCCAAAAAGCGTTTTTGCCAGCGATGCATTAATCATGATAGATGAAAGATCTTTTAAACCGGCGCGCGTGCCTTTGATCATTTTCAGGCCAAGCATATCTGGAAACTCGGCTTGTACATGGTTGCCCAGCTGCGTAAATTTCTTGTCACCATAAGTGATAATATGTTCCTGTGTCCAGGTAGAAAGTACTACATACTTAAAATCGTTTTTATACGACTCGCGCAGCTTTAATCCTAAGGGGATAGGCATAGCGGTTTGGCTACCTACGCTACCATTAAATGTTTGATGCTGCCAAACCTGTACAATCCTGCCGTAATTAGTAAAGTATTTGTTATACGAAAGCTCATCCCATATCCATAAACCTATCAGCATAGCTACAGCCATACCTACCGATAAGCCAGCGATATTGATAAAGCTGTGCACCTTATTTTTTATCAGGTTTCGCCAGGCGATCTTTAAATAATTCTTGATCATGAACCCCTCCTAACCTCCCCAAAGGGGAGGAATTTTGATTAATTGTTGTTTTATTTAAACCCCCATTATACCTCCCTCTCCTTTGGAGAGGGCCGGGTGAGGTTATTCGCTCCTTAAACTTTTTACCGGGTTTGCCAACGCTGCCCTGATACTCTGATAGCTTATGGTTAGCAATGTTATAATAATTGCTCCCGCCCCGGTTAACGCAAATATCCACCAGGAAAGTTCGGCCCGGTAAGTGTAGTGCTGCAGCCAACCGTGCATAAAATAATAAGCAACCGGCGTAGCTATGAACAATGCAATAATTATCAGGGATACAAAATCCCTGGACATTAAGCGCCACAGGCCAAAAACGCTTGCACCCAATACCTTGCGCACACCAATTTCCTTTATCCGCTGCTCGGCCACAAAAGATGCCATGCCAAACAACCCCAGGCAACTGATAAAAATAGCCAGCATGGCAAAAGAACTTGCCAGCTTACCTATGCGCTCTTCGGTAGCAAATTTCCTGGCGTATTCATCATCAGCAAAGCGGTACGAAAACGGAACCGAGGGCGAATATGTTTTACAAACCGCTTCTATTTTACCCAATGCATCATGCGCGCTCATCTTCGGGTTGATCTTGATCAGTATATCATCCATGGCACCACGGCCAATACGGAAGATACTTTGTTTAACCGGCTCGTAAGGTGATTCCATCACCATATCTTTTACTACGCCAATTACGGTCATATCCCACTTTCCTACGCGCACTATTTCGCCAACAGGATTTTTCAGTCCCATATATTTTACGGCAGCCTCATTCAATACAATGGCTGTGGAGTCGGCAACAGACCGGCTTGAAAAATCCCTGCCATCTGTAAATTGCCAGCCTACTGTTTTACCATAGTTTGTGCTCACGTTGATATTTCCAAAAAAGGAGGTCATTGATGGGTCTTTTCCTTTCCAGCTCACGTCGCCCCGGTGATTGTTTACCCCGGTTGTTGAACTGGTTGATTCCGCTATCTCCGCTACCGCTCCAGATTGGAGCAGATCGGTCCGTAATGCGTCAAAATGTTTATGCAGGTCATCATTGGTCACTTCAATATCTACCAGGCCATCCCGGCTGTATCCTACCGGGCGGTTTTTGGCAAACTGTATTTGTTTAAAAACGATGATAGTACCAATGATCAGGATAACGGATACCGTGAACTGGGTTACCACCAGCACTTTACGCGGAAGCGCTGCAAAACGCCCTGCTTTAAAAGTACCTTTCAATACTTTAACCGGGTTAAATGAAGAAAGATATAAGGCCGGGTAAAGCCCGGCAATTACCCCGGTAAATAAGGTAAAACCTATACAGGCCAGCCAAAAAAACGGAGAGTTCCACAAAATAGCCATCTGTTTACCGGCAATATCATTAAACCAGGGCATCGCCAACCAAAGCAGCAGTAGCGAAAATGCAAAAGCCAGCGTGGCGATCAGGAACGACTCGCAGAAGAATTGTTTGATCAGTTGTCCGCGTAATGAACCTACGGCTTTACGTATGCCTACTTCTTTAGCTCTTTTTTCACTGCGGGCTGTGCTCAGGTTCATAAAATTGATACAGGCCAGCAGCAATACAAATATGCCGATGATACCAAAAAGCCATACATACTGGATAGCGCCGCCCGTATTAACCCCATTTTTAAATTCGGAGTATAAATGCCATTTGCTCATGGGCTGAAGAAACAGCAGGGGGTTAAACTTTTTGTCCTCTCTTTCCAACTTATCAAGCTTGATGGTTTTTATTTTTGCCGATATTTTGGCCATATCCGCATGATCAGCTATCTGCACATACATGAACAAGGAATTGTCGCCCCAGTCGGTGGGTGATCTTTCATTACCCGGAGCATGGATATAATATTCCCATGGGCCGATAAACGCCACGTCATGTAAAGTAGTGTTTTGAGGCAGATCTTCATAAACACCTGAAACTTTAAAGCCATCTTTATTATCCAGCCTGATCACCTTGTTCATGGGGTTTGCATCGCCAAATAAAGCTTTGGCTACCGATTGGGAGATTAGTATTGAGGACGGGTCTTTTAATCCACCGCGTGAGCCTTGCAGCATTCTGAGCGAAAATATTTCAGGTGCCTCTGATCCCATAAAATTCCCTTTATAAGAAATTTTTTTATCATCAACATTTAAAATGTGACTGTTTGTCCATGATGAAAGGGCCAGATGCTTAAAGTCGCTTCCATAGTTTTTGCGCAACTCCGCATCCAGGGGCAAGGGGATCGGTGTTCCCGTATTGATATTGCCATTAAAAACTTCGTGCTGCATCACTACGGCAACCCGGTCATAATTTTGGTGATATTTATCAAATGACAATTCATCCCATATCCACAACCCGATCAACATGGCTACGGTCATGCCTACAGCCAATCCGCCGACATTGATAAAAGAAGAAGCCTTATTTTTGATGAGGTTTCTCCACGCGATTTTTAAATAGTTTTTTAACATGATTTGTATTTTTAGCTTAATGCTAAAGGCACAAAGCCTAAAGCCTTTTATTTATCCTGTTTATTGCTTTCAGCTGTTACTCGCTCCTTAAACTCTTAACCGGGTTCATTAACGCGGCTTTGATGGCCTGGAAACTCACTGTAAACAAGGCTATCAATATGGCCAGCAATCCGGCTAAAGCAAACATCCACCAGCTTATATTGATGCGATATACAAAAGCTTGTAACCATTTGCTCATACCCCACCAGGCTATTGGTGTTGCAATTACCAGTGCTACCATAACCAGTTTTAAAAAATCCTTTGATAATAAGCCAACTATACCCGACACACTGGCTCCCAACACTTTACGGATGCCGATTTCCTTACTCCTTTGCTCGGCGCTAAAGGCGGCCAAACCAAACAAACCCAAACATGAAATAACAATGGCAACCAATGTAAATGAATTGATGATCTGCGACAAGGTGATCTCGGTTTCATATTGTTTTTGCACCTCGGTATCCAAAAATGAATACTCAAAGGGCACTTCCGGAAGGTCTTTGTGCCATATAGCCTCCATTTTCTTTAACATAGCCTTATAGTTTGAACTATTTGTTGCCACAATAATGTTGTTAAAATCGCTCTGCCTGCCATCATAAACAAGCATAAAGGGTTTCACTTCGCTATGCAGGGAGTTATAGTTAAAATCCTTCATCACACCGGCTACTTCAACAAATGTTGCCGGGTTAGGCTCATATTTGGTATATAAGCGGGTACCCACTGCAGTTTGCAGATTTAACCCTAAACGCTTAGCCAGGGTTTCATTGATCAGTACGCGGCTTGAGTCACCTTGCCTGAAATCGCGCCCGCTGATCAGTTTTATACCATTGGCCTTTACAAAATTTTCATCGGTATTTATATTTTGCGCATCAGTTGCAGTTGCCATATTACCCCCGGCCAGGTAAACACCATGATCATGTGGTACAAACTGACCTAAATAATTATCGGCATTACTAACTGCTTTTACATCGGCCAGTGCTTTCAGATCGTTTGTAAAAACAGGCATTTTACTTTGGGTACTATTGGTGTAAAAATTAAAGATCAGTTTTTGGCTTTTATCGAATCCAAGGTCTTTATTTTTAATATAATTAAGCTGACTATAAATAACAATGATCCCGGTAACCAGCACAATTGACAAAACAAACTGGAACACCACCAACGACCTGCGGATACCCGCCGCTGAGATATGACTGGTAAAGTTGCCTTTGATCACTTTTATGGCCTTAAACGCCGATAAATAAAATGCAGGATAACTGCCAGCCACCAAACCGGTAACCACTACCAGGCTTAGCAGCATTATCCAAAGCCTGTAGTTGGTAAAAAACGATAGAGGTATATCTGTGCGGGTTATCTGGTTTAAATAAGGCAGCAATAATATGAGCAGGGGTAAGGCTATGGCCACTCCAATAAGCGCCAATAAAAACGACTCGCCCAAAAACTGTTTTATCAGGTCGCCCTGACCTGCACCAATTACTTTCCGTACGCCTACTTCCTTAGCGCGTTTTGACGCGCGGGCGGTAGATAGGTTCATGAAATTGATGCAGGCTATTACCTGTATCAATACGGCTATCAATATTAATATGTACAGGAACGATGGATCAAGTGTTTTGGTTAGCTCATGCTCAAATCCGGGTGTTGTATGTATGGTTGTAATTTGTTGCAGATGCAGCACTTTTTTCATACCTATCTCTTTCAATTGCGCCGCACCATATTTATTCAAAAAGTCGGGGAGCTTTTTTTCCAGCGCTGCAACGTTGGCATCCGGCCTGAGTTTTATATAGGCATACAGAAAGTTATTGCCGGCCCAGTTGCTATTCTGTCTAACATACTGTCCTAATCCACCGCTATTCATGGCCATAAACATACTGGCATGAATGTGCGTTTTTCCCAGGCTTTCATCAATCACGCCGGTCACTTTAAAATCATGTTTGCCAAATGAATTATCAATAGATATCATTTTGCCCACCGGGTCTTCCTTTCCAAAAAGCTTATCGGCAACAGGTTTAAAAAGCACAAGAGAATAAGGTTCAGCTAATACCCTTGATGCGTTCCCGGCAACAAAGTGATAACGGAACATATCAAAAAAAGTAGAGTCGACATAAACGGCCTCCTGCTGATAAAATGATTTTTCTTTATAGCGCAGCAAGTGCTGTTTAGCGCCGAAACCCTCTGTGTTTGTAACCCGGGTAAATTGCATTACTTCAGCGAAATCACTTTTCATAGCTGGGGTAATGGGCGGCGAACTTGCTGCACTATGATGCTTATCGCCTGTTAACTCCAAATCGGTTGTAACGCGGTATATATTATTCACATCTTGATGATGTTTATCATAACTATACTGATCCTGCACATACAACAAAATGTACAGGCAGCATAAGGTGCCCGTAGCCAGGCCAATGATGTTTATAAAACTGAATGTTTTGTTCTTTAACAAAAACCGCCAGGCTGTTTTTAAATAACTTTTTATCATAAACCCCTCCTAACCTCCCCAAAGGGGAGGAATTGTAATTATTTGTTATAATTTATTTTAAACCCCAACTATACCTCCCTCTCCTTTGGAGAGGGCCGGGGTGAGGTTACTCGCTCCTTAAACTTTTAATGGGATTACCCAGCGCTGCCCTGATACTTTGATAACTTATGGTTAATAATGTTATGATAATTGCCCCCACACCAGTTGATGCAAATATCCACCAGGAAAGCGCGGCACGATAAGTATAATGCAGCAGCCAATCATGCATAAAATAGTAAGCAACCGGTGTGGCTATAAACAATGCAATAATTACCAGCAATACAAAATCGCGCGACATTAAGCGCCATAAACTAAATACTGATGCACCCA
>Ga0105239_10004508_pt1 | contig 16613 bp, 17 predicted proteins | sample KBSC44metaG_FD_92761 | JGI IMG/M metagenome (GOLD analysis project Ga0105239, IMG submission 92761) | Corn rhizosphere microbial communities from Kellogg Biological Station, Michigan, USA - KBS C4-4 metaG | ecosystem: Host-associated > Plants > Roots > Rhizosphere > Soil | place: Michigan, USA...
CGGCGCAGATGCCACGACAGCCGGCACGTGCGCGCCCGGAAAATCCATGCCAGAAGGTTTGCGAGCGAGGGAGAACCCCGCTCCTCGCTCACGCAATGCCGCTCGTCGTTGGCACTTTGATCCGCAGATGCCGGCTGATTCGCCTGCGGCAAATCGAACGCCCCGCCCAACTTTACGGACGACTACCGTGCGGTAAATCTGGCGCTGGTGTTAGGTCACCCTCTCCAAAAAACTATCTAGATCCATCAAAAATCGCTCATAGAATGCGAGTTGTGCGTGGCATCTGTGGCCACAGCCGTCATAGCGAACGATCTCCGCTTTGGGATTCGCCTTTGCAAGGCGGATTTCATGGCCGTCAAGTAGAGCGGCTCCGCACCTGGGATCGGCCTGAATAATCTTGGCCGGACATTGAAACTTTCCGTCCGCGGCGATATTGGCGAGAAGTTCTCCCGAACCCACCAGATTATTCCAACAGTCATTATCTTGTCTGTGTAACGAAGAGGCAAAACTGAGTAGTTGGCGCGGCGAGAAATGATCGCTGGCAATCCCGCCCATAGGCGAGGGAGAGTTGGAGACGAACTCGCGATATTTAGCGAGGGGAGCCTCTTCTTGCTGAAGAAGAGCCTGCTGGGCGCGCACGTTTGCGAATATCTTGGGATAGACGGACTGTGCCCACACTCCCATCTCTCCAAGATACCAAGGAGGATCTTCGAGGAGGATTGCACGAATATTTGGGTTCCGTTCTTGGGCCAAAGTGCCAGCAACGCAGGCACCAAGTGAGTGACCGACCACAACAGTGGGCCGGCCGATGGCCCGCAAGGCGGTTTCGGCGTCAGACTGATAATCCGCAAGTGTATAGCTGGATGCGCGATCCGAATGCCCGTGTCCGCGGAAATCCAATGTCCATACCTGATAGCGACTTCTCAGCGAAAGCGCGACTTCCTCCCATGAATCTCGGCTCAACGAGATGCCATGCAGGAATAGAACGGGGTGGTCGTTCTCAGGCCCATAGACAGAGAGTGCGAGCTTCGTGCCACCGTTGTTCAATGTGATATCTGTCACTGTATCCTCCGAATGCTGTTGTGACCAATGCCTTTCGATCTTTTGATCGATTTCATCGAAGAGGCGATCAACCTCGAGAGATGTCGGTCCCTCTTGTTTCGCGTGCAAACAACAGGCTTAGGATCGTGCAGGCGGCCGAGATGAAGACCGGATAGTACAGCCCTGAGTAAATGTTTCCGGTCGCGGCGACGATCGCGAAGGCGGTTGCTGGCAGAAACCCACCGAACCACGCCGCGCTCAGGTGATAGGGAAACGACATCGCGGTGTACCGAATCCGCGACGGGAACATCTCCAACAAGGACGTCGTGCTAGGCGCGAATGTCATCGTGCCAAAACTCAGCAGCACGCACAGCAGAAGAACAATCATTGGCGAATTAATGTCTTCGTACGCTGCGGGCCCGAGCGGATATCTGTTGGCGTCCAGGGCAGCCTTCAATTCGGCGTCGAAGCGCGTCTTCTCCGAAGCCACATCGGCCGCCGTCGCTGCGTACCCCTTTAGAAGATGCTGCCCAATCTTGACTTGAGCCGCAGCCGACTGGGACGAGTGTTCCGTGGTGTAGTTCAAGCCAAGCTTTGCGAGCGCGTCGGTTACCACGTCGCACGACGTTGTAAATTTCGATGTGCCGAGCAGGTTGAATTGCACCGAGCAATCGTTCGGGGCTGCAAGGATGGTGATCGGCGTATCGGCCTGAGCACGCTCGAGCACGGGGTTGGCGTAGTGCGTGATGCCCTTGAAGATCGGAATCGTCAGGAGGGCCGCGAGCAGATATCCGGCTACGTACACCTTGCGGCGGCCTATCTTGTCCGAAAGACTGCCGAAGACGACGTACAGAGGTACGGTGATGATTGTGGCGGCGATGAGCAAGTAGTTCGCGGTCAGGTTCTCGACCCGGAGCACTTTGGTCAAGAAGAAGAGGGAATAGAACTGACCGGTGTACCAGATCACGGCCTGCGCGGGCAGGATGCACAGAGCTCCGACCAGGATGAGCTTGAGATTCCTCCATTCGGTGAACGCCTCAGACAGCGGCGCGCGGGAGGCACGACCCTCGGCCTTCATGCGCTTGAACTCCGGTGACTCGTCGAGACGAAGGCGGATCCAGAGGGAGATGCCGAGCAGGACGACGGAGACGATGAAGGGAAACCGCCAGCCCCAAAGCGCGAAGGCATCCGCACTGATCGCCAAGCGCAGCGGGATGATAACGGCGACCGCAAGCAGGAAGCCGAGCGCGGCCGTGAGAATGACGTACGCGGTCCATGCGGCCCGCCTTTCCAGCGGTGCGTGCTCGGCAACATAGATCATAGCACCGCCGAACTCGCCACCGAGCGCGAGCCCCTGCAACATGCGCATCGCGACGAAGCCGACCGGCGCGGCGATGCCTATCGTAGCATAGGCCGGCAGAAGGCCGATTACGAAGGTTGACGCTCCCATCAGCACGATCGTCACCAGGAAGGTGTATTTGCGCCCGACGAGGTCTCCCAGCCGACCGAAGACAATGGCGCCGAAGGGCCGCAGCATGAAGCCCGCGGCGAAACCCAGGAGGGTGAATATGAATCCGGCGGTCGGATTGACGCCTGAGAAGAACGCCTTCGCGATCTCCGTCGCGAGCAGGCCGATTAAGAAGAAGTCGTAGAATTCAAAGATCGTGCCGAGAGAGGCCGCGACGATCACGCGCCTGTCCTTGTGGGTCATTGTCGCCGCACGCGGCATTGCTTCGACGTAGGTCATGCATTCCTCCCCTTGTTCGGGACGTTGTTGTCCCTTGAGCGTATTCCTCGAATGCGTTGTTTCGCGTCCTCTTCTTCAATTCTCTCGGTTGGTCCGGCCGCCGGGCGGCCCTCGTCGATGTCCTCCTTTCGTTCTTGGCGATCCTCAGCGCGACTGCATCCGGAGCGCGCCGTCCAAACGGATGGTCTCGCCGTTGAGCATCACGTTCTGGCAAAGATGTTCGACAAGTGCGGCATACTCCGCCGGCCTTCCGAAGCGCTTCGGGAATGGCACGTTCGCGACCAGCGCGTCCTGAACGCTTTGCGTCATTCCCGCCATCATCGGCGTTTCGAAGATTCCGGGCGCGATCGTCACGACGCGGATGCCCGATCTCGCGAGTTCTCGTGCCACCGGGAGCGTGAGCGCCGCGACCCCGCCCTTCGAGGCGGCGTAGGCGGCTTGGCCGATCTGTCCGTCGAAGGCCGCGACGGACGCCGTGTTGATGATGATGCCGCGTTCGCCGTCCTGGCCCGGCTGTTCCTTCGCGATCGCCTCGGCCGCCAGTCGGATCATGTTGAAGGTGCCAATGAGATTGATCTGTATGGTCCGCGCGAAAGTCTCCAGGCGATGAGGCCCCTCGCGTCCGGAGACCCTTTCGCTGGGCGCGACTCCGGCGCAGTTGATCAGGCCGTGAAGATGCCCGAATTCGTCGAGAGCCAGCTTGACGGCCGCCGTAGCCTGTTGGGCATCCGTGACGTCGGTCGGCGCGAAACGTGCGCTGCGACCAATTTCATTGGCCATCTTGGCACCGAGCTCCGCCTGGACGTCGGCGATGACGACGAGGCCGCCCGCCGCCGTGAGACGTCGGGCGACGGCGGCGCCTAGTCCTGAGCCTGCGCCTGTTACGAGAAATACACGCTGTTCGATTTGCACTTTGGAAAATCCGGGGTTGGTGGCGGATGGCAGTGCTGGTAGCTGCGGTCACTCCTCGCCACTTATTCGTGGAAGACGGTGAAGTCGTCGACGCCGACGCGATCGCTGACCAGCGTGTTCGCGCGCGAGTCGGGATCCGGGTGCCCCAGCGCCATTCCCGACAAGATGATCTGGCTGCCTGGAATGCCGAGTTGTTCGTGCACGATGCCGCCGTACTCGCACCAGGCCTGCTGCGCGCAGGTCTCCAGTCCGTGCGCCCTTGCGATGATCATCACATTCTGCATGAACATGCCGCAGTCGAGCCAGGAGCCGAGCAACAGCCGCCGGTCCATGCTGAAGAACAGACCGACCGGCGCGCCGAAGAATTCGAAATTGCGCAACATGGCTTGCTTGCGCGCCGTGTAGTCGTCGCGTGCGATGCCGTACAGCTCGTAAAGGTCGTATCCGACCTTCCGTCGACGCGAGAGGTAGGGCTCCATCAGAGGGGTCGGAGCATAGAAATATTCGTCGGACCGTTCTCCCGCCATTGCCGCTTGCGTCACCGCCCGGCAGAGCCGGGCTTGCGTTGCTCCGGTTGTCACGTGGACCTTCCAAGGCTGGAAGTTCGTCCCTGACGGCGCGCGCGAGGCTGCCGACAAGATCTCCTTCACTGCGCGCAACGGCACCGGCGTAGGCAGGAAATGGCGCACTGAGCGCCGGTTCACGACGGCGTCGATCACCGGCGAATCCAGGTGTGGTTCGGATCGATCGATGCGCGACGCGGAAAGAGCGGGCGAGGCGTCGGCTTCCATGTCAACGCGTTCCCGTCGCGAGAGTCCCCAGCTCGTCACGCCGCCTCTGGCGCAGCACGAAGCGCTGCACCTTTCCACTCGGCGTTTTCGGCAGGCTGTCGACGAAATGCACCTGTCTGGGATAGGCGTGCGCGGCGTAGCGGGTTTTCACCCAGTCCTGGATGCTCTTGACCGTCTGTGCGGATGGCTTTTCTCCTGATCGCAGGACGACGAAGCATTCCAATACCTCGCCGCGCGTCGTGTCGGGCACCGCAATGACGGCGCATTCGCTGACGGCAGGATGCGTCACGACGATCGATTCGATCTCGAAGGGACCGATCCGGTATCCCGCCATGATGATGACATCGTCGTCGCGGGAGGAGAAATGGTAGTAGCCCTCGTCATCGCGCCGACCCGCGTCGCCGGTGAGATACCATCGGCCGTTTCCGGCAAACTTTTCCGCGCTCTTCTGCGCGTCGTCGATGTAGCCGTTGAACCAAGCAAGAGGACTGTCCTTTAGCTCGATCGCTACTCGACCGAGCTCGCCGTCGGGAGCGGGAACATCCTCCGCTTCCTTGAGCACCAGCGCCGACCAGCCGGGCAGCGGAACGCCCATGGACCCGGGCTTCAGGGGAGCGGCGAGATCGGGATGATGATGGTTGTTGATCAGCATGCCGGCCTCCGTCTGACCGTAATGATCGTGGACGGCGACACCCAGGGCATCACCGGCCCAGAGATTGACCTCCGGAGTGAGAGGTTCGCCCGCGCTCGATGCGTGGCGCAGCTTCGTGATCTTCGACCGCGGCCCTTCGAATGCTCGCATCGCCCGGTACACGGTCGGGGCTGCGGCAAAGTTCGTGACACCGTATCGCGAGAGGACTTCAAACGTGCTTGCCGCGTCGAAACCTGCGGTCAGAAGCAGGCTAGGCGTACCGGTGGTGAGCGAGCCCAGGATTCCGAAGTACAGGCCGTAAGCCCAGCCCGGGTCGGCCGCACACCAGTAGAGATCGTCGGGGCGGAGCCCCAGTCCGAACTCGGCATAAGCCCGGAAACCGGCAAGCGCCTTCGTGGGCACAAGAACTCCCTTTGGTGTGCCCGTGGTTCCGGAGGTGTAGATCTGAATGATGGGCGCATCGCCTCCCAGTCGCGCCGCTGTCCGGCCAGGCGCGTGAGCGGCCATCAATTCTGAAAATCGCAGCGAGCCGGGAATGCCGGCCCGTTCGCTGGCCGTGGTTACGATCTTCCAGCCTCCGTCGGCGGGCATGTCATCACCGGGCAGCAATTTCTTCTGCTGGCTTTCGTCGCAGACGACGACCTTCGCCTGGCTGCGGATCAGCCGAAAAGAGACGCCTGCGGGAGCGAAGGCCGTGAAGATCGGCACATGCACCGCTCCAAGCCGCCAGATGCCGACGAGGGCAACGAGGTATTCCAGGCTCTTTCCCATCAGGGTGGCGACGCGGTCCCCCGGCCCGACTCCGAGGTCAGCGAGCGCAGCGGCAAACTTCTCGGACTCCTCGCGTAGGTGCCCGTAGGTAATGTCGGTCGCTTCGAGGTCGGTTCCGACAATCCTGTAGGCCAGCGCGTCGCGCGCGTACCGATCGCACAGGAGTTCGGCGGCGCACGCTTTCGGATCGGTGTAGAGCGACACGAGCTCCTCGATGCGGGATCGCGCGGCTGCGTGCTGTTGAGACGACAAGATGGCTTCCTCCGTGTGAGCTGGGCTGCATATCGACCGGTCCGTTCGCCGCGGCAAAAGCAGCGCATCGACCGAACGCGTGGAGGGGCGAACGCGCCCTTCGAGATCTCGCGGCACATGCCCGCAAAAGCTAGAACGATAATTTCGATCACCGCTGTTCCCTGGATCTCTCCAGGCCAGCAGTTCTAGGCTCCACTATAATGGAAATAGAATTCTAATTCTACTTAGTCAAGCGGAAATCCATAAGCGGTGGCGGCAAAACCAAAAGCCTTAAAGGAGTGCGGAGCGCAACTCCAGGTCTCGCGCCGCCTAGTCCGCCGCACGTTGCTTAAGCCAGAAGCGGACTTGCACTCGGGCGGCAAAGACAGTCTATCTTAGCCGACCCCTCGAAACCCTACCGGATCGGCGATATGTCTAATGAAAGCAAGGTGGCGCGCAGCGTGCGGACCAGAACTCCCTCTTTGGACAAACGCGCATCCATTCTGCGTGCGGCTCGGGTGTTGGTCACGGACGTCGGATTCCGGGACACCCAAATGAATGCGGTCGCCGAGACCGCCGGCGTCGCGCTGGGTACGCTCTACCGGAATTTCCCTTCTAAGGCCGAACTTATGGTCGAGGTCGTCGCCAACGTGGCCCAGCGTGAGGTGGATGCCGTCGCGACGGTCGCCCAGCAGAAGGGTACGGCCGCTGAACGCCTTTCGGCCTCCGCCTGGGTCTTCGCGAGCCGCGCGCTGCTGGGCCGTAAACTTGCACATGCACTTGTCGCAGAGCCGGTCGAGCCGGAGATCGAGTCGGCGCGCCTCAAATATCGGAGAAAACTTGCGCGGGTGTTCGAGGGAATCATCGGGCAGGGAATTCGTGACGGAGAATTCCCCAATCAGGATGTGGAAGCTTCCGCCGCATGCATCGTCGGCTCGCTATTCGAAGGTCTCGTAGGTCCTCTGGCCCGGGACAGTCTCACCACCGTCGAGCGTCAGCGCCAAGCCAAGGCAATCGTCGCTTTCTGCGTCCGGGGAGCGAGCGGGGAAATGTGGGAGCCTCGACGAGATTAGGGCAGCGTCTCAACCGCTACGCGGAGGGATGGCAACCCTAACTAGCTTCGCGATCGGTTCCCCTAAAGCGACGGAGTTCATTTTTTGACGAATGGACATTCGCTCTTGGACAGCGGAACGGCTGCCTCTTCTGCCGGAATATCTGCCACCTTTTTGAAGAGGTCCCACTCGCTCTTGGATTCCTCAGGCTTCTTAACTTCATAAAGATAGGCCTTGACCATGCGGCGGCCGTCCGCGCGAAACGGAGCGTCCCCGAACAGCTTGTCGATGGCTGGCAATTCCTTCATCTTCGCAACGACCTTGGCACCATCGTGTGGATTGCTGCCAATCGTTTCAAGCGCCTTCAGATAATGAAGCGTCGAAGCGTAGAGTCCGGCCTGAGCCATTGAGGGCATTTGGCGCTTGTTGGCCCGATCTTGGAACCGCGTGGCGAATGCGCGGGTGTCATCATTCGCATCCCAGTAGAACGAGTTGGTGAACGTCAAACCCTGCGCTTTTGCCGCACCGAGCGCGTGAGCATCATTGATAAAAAAGAGCATGGCGGCGAGCTTCTGACCGCCCTGCACGATTCCGAATTCGGAAGCCTGCGAGATCGCGTTAGCTGTGTCGCCACCCGCACTGCCGAGGCCGATGATCTTTGCCTTGCTCGCCTGCGCCTGAAGAAGGAACGACGAGAAATCGGTCGTGTTCAACGGATGACTCACCGTACCGAGCACCTTCCCGCCGTTTTCTTGGATGATCTCGGTCGCGTCACGAACAAGCGTGCGGCCAAAAACGTAATCAGCCGCGAGGAAGAACCAAGTGTCGCCACCAAGTTTTGTAAGGGCCTTGCCGGTGCCATATGCGAGCATGTATGTGTCCACCGCAATGGACAGGGTGTTGGGTGTGCATGCCTTGCCGGTGATGTCGGCGGTCGCCGCGACGTTGAGATGCACACCGTTCTTGTCCTTGACGACGTTGGTGACCGCGATCGCGACGCCGGAATTCGGCGTGTCGGAAATCACGTCAACTTTTTCAACCTCAAACCATTTTCGAGCGATGCTAACTCCGATGTCGGGTTTGTTCTGATGGTCGGCGGAGGTGACCTCGATGTTCCAGCCTTTCTCTAGGAGTCCGGAGTCCTCTATTGCCATCTTGGTAGCCACGACCGAGTTCGGCCCGGTGATGTCGGACAAGAGGCTCGACATGTCGGTGAGGACGCCGATCTTCACATTCTTATCCTGGGCGAGTGCCGGCGCCGTTGTAAGCATGCCCCCAAGGACAATCGCAGACCACATACTGGTTCTCATCATTCCCTCCCGTGCCCTTGATTATTGCGGACGGAACTATACGGGGTTCTCTCTGAACTGGAAGCGAGATTTCAGACATCTAGGGCCCAATTTGCGCGATGAGCCAGCACCAGATTTTCCAGGAAGGAAATGCATCTTTCGGCGTTGCCACTAGCAAGAGTTGGAACCGTAACATATAAATATATAACTAAAACAAAGGATTGGTGCATATACCCTTTTGACTGTCTGCCTTCCGCGGGCAAGGGGAAATCGCACTGCCATCGAAATTCACTCCTGCCTACAGGCGATATCTTTGACAGAAGTAAAATTGTGATTCTATCATGGCGACGGGTTTTTGAAGCCGCTTAGGATCTCTTAGGATCTCCTAGGAGACCGACTTGCTGAGGAGTGAAGGCATCGGAAAACACCCATGTCGAAGTCGCTTCCCGACGCGAACAAGGCCGATGCGAACTATCAATCTGGCTACCTTCACGGCCAAGTCGCGGTGCAGCTTTTGAAGCAATGCGGCGATGATCTCACGAGAGAGAATGTCATGAGGCAGGCGTCCAACCTCAAGAATGTCGCCTTGGAAGCAATAATCCCAAGCATTAAAATAAACACGAGCCCGACGAATTACTCACCAATTACAAGCCCTCAGCTTATGCAGTTCAAAGGCGGCACTTGGCGGAGATTTGGTGACATCATTCGCGGACGTTGCCGAGTAAAGCGAAGAAGCTTTTGCCGACAAAGATTGTGGGTCGCCGGCCTGCAATCGTTAAATGATTGATCCAGGGGAAAATCGTGGACACCGATAACATACATTACTATGAGCCGTCACAAGGGCATCGTCTGAAGCACAATCCGTTTAACGCGATCATTGCGCCTCGCCCGATAGGTTGGATTTCGTCCTTGAGCAGTCAGGGACAACTCAACTTGGCCCCCTACAGTTTCTTTAACGCTTTCAACTACGATCCGCCGATCCTTGGATTCGCGTCAATCTCTTGGAAAGACAGCATCAAGAACGTCTCGGACACCGGCGAGTTCGTCTGGAATCTTGTGACGAAAGATCTGGGCGATCAGATGAACAAGACGGCTGCGCCGGTCCCACACGGGGTAAGCGAATTTGACGTTGCCGGATTGACGACGGTGCCTAGCCGTCACGTAAAGGTGCCGCGGGTGCTGGAAAGCCGCGCCGCGATGGAATGCAAGGTTACCGAGATCATCCAGTTTAAGAACTGGAAGGGTGAAATGGTCAAGGGGTGGCTTGTTCTCGGTGAGGCGGTGGCGGTCTACATCGACAAGTCCCTCATCAAAGACGGCGTCTATCAGACAGCTCTCGCTAACCCGATCCTGCGAGCAGGGCGGGGTGGTGATTATGTGGAAGTGACGCAGGATCGAATGTTCGAGATGGAGCGACCGCCGGGAAGCAGTCATCCGGCCTTCCACGGATCCTGATCCAGTGGCTTAGTTCGCTTTACATGCAAGGCGCGGCGGTAAGTTTGGTTTGGCCGGAGAAGGAAGGGCGATCAGTTCCGAATTTGATCGCGATTTCCGTAGGGCTGCATGGGCCTAGCGACTTTGGTTGACGGCCGGAGGGAGCTACTAACAAAATGAACGAGGTGGTCGGCCTCGAATCAGGTGCTGCATTTGGTGCCAATTGCAACGACCGCAGCGCTCACGCTTTTCATGGCCCTACATCTAAACGTGACGGCACAGTCGATCTTAACCCGCATTTTTCGACCAACGAGATCGAAGGCGTCGTTGACGCGTCTGTCGCCGGGTTCGGCATCGCGACGACGAAGGGATGGTCGTCGGCGCGAACTGGCGGACGGGGCGCTCATTCGGCTGTTCCCGGAATGGAAGATGGCCGACATTCCGGTCTACGCCTATTTTCCGACGGGCCGCGCGACCCGTGCCGCCGGGCGTGCCCTTGTCGAATATCTCGGGGCAAAACTCGCAGGTGAAGCGAGCTCCACCTGAAAACCAGGAGACACCACTTCGCCTCGCCAAAACAGGCCTCCGCACCTGTAGGGCGATTGATTAAGTCTTTTCCGCTGTTTGCTGAAGTTGATTTTGCCGGCCTGGCATTCCCGGAGAGCGAATTGACACGCATCGGCATGAAGCCAATATGTGCACACTCCCCTATCGGACGGGCCCATGCGACAGATTGATGACGTCATCTATCCCAACACCGGAGAGACGCGGTGCAATTCCACCGCCATCCGGCAAGCCGCGCGGCACATGACGCGCTTTTACGATGCTACCCTGGCACGCACGGGACTGCGCGGCACGCAATATACTACGCTGCTCTATCTCTCCCGACACGGACCAATGACGATCGGCAGGTTGGCTGAGGCGATGGTGATGGATCGCACGACGGTGGGTCATCTCGTCAAGCCGCTCGAACGCGACGGATTGCTGCGTATCGATCCTGATCCGAACGATCGTCGATCGCGACGGATCAGCGTGACCAAGAACGGTATGCGGCGTGTCCGCGACGGGTTCGCTGCATGGGAGAAGGCGCAGAACGTCTTCGAAGCCAGCTTCGGTGCGGAGAATGCGCAGCGAATGCGACAAATGATGGCGGCAGTCGTGGCGACCGAACTGCCGCCAGGTTAGCAGCTTGCGGTTCGCGGCGTCGGTTTTGCTACCCGGCTTCGATCGATCGTGTCGAGGAACGGCGTGCGCATTTCGGCCGAAGCCGCGGGCTTCTCGACATGCGGCCAGTGCGCCGCGTTTGGAGCGTGCCGCACGACCGCCTCCGGAAAGCGAGGGGCAATGACGGCTGTCAACAGGTGGGCGTCACCAACCCGCCGGCGATCAACGCGGGTCCGCCGAAGGCGGAGGATCGTTTTCGGCCGGATCGCCCGCGTTCCAGATATCTAACCGTGCCGCTGCAGCCGGCGCCGACACCTTCCTCCCGACATCGAGGAACCGCGTCCGCGCGGCTTCCGGTAGCGGAGCAGCGAATTGCGTGTGCAGCTTGACCTGCCCCGCGCGATTGCCGTCGAGCCCCGCATCTCGGTCGCGACCTCCGTCGGCAGCGCAGGACCGCCCAGCGGAACCAGCGTGAGCGACACTATCTCAGCAACCGCATCGGGACGTGCCCTTGCGGCGCGCTCGACGACCTGCGCGCCCATGGTGTGACCCACGATGATAACCGGTGCGGTCACGCCGTCGATGATGGGATTTGACCTATCGTGTTCGGCTTTCGGCCTCAGTTCGTTCCCCAGAAATTTTTAGCGTCGACGTTGCCCACGGCGCTGGGACATCCATATATGTGCATAGTACCGTATTTGAATGGGACGCCCCTATATGGTTTTGAAAATCGATGTGACCTTTCCGGCTGATGGAGGCGTCATGCTTGGCGCATGGCTGTTCCGCCCGCAGGGAGCGGGGCCGCATCCCGCGATCACTATGGCGCACGGCTATGCGGGCACCAAGGAGCACGGCATCGAACCTTTCGCCAGAGCCTTTGCCGAAGCGGGATTCGTTGTGCTGGTCCACGACCATCGCAATTTCGGCGCGAGCGGCGGGGAGCCAAGGGGCGACATCGACCCCTGGCGGCAGATTGCCGACTGGCGCCGGGCGATTTCGTACCTGGAGTCGTTGGAGGACGTCGACGCCACGCGAATCGGCCTGTGGGGCACGAGCTTTGCCGGCGGCCACGCGATCGTGCTCGGGGCGACCGATCGTCGCCTGCGCTGCATCGTCAGTCAGGTGCCGACGATCAGCGGCTACGAGCAGGGCCTGCGCCGGATCGCGCCGGAATACATTCCTGCGCTCGAACGATCGTTCGACGAGGACGAGCGCGCGCAGGCCGCGGGCGAACCTCCACGACGCCAAGCAATCGTCAGCGGCGATCCCGCCGTACCCGCCGCCTATCGGTCGAGCGAGGCGATCGACTTTTATCTTCAGCCGATCCCCGACGGCATCTGGGAGAACGAGATGACGGTCCGGTCGACGCGCGCCGCGCGCATGTACGAACCCGGCGCGTGGATCGCCCGCGTGTCGCCGACACCCATGCTGATGGTCGTCGCGACCGAGGACCGGGTCACCGTCACCGATCTGGCGCTTGCCGCGTACGAGCGCGGTCTCGAGCCCAAGCGGCTGGCCCTGATCCCGGGCGGCCATTTCGACCCCTACGTCGCGCAGTTTTCGCGCGCGTCGGCGGCCGCCATCGCGTGGTTCCGCGACCATCTCGCCTGAAGACGGAGGTTTCCCCATGCCGCATCTTACCTATCGCATTGATGGCCCGATCGCGACGATCACGCTGAACAATCCGCCCCAGAACCGTCTGACGATCGAGCTCACCGCCAGTCTCGAGGACGCAGTAGCCGCGATCAGCGAGAGCGCCGCGCGCGTGCTCGTCATCGAAGCCGAAGGGCCCGATTTCTCCTGGGGCGGCGACATCACGTTCTGGCCAGGGGCGGAAATCGGCTATCTGCGGTCGTTCTTCGAACGCTTCCTGACCGTCGTCAATCGACTGGAACGCCTGCCGATCCCTACGATCGCTGCCGTGCAGGGGTTCTGCCTCGGAGGCGGTTTCGAGATTGCCTTGCGCTGCGACATCATCATCGCTGAACGCTCAGCTCATTTCGGTCACCCCGAGCAGACGCTCGCCGTGACGACGCTTTTGGGTGGCGTGTATCGCGTCGCCGAGCGTGCCGGCCGTGCATTCGCTGCCGACATGGCCTTCACATCGGCCAAGGTGCCTGCAGAGGAGATGCAGCGGCGCGGCGTCGTCAACCAGGTGGTGGACGACGGTGGCCTGCGGGATGCGGTCGCTGCCTATGCCACCAAGATGGCGACTGGCCCGACCAAGGCACATGCCGCGCACAAAGCGCTGCTTAGGATCTGGGCGTTGGGCGGCGTCCAGGCCGCCGACGAGGCGCTCATGGATATCTCGATGCCGCTGTTCGACAGCGATGATACGCAGCGCGCGCTGCACTCGGCGGTCGACAGCCTTGCGAAGGGCGTGCCGCGGCCGACCCTATATTTTCATAACCGCTGAGATGCCGTCGGCATCGAACCGCAATCGGGCAAGAAAGACGGTGGATCACAAGCAGCCTCTTCGCGTTCTTGCCAGGCGACGATGTCGGCAACCTTGGTCAATCGGCTGGTGACGAAAACCTCGCAAGCGCTGCGCACGTTGGGGTGGCCTTCGCAAAGGAGCATGACCCTGACTGGATCGATTTATCGGGCATCCATTCAGGCCTTTCTCCGCGATACGGAGGCTTTCATCGGCATGCTGGCCGGTCGGAACTTCGGCAAAGCGCTCGTCCGCATTTCGTAACGAACCAATAATGTCTATCTGGAGACCAGCGATGCCTTCCACGCAAGAACGCTTTAAAATCGCCGTCCTCGACGACTACCCGGACGTCGCCCTTTCGGTTGCCGATTGGTCAGTGCTCAACGGTCGGGCGTCGGTCACCGTGTTCAACGACCACCTGGCCGATGCGGACGCGGTGGTCGAACGTCTGCAACCGTTCGATGTTATTTGCGTAATGCGGGAGCGCACGCCCCTCACGCGGGCCATTATTGAGCGGCTGCCGAGGCTTCGTCTCGTTGCCTCGACAGCATTCCGTAACGCCTCGATCGACGTCAAAGCAGCGGAAGAACGCGGCATTCTGGTCGTTCACACCGGCTACACCTCGGCGCCAACGATCGAACTGACTTGGGCACTCATCCTCGCCAGCGCCCGCAACTTGGTCGCCGAGAACATCTCGCTGCGCAGCGGCGGTTGGCAGCGATTCATCGGGGATGATCTGGCGGGACAGACGCTTGGTCTCCTCGGTCTAGGCAATGTTGGCAGCCCCGTAGCGAAAATCGGAAAGGCATTCGGCATGAACGTGATTGCCTGGAGTCAGAACCTGACGGCTGACCGCGCAGCCGAAGTAGGCGCCGAGCTAGTCGCGAAGGCGGAATTATTCAGGCGGGCGGATGTCGTCTCCGTCCACGTCGTCCTCAGCGATCGGACGCGTGGTCTCGTTGGCGCTCCGGAGCTGGCGCTCATGAAACCCACAGCTCGGCTGGTGAACACATCACGCGGACCGATCGTAGTCGAGGCCGACATCATTGCGGCGCTCAAAGCTCGGAAAATCGCGGGCGCGGCAATCGATGTTTTCGACCAGGAGCCGTTGCCGCTCGACCATCCGTTCCGCACGCTGCCGAACCTGTTGGCCACACCACACATCGGCTACAGCTCGCGCGGCCTCTACAGCCGTTTCTATCAGGACACCGTAGAGAATATTCGTCAGTGGCTCGACGGCCTGACAACGGAGTGATGCGTCCCGTGGAATTGGGGAAGCAGGATGCCGTGCTCGAACGGGGCGACGCTGAATTCGAGGTCGGAGGTGACGTCTTGTTTTCTTCCGCGGTTTTGGGGCCTGGCTCGAACCCCCGTCGAGAGTCGTAAGTACGTGTCGTTGGATGTTCTATGGCATTCACCGCAGAAATGAGGAGTTATAAATGAGTAAGCTTGAAGGGAAAATTGCCGTCATTACCGGGGGGTCTTCGGGCATCGGCTTGGCTACCGCAAAACTCTTTGTGAACGAAGGAGCCTATGTCTTCATTACCGGCCGCCGGCAAAAAGAACTCGACGACGCCGTCAAGGAAATCGGTAGCAACGTCACCGGCATTCAGGGAGATGTATCCCAACTCCACGACCTCGATCGCATATACGAGACTGTAAGGGCTAAAGGGCGAATTGATATCGTCTTTGCTAACGCCGGTGTTATCGATTTTGCTCCTTTGGGAACAATCACCGAAGAGCATTTCGACAAGATATTCGACATCAATGTCAAAGGCACGCTGTTCACAGTCCAAAAGGCTTTACCGCTGCTGAATGACGGCGGCTCAATCATTCTCAGCTCATCCGTTGCGGGCTCGAAAGGTAACCCTGGCTCTGGTGTCTATGGCGCGAGCAAAGCTGCATTACGAAACTTTGTACGGGGATGGGCGCTTGAACTGAAGGACAGGGGGATCCGCTCGAATGTTGTGAGCCCCGGTCCAATAGAGACGCCGCCTGTGGCCGGTCTACCGCCGGAAAGGGCTGCGCAATTGATCTTAACGATTCCGATGGGACGAATGGGAAAAGATGACGAAGTTGCCAAAGCAGTGCTGTTTCTAGCGTCTGACGATTCCAGTTATGTAACCGGCATCGAACTTTTCGTGGATGGCGGCAGGGCGCAGGTTTAGGAAGCGAATATTTGCCCGCAGTACTCATTGTTGCCTTCCCGGCATGAAGAGATCCGAGTCATTGGCACGATGTCACTCATCAGCCACTCTAACTAAACAGCACGCGTCACGAGGCAGCCAACGTTTCGATGAGTTCTTCCATTGAAGGCTGCGAAGCCTTCTGCAGCTTGTGAAGGTCTTCCGGCTTGAGATTGGTGTAGCGTCGCAACTGTCGCCAATCTTTGTGGCCAGTCACCATGGCGACTTTCTCGATTGGAAAGCCCGCCTCAAAAAGTCGACTTGTGCCTTCGTGGCGAAGGTCGTGAAACCGCAGGTCATCGATATCGAGAGCCTTACATGACCGGCGGAAGGCTGCGCCCACCGATTTGGAGTGGTGAGGAAACACTCGTCCTCTGCCACGAGTTACAATCCGCTGTTCAAGCAGCAACTGCCAGGCGTCATAGCCGGTCACGTTGAGGAGGGGGATCGTCTGATGATTCCCATCCTTGCGTCGAGGATCTTTCCGGTCTCGTATCTTGACCGTTCGCTTCTGCATGTCGACGTCTGACCATTCTATTCGACATATCTCTGCCTGACGCATTGCAGTCGCCACAGCGAAGCGGACGATTCTGCCTAGCGGGATAAATTGACGAGGATTGTTCTCGGTGTACTCCGTCAATTGGCTTAGTTCATCCTGCGATGGGCGGCGGTCGCGTTCGTTACCCTTGCCGATCAGGTCGAGGCGTTTGAGCGCCACCCTCGCCAAGCGCACGTTCTCGGCGGACACGTCAATTCCATGAATGGCGGCGGCGTGTGTAAGAATGGTTCGGATGAAAGAGAAATCGATCGATAACGTCGATGGGCCTGCGCCTTGCTTCGCTCGCCTTTTGCCAAATTCGATCAATCGCTCGCGCGTTAGATCCTGAATCTTTACTCTTCCGAGGGAGA
>Ga0105239_10004509_pt1 | contig 16610 bp, 12 predicted proteins | sample KBSC44metaG_FD_92761 | JGI IMG/M metagenome (GOLD analysis project Ga0105239, IMG submission 92761) | Corn rhizosphere microbial communities from Kellogg Biological Station, Michigan, USA - KBS C4-4 metaG | ecosystem: Host-associated > Plants > Roots > Rhizosphere > Soil | place: Michigan, USA...
AGCCAGTGTGCCGCCGCCCTGCACGACGCTCCAGGTTACCGGAACGCCGCCCAAGCCCTTGGTATGCGAACTCTGCACGGATGCAGCCGCCGCCGGCTGACCGATCTGGATCACGAACGGCTGCAGAGTACTGCCCACCGGCGCGCTCTGATTGTTGCCGCTCGTCACGCTCGGGTTGGGCGCAAATCCGGTGACGGTGAAAACCGCGACATTGGCGCCGTTGCCGGCATCCGCCGAGATCGTTGACGCGCCGGAGCCGACATAACTGAAAGTCACCGAAGCGGACCCGTTCGCATCGGTAAGGGTATTTTGTGCGCCGAGCGCGACGGAGTTTCCTGAAGTCACCGTCCAGGCGACGTTCTGGTTCGGCACCGGTTGGCCGTTCGCGGTGAGCTTGACGACAAGTGGCGCATCGCCCGGCGAACCGACTGCGCCGGTCTGGTGATCGCCCGATGCAACCTGCGCAACCTGCGGATGCGCCGTGGCATGAAAACGCACGAGCTGCGAGCCGACGCTGACGTTTATCAGCACGTCTCCGGCGGCGCCGTAGATAAAGGTGTTCGAGGATTGTCCGTTACCATCGGTTTGTGTGGTCATCGACGCCAAGGTTGCCTGTCCGCTGACGACACTCCACGTCACCGGCTGGTTGGGCAGCGGCTGGCCATTCGCCGTGAGCTTGACGACGAGCGCGGCATTCGCCGGCAGGTACGCACCGCCGTTCTGGGCATCGCCCGACACGATCTGCAGGACGGGCGCCGCGACAACGGTCGCGGTGAAATCCTGCTGGAATTGCAGGCCCGGGATCGTCGCGGCAAACGACTGGCACACCGCGCACGTCGCGCGCACGAGGACATTGCCGGGGACTGCTCCGGCGAGCAGGTGAATCTGCGTCGGTGGCGGTGGCACGGCGCCTGCGGGCCCGGAGGCGAGCGTCAGCTTCTGCGAAAACGTGCTGGCGCCGCTTTCGGCGATCGTCGCCGCGCCGCTGACGACCTGCCAATCGACATTTACCGGCGTGGCGACATCGAACTGGGTGTCGGGCTGAAGTTGGGTGACCAGAGGTGCGGCCAGCGCGGCGCCGGGTGCGGCGCTCTGGTTGTCGCCACTGACCTTGAGCAGCTGGATCGCGTTCTGGGCCAGCGCTGGCGTCGCCCACGGCGACAATGCCAGCACGCAGGCAAAGCTCGACAGTCGCCGCAAGATCGAGTGCATGACCCCACCTCCCCGATGCGAACTATAATCGAGTATACCAGTTCGACTGGCGCGGATTGCGAGGTGCGACATGAAGCTTGTACTGCGCAAGACATCGACCCGAAAGTTCGCCGCACACCGCGCCGGCGCAGTCGCCGCGCTGTGCCTGCTCGCCGGCATCGCGGCACCAGACCCTGCGCGCGCAACGCTGCAGACGCGCAATCCGGAAGACCTGCTGATCGTGGATTGTCTGCTGCCGGGACAGATGCGCAAGCTCGGCAAGTCAGCCACATTCATGGGTGCCCGCCGTCCGGTCCGCACGACCCAGGCCGATTGCGAAGTCCGCGGCGGCGAATATGTATCCAGTGATCGCGCGAACTATCAGACCGCACTGAAGGTGTGGCTGGCGCAGGCCGAACTCGGCGACGCCGACGCGCAGAACTATGTCGGCGAGATCTATCTCAAGGGACTCGGCACCGAACCCGACTACACGAAATCGGCGGACTGGTTCGCCAAGGCCGCCGCGCAAGGCTCGCGGCGCGCGCGCATCAATCTCGGCTATCAGTACGAACAAGGCCTCGGCGTGCAGAAGGATCTGGCGCGCGCGCTGAATCTGTATCGCGAGGCCTCCGGCATCGACAACGACAAGCTCGTGTTCGCCTCATCGGTGACGGCGGAAGTGCAGCAGGCCAAAGCCGAAAGCGCGGCACTGCGCGGGCAACTCGCCAGCGAACAGGAAAAGTCCGCGCAGCTGCGCGCGCAGGTCGACAAGCTCAGGGCCGAATTGCGGCAAAAGCAGCAAAATTATCAAAAGTCGCAAAGTGAACTGGACGACGCCCGCCACAAGCTCGATGTGGAGCAGGCCAAGACGGGCATCGAACATGATCCGCAATTCGCGAAACTGCAAGCGGATGCGCAGGCGCGCGAACGCGAACTCGCTGCGCAATTGCAACGGCTGCAGGGCGAACGCGACGATGCGGTGAAGCAGAGCAATCTGCAGCGCGTGCAGCAAGCCGAGCAGCGGCTCGCGCAGAACGCGCAACAGCGCGACGAGGCACAGGCGAATTTCGACCAGGCGCGCGCGGAGCTCGCGCGCGAGCATGCGCAGAACGAGGACGCGAAGAAGCTGCTCAAGCTCATGGAAGCGCAGTTGTCGGAGAAGCGCCAGCAGCTGGCGACGCAACGCAATCAACTGACCCAGCTGCAGGCGCAGATCGATCAGGGCGGCGGCGCAGCGGCTGCGCCGGCGTTCACGACGGCCGCGACGAACAGCGCGCTGAAGCTGGAAATCCTGCAGCCATCGCTCGTGCTGACGCGCGGATTGACGAAGCCCGCGGCTTCGGTGCCGCCGTCGCAGAACGGCATCGACGTGATCGGCCGTGTGCTCGCGCCGGCCGGACTGACCTCGCTCGATCTCAATGGCCAGACCCTGAGCGCTGACTCCAGCGGCACGTTCAGGACACACGTCGCGCTGGGCGGCGACAACACGGCCGTGCACGTGCGCGCAGCCGACAAGTCCGGCGCCGAGGCAGTGCTGGATTTCGTGCTCGTGCCCGGGCCAGGCGGCAAAAGCGCTGTCGCCGCGAGCGGTCCGCGCGGTGCGGTACTGCCGTCCGGCGTGAATCTGGGCAGGTATCACGCGCTCGTCATCGGCAACGACAGCTACGCCGCATTTCCCGAGCTGGCCGGCGCCGTCGGGGATGCCAAGGCCGTGGCCGCCCTGCTGCAATCGCGCTACGGCTATGACGTGCGCGTGCTCGCCAATGCCAACCGCTTCGAGATGCTGTCCGCGCTCAACGACCTGCGCGAGAAACTCACCGACAGTGATAATCTACTTGTATACTTTGCCGGCCATGGCGAACTCGATGCATCGCGTCAGGGCTACTGGCTGCCAGTCGATGCGCAGGCCGGCCAGCCGGGCAGCTGGATCTCCAATCGCGCGATCAGCGACATCCTCACGACCGTGCTGGCCAAGCACGTGCTGGTTATCGCCGACTCGTGCTACTCCGGCACAATGACGCGGTCGTCGCTCGCCACGTTCGGTGGCGGTATGCAGGACAACGTCTGGGGCGACTGGGTCAAGACCATGCTGGCGGGGCGTTCGCGCACGGCGCTCACGTCCGGCGGCGTGCAGCCGGTGGCCGACGTCTCGAGCAAGGGCGGACACTCGGTGTTCGCGGCCGCCTTGCTCGCGGTGCTGAATGACAACAACCAGCTGCTCACGGGCCAGCAACTGTTCCGCGAAATTGCCGCCAGCATGGCGCTGCGCAGCGCGAATGCGGGGCTGAGGCAGGCGCCCGAATATGCGCCGATCCAGTTTGCCGGCCATGAAGGCGGCGAATTTTTCCTGCTGCCCGGCAAGGCTTGACGGCTACTTTTTCTTTTTCGGCTGCGCGCGGCTCGTGCCGGCGACGCGGCCGACGGCCTTGGCGACCGCGCCGAGCGCATCCTTCGCCGCCGCGACCGACCAGGCGAAGATGCGCCGTTCGTCGAGTCCGGTGAACGCACGCACGGCATCGGGCATGCCGGCGATCGGTGCGTCGCGCAAGCGCGCGACGGCCTGCGCGCGCTTGCCGATCGCATACGTCACGGTCGCGTTCGCGAGCGCCGAGGAAACCACGGCAGCCACGGGCATGGCGCGCGCGGCGATCATCCGGCCAATGCTGCCGAAGGCGCGATGCAGCAGGCCGCGCGTCAGCGCGTCGCCGGCCACGCTCGCGGCGGAGCCGGCGAGCTGCACGTTGCGCACGAGCGGGCCCTGTACCGCCGCCGGCAATTGCAGCCCGTAGAGCTCGAACGTCTCCTCGATCAGTTCACGCTGCACGCCTGCGAGCATTTCCACGTCGAGCAATTCGCTGAACACCAGGCCCAGCGCCTTGCCGAAACCGGGCAGCGATTCCGCCGCCGCGGTCAGCGCGCCGATCGTCGCCGCGCGCATGCATTTGCGCCGCAACAACGCGACGAATTGCGCATCCTTCGGATCGCGCGTGATGCGCGGTTGCGCTTTGCGGATGGCCTTCACTTCGCGGGATTTGACGGTCAGCGCTTTCATGCATGCATGCTAGCAGTTCGCGGCGAAAGCGGCCGGTTACGCTATCCTTCGCACCTTTGCCGGAATCAGCAATGAACGAGTTCGATCGCCACGACACTGTTCGCGCAGTCGCTTTTGCCGACGGCGTATTGCGTCTGCTCGATCAGCGCCGTCTGCCGTTCGCGGAAACGACGGTCGAGTGTCGCAGCGCCGACGAGGTCGCCGCGGCGATACGCGATCTCGTTGTGCGCGGCGCGCCGGCAATTGGCATCGCAGCGGCTTGGGGCGTGGTGCTCGCGGCGCAGCAGCTGGCGGCGGCGGGGCAGGCGATTACGCCGCAAGCGCTTGAACCCGCGCTTGCGCAGCTCAACGCCGCGCGGCCGACCGCGGTGAATCTCGCCTGGGCGCTGGCGCGCATGCGCAGCGTGCTTGCGCGCACGAGCGGGGGCGATGTGCCCGCGGCGCTTGCACGCGAGGCCCGGTCCATCCAGGACGAAGACCTCGCCGCGAACCGGCGCATGGGCGAACTCGGCGCCGGGCTGATCAAACCCGGCAGCAGCGTGCTCACGCATTGCAACACCGGCTCGCTGGCGACCGCCGGTTTCGGCACGGCGCTTGGCGTGATCCGCGCCGGCGCTGCCGCCGGAAAAATTGCACAAGTATACGCAGGCGAGACGCGGCCCTGGCTGCAGGGCGCACGCCTGACGATCTGGGAACTGCTGCGCGATGCAATCCCGGCAAAGCTCATAGCCGATTCGGCGGCATCCCATCTGATGCAGTCCGGCGCCGTGCAATGGGTGATCGTCGGCGCCGATCGCATCGCCGCAAATGGCGACACGGCGAACAAGATCGGCACCTACCAGCTTGCGATCAGCGCGCGCCATCACGGCGTGAAGTTCATGGTCGTGGCGCCAGCCTCGACCGTGGACATGGCCACGCCGGACGGCGCACACATCCATATCGAACTGCGCGAACCCGGCGAATTGTTCGGCATTGGCGGACAGCGCACCGTCGCCGCTGGCGCCGACGCCTGGAATCCGGTGTTCGATGTCACGCCGGCGCAGCTGATCGATGCGCTCGTCACCGAGCGCGGCGTGATCGAACGGCCCGACGCCGCGAAGCTGCGCGAGGCATTCGGGTGAAGCAACTGGCCCTGTTCTGCGTCGGCGGCGTAATCGGCTTCATCGTCGACGCCGGCGTGCTGCAACTGCTGGTCGTCGGCCTGGCCTGGGACCGTTACAGCGGACGCCTGATCTCGTTCCTGTGCGCGGCCACGGCGACGTGGGTGTTCAACCGCCGCTACACGTTTCGCGGCCCGCGCCGGCATTCGCTGTTCGGCGAATGGGCCCGTTACGTGTTCGCGATGAGCTGGGGTTTTGCGTGCAATTACGCGGCGTACTGGATCTGCGTATACTTTTTCAACTTCGACGGACCGTGGCTGATCCTCGCCGTCGCGGCCGGTTCCATGGCCGGTCTGGGAGTCAATTACATGGCCTCGCGGCACTGGGTTTTCCGGCACCACAAGCAGGTGAATTCCGGTCCCGGCGACGGCTCCGGAAATTGAGCCGTCGAATTGGCCGCGAACCCGCAAAAATAAAGGCTTTGCGGCCAGTTGCGTACGGGCGAAATATGCTAGAATTTCAGGGTTGAAAAACCCCCTCGCGGAAAGCCGCCTGAAGAGCGGAATCCGCCGTCCGAAATCATCAGGAAAAGCCCTCAATGGCAGAACTTGCCAAAGAAGTAATTCGCGTCAATATCGAAGACGAGATGCGGCAGAGTTACCTCGATTACGCGATGAGCGTGATCGTCGGCCGCGCCCTGCCGGACGTGCGCGATGGCCTCAAACCGGTGCATCGCCGCGTGTTGTTCGGCATGTACGAAGCGAACAACGTCTGGAACCGCGCTTACGTGAAGTGCGCGCGCATCGTCGGCGACGTGATGGGCAAGTTCCACCCACACGGCGACTCCTCGATCTACGATGCGCTGGTGCGCATGGCGCAGGATTTCTCGTTGCGCTATCCGCTGGTCGACGGCCAGGGCAACTTCGGCTCGGTCGACGGCGACAACGCCGCGGCGATGCGCTACACGGAATGCCGCCTCGAACGGCTGGCCTCCGACCTGCTGGCCGACATCGACAAGGAAACCGTCGATTTCCAGCCGAACTACGACGAGAAGGAACTCGAACCCACGGTGCTGCCGACGCGCGTGCCGAACCTGCTCGTCAACGGCTCGGCCGGCATCGCGGTCGGCATGGCCACGAACGTGCCGCCGCACAACCTGCGCGAAATCATCGATGCCACGATCGCGCTGATCGACAACCCGAACCTCGGTTTCGACGAACTGTTGCGTCTGGTGCCCGGCCCGGATTTCCCGACCTACGGAATCATCAACGGCGCCGCGGGCATCATCGAGGCGTACAAGACCGGGCGTGGCCGTGTCTATGTGCGCGCCAAGGCCGACATCGAAACCGACGACAATGGCCGCGAGACGATCATCGTCAGCGAGCTGCCGTATCAGGTGAACAAGAAACGCCTGATCGAGGCGATCGCCGAACTGCACAAGGAAAAGAAGCTCGAAGGCATTGCACCGGATGGTCTGCGCGACGAGTCCGACAAGGATGGCATGCGCATCGTCATCGAAGTGCGCAAGGACACGCTGGGCGAAGTGTTGCTGAACAACCTGTTCCAGCAGACGCAGATGCAGGTGACGTTCGGCATCAACATGGTTGCGCTCGTCGACGGCCAGCCGCGGCTGCTCAGCTTGCGCGAAATCCTCGAAGCGTTCGTGCGCCATCGCCGCGAAGTCGTCACGCGGCGCACGATCTTCGAGTTGCGCGAGGCGCGCAAGCGCGCTCACGTGCTCGAAGGCCTTACCGTTGCGCTCGCCAACATCGACGAAATGATCGAGTTGATCAAGACGTCCGCATCCGGCGACGTGGCGAAACAGCGCATGCTCGCCAAGCATTGGGAGCCGGGGCTGGTGCGCACGCTGCTCGCCGCCGCCGGCGCGGATGCGTCGAAGCCGGAAGACCTAGCGCCGGGTGTCGGCCTGACGCAGGCCGGCTACCAGCTTTCGGAAATCCAGGCGCAGCAGATCCTGGAAATGCGCCTCGCGCGCCTCACCGGACTGGAACAGGAAAAGCTCACTGACGAATACAAGGAGCTGCTGATCACGATCCAGGGCCTGATCGCGATCCTGCTCGATCCGGAAAAACTGCTCAGCGTGATCCGCGAGGAACTCGCGGCGATCCGCGAACAATATGGCGACGTGCGCCGCACCGTGATCCAGGCGAGCCAGGAAGATCTCGACGTGCTCGATCTGATCGCCGCCGAAGACGTGGTGGTGACGCTGTCCCACGCCGGCTACGCGAAACGCCAGCCGGTGACGACTTACCGGGCGCAGCGCCGCGGCGGCAAGGGCCGCATGGCGACGGCGATCAAGGAAGAGGACTTCGTCGAACGACTGTGGGTGGTCAACACGCACGACACGCTGCTCGCGTTCACGAGTCTCGGCCGCGTGTACTGGCTGAAAGTATACAAAATCCCGGATGCCGGCCCGAACTCGCGCGGCCGCCCGATCGTCAATCTGCTGCAGCTGGAAGAAGGCGAGAAAGTACAGGCCGTGCTGCCGGTGCGTGATTACGCCGCAGACCGCTACGTGTTCTTCGCCACGCGCAACGGCACGGTGAAGAAGACGCCGCTGACCGAATTCGCGTTCCAGTTGCAGAAAGGCAAGATGGCGATCGGCCTCGATGAAGGCGACGCGCTGGTCGACGTGCAGCTGACCGATGGCACGCGCGACGTGATGCTGTTCGCCTCCAACGGCAAGTCCGTGCGTTTTGCCGAGGACGAAGTGCGTTCGATGGGCCGTACGGCAGGCGGCGTGCGCGGCATTCGTCTCGCGGAAGGCGCCAGGGTCGTGTCGCTGCTCGTCGTCGTGCACGCGCCCGACCAGGGCGGCGATGAAGACGATACGGCCGCAGCGGGCGAAGCCGAGGTGCTGACTGATGAAGCGACGTCGGCGGCGGACACTTACGTGCTCACGGCGACTGAACGCGGTTACGGCAAGCGCACGCCGTTGTCGCAGTATCCGCGCAAGGGCCGCGGCATCCAGGGCGTCATTGCGATCCAGTGTTCGGAACGCAACGGCAATCTCGTCGGTGCGGTGCAGCTCGACGAGACGCACGAAGTCATGCTGATCTCGAATCAGGGCACGCTTGTGCGCACGCGCGCGAGCGAGATCGCGCGTGTGGGCCGCAACACGCAGGGCGTGACGTTGATCCGCTTGCCGGCCGAGGAAAACCTTGTCGGCGCCGTGCGCGTGGAGGCGCTCGGCGGTGACGAGGGCGGCGATGTCGAACCTGCTGCCGGCGAAGCGACGGAACCTTCGCTGGCATGAAGCCGGGGCGCGATTCATCGCGCCCCGCGCAGTGATGCAGCGTCAGCCGACCGCGCTCAGCATCGAATCCGCATCCGACACCTTGAACTCGCCGGGCGCCTCGATGTTGAGCTTCTTGACCACGCCGTCCTCGGCATAAAGCGCGAAGCGCTTGCCGCGCATGCCGAGGCCGAATGCCGTGCCGTCCATTTCCAGGCCGAGCGCTTTCGAAAACGTGCCATTGCCATCGGCGAGCATGCGCAGATTTTCCGGCACGTGCTGGTCCTTGGCCCACGCGTTCATCACGAACGCGTCGTTGACGGCGAGGCAGGCGACGTCGACGCCCTTCTTCTGGAATTCGCCGAACTTTTCCACGTAACCGGGCAGATGTTTCGCCGAACACGTCGGCGTGAACGCGCCGGGCACCGAAAACAGGACGACTTTCTTGCCCTTGAAGATTTCGTCGGTGTTGATCGCCTGCACGCCGTCTTTCAGATAGGTGACGGTCGTATTCGGAATGCGGTCTCCTACTTTGATTGTCATTTTTCCTTGCCTCCAGATTTGGCCCCAGAACGTCGATCATAAGGCGTGCGGCATGCCCTTGAAAGCCGATGGCACGACCTTACGTTGCGAAAATACGGGCCGGCGTGCCCGGAAAACCTTGTGGAGGCAACATGGCCATTACCCGTTACTATCCGTGGGCGCAGAATCATCGTTTCCAGGACGAAATGAAGCAGGTGTTCGATCGCTTCTTCAGCGAAGACGAAGGCGACCAGTCCAACGTGGTCACCAGTCAGTGGACACCGCGCGTGGACATCAAGGAAGAAGACAAGCGCTTCGTGATCTTCGCCGATATTCCGGGCGTCGATCCGAACGACATCGAGGTGCACATGGACAGCGGCATCCTGTCGATCAAGGGTGAGCGCAAGTCCGAGAGCAAGGAACAGAACGGCAAGCTGACGCGTGTCGAACGTTCGTACGGCTCGTTCTACCGTCGCTTCGCGCTGCCGGACACCGCCGATGCCGAAGGCATCAGCGCGCACGGCAGGAACGGCGTACTCGAGATTTCGATCCCGAAGAAGCCCGAAGCGGCGCCGCGGCGCATCGAAATCAAGCACTAGGTCTTGCTGGTAACTTTGGTACGTTCCTCCCGCGGTCGGCTATGCTGGCCGCGGGTGGACGCATTGGGAGGCTGCTGACGCATGCAGTTCAAGGACTACTACGAAACGCTCGGCGTGAAAGCCGATGCCAGCGAGGCGGAGATCAAATCCAGTTACCGCAAGCTGGCGCGCAAATTCCATCCCGACGTGAGCAAGGAAACGGGCGCCGAGGAAAAGTTCAAGGCGGTCAATGAAGCCTACGAGGCGCTGAAGGATCCGGCCAAGCGCCAGGCTTACGATCAACTGCGCGCCACCGGCTACCGCCCTGGCGATGAATTCCATCCGCCGCCGCATTTCGGCGAAGGCGCGGAATTCGATTTCTCCAATGCCCGCGGCGACGGCGATTTCAGCGACTTCTTCGAATCACTGTTTGGCCGTGCAGCCGGGGGCGCGCGCGGTGGTCGCGGTGCACGTCCGCGGCGCGGGCGCGACGTGCAGGCGCGTGTCGAGATACCGTTGAGCACGGCTTACAGCGGCGGCCGCGAACGCATTTCCCTGCGCGACGGCGACGGCGCAGAGCGCACGCTGGAGGTGAAGATTCCCAAGGGCATCCTGCCGGGCCAGCAGATTCGCCTTGCAGGGCAGGGTTCCGCAGGCGCGCCTGCGGGCGACCTGTTGCTTGAAATCGGCATCCGCGAAGACCCGCGTTTCCGGCTGGAGGGACGCGACGTGCATGTAGATCTGCCGATCATGCCGTGGGAAGCGGCGCTCGGCGCGAAGGTCACGGTGCCGACGCTCGGCGGCGACGTGGAACTGAAGGTGCCTGCCGGTTCCGACAGCGGCAAGCGGATGCGCCTGCGCGGGCGCGGGATGCCCGGCGCCGTGCCGGGGGATCAGTTCGTCACGTTGCAAATCCATGCGCCGCCGATCGAGAACGACGCGCAGCGCAAATTCTACGAGCAGATGGCGGAAATATTCCCGAAGCGGATGCCGGCGTGATCAGGCCGGCAAGAGCTTCGAAATCGTATTGACCAGTTCGCCTTCGTCAATCGGTTTGGTGACGTAGGCCTTGGCGCCCTGGCGCATGCCCCAGACGCGATCGGTTTCCTGGTCCTTCGTCGTGACCAGCACGATCGGGATGTGGCTGGTCTTGGCGTCCTTGGCGATCGTGCGTGTGGCCTGGAAGCCGTTGAGGTTCGGCATCACCACATCCATGAGGATCAGGTCGGGTATCTCGCGCTTGGCGGCTTCCACGCCGGCTGAACCATCTTCGGCCGTAATGACCTGATGTCCCAGCTTCTCGACGATGCGCTTGAGTCCGACAAGCTGCGACGGCGAATCGTCCACGATCAGAATACGCGCCATAGATATCCTGTTTGATGATCCCTCACGCCCGCGGCTGCGGACGATGCATTCTAAGGCTCCGTCAGCGCCGCGCCAACTGGTCGCCGACGAGCGTGCGGATGATTCTGCGCAGAAGTCTTTGCCAACCGGGTCGCGTCACAAAATTCCCGACCAATTCCGGGTAATTGGCCGTGCTTGCTCATGCGAAATCGAGGATGGCGCTGCTACAGTTTGAGCACCGTCCGTCCGAAACTTCCGCCGGCCAGCATCAGGTCGAAAATCCCCGGCAGCTCGTCCAGACCGATTTCGCGCGTGGCGATCCGATCCAGGTGCGCGGGTTTCCAATTCGTTGCCAGATGCTCCCAGATTGCACCGCGGATGTCCCGGGCGGTCCCGGCTGAAGCAATGCCGAGCAGGCTGACGCCGCGAATGATGAAGGGCATCACCGTGGTCTGCAGTTCGTGGCTCGCCGCGAGGCCGCAACTGGCGATATTTCCGTATGGGTGAATCACGCGTGTCAGGCCCGACAGCATGTCCCCGCCGACGTTGTCGATCGCACCGGCCCAGTGACTCGTCTCGAGCGGGCGCTGGCCCCAGTACAGATCCTTGCGCGAGATGCACTGTTTCGCTCCGAGCGCAATCAGATCGTCGAAATGTTCGAGCTTGCCGCTGATCGCATGCGCCTCGAAACCGGCCCGCGTCAGAATGTCGATTGCCAACGAACCGACACCGCCGCTGGCGCCGGTGACGACGATCGGCCCCATCTCCGGCACCTGGCCGTTCTGCTGCATCCGGTACAACGACAATGCAGCGGTGAAGCCGGCCGTGCCGAGAACCATCGATTCGCGCAGAGTCAGTCCGGAAGGCAGCGCGATTGTCCATTTCGATTGCAGGCGCGCATATTCGGCGTAGCCGCCGTCGCGTGTTTCCGACAGCCCGCAACCGGTGCACAGCACCTGATCGCCTTCCTTGAACTTGGGATCGCTCGACGCGGCGACATAACCGGCGACATCGATGCCGCCGTTGAGCGGCGACTCGCGCAGGATCTTGCCTTTGCCGCTGCCGGCCAGCGCGTCCTTGTAGTTGACGCTCGAATAGGCGACCTTGATGACGACTTCGCCGGGCGACAGCGCGTCGACGCGCATCTGCTCGATGCCGGCGCGGTGCTTGTCGCGCTCGGCGTGGATGCGGAAGGCGCGAAAGGTTTGCTCCATCGGCTTCAGTTCGCCTTGTGTATCGCGCGCTTGTCCACCGACAACGCCGCCTCATGCACGGCTTCGGACAGTGTCGGATGCGCGTGGACGATGCGCGCGAGATCCTCGGCGGAGCCGTGGAATTCCATCGCGACGACCGCTTCGGCGATCAGCTCCGATACGCCCGGTCCGACCATATGCACGCCGAGGATGCGGTCCGTTTCTGCGTGTGCGATCACTTTCACCTGTCCGGCGGTTTCGTTCATCGCGACGGCACGACCGACGGCAGCGAACGGGAACGAGCCGGTCTTGTACGGCACGCCCGCGGTCTTGAGTTCCTCTTCGGTCTTGCCGGCCCAGGCAATTTCCGGTTCGGTGTAGATCACCCACGGAATCGTGTCGTAATTGACGTGCCCGGCCTTGCCGGCGATCAGTTCGGCGACGGCCATGCCTTCCTCGAAGCCTTTGTGCGCGAGCATCGCGCCGCGCACGCAGTCGCCGACCGCCCACACGCCTTCGACTCCCGTCCAGCAGTGGTCATCGACTTCGATGCGGCCACGCTGATCGACCTTGACGCCAGTGCCTTCGGCGAGCACACCCTGCGTGAATGCGCGGCGGCCGACCGCGACGAGCAGCTTGTCGACGGTGATTTTCTGCTCGCCTTTCGCGTCGGCATACGTGACTTCGACCGCATTGCCCTTGATTTCGGCCTTGCTGACTTTCGCCCCGAGCTTGATGTCCAGACCCTGCTTGGCGAATTCGCGCGCGGCGACCTTGGCGACATCGCGATCGGCGACGCCGAGGAAGTCCGGCAGCGCTTCGAGCACGGTCACTTCCGCGCCGAGCCGGCGCCAGACGCTGCCGAGCTCCAAACCGATGACGCCCGCGCCAATCACGCCGAGGCGTTTCGGCACGGCGTCGAAATCCAATGCGCCGGCGTTGTCGACGATCAGCTTGCCGTCGAACTTCGCGAACGGCAGTTCTATCGGCACCGAGCCGGTGGCGATGATGACGTTCGTCGCCGCCAACATCTGCTTGCTGCCGTCAGGCGCCGTCACTTCGACCTGGCGATTCGGCAACAGCTTGCCGGTGCCGAGGAACGAGGTGATCTTGTTGCCGCGGAACAGCAGCGCGACGCCGCCGGTGAACTGCTTGACGATCTTTTCCTTGCGCCCGACCATCGCCTTGACGTCGATGCTCGGGTTCGTCGCGCTGATGCCGTGATCCTTGAACGAGTGCGTGAGGTTATGGAACTGCCTGGAGGAATCGAGCAGCGCTTTCGACGGAATGCAGCCGACGTTGAGACAAGTGCCGCCAAGTGCGGCCTTGCCGTCCTTGCCGACCCATGCGTCGATGCACGCGGTCTTGAGGCCGAGCTGCGCCGCGCGGATGGCGGCGTGATAGCCGGCGGGGCCGCCGCCGATGACGATGACGTCGAATTGGTCTGTCATTTTTGGTAGTTCCAAAGTTGGCGTCATTCCCACGAAAGCGGGAATCCAGTGTCTTTATCGCTGAAAAATCAAAATGGATTCCCGACTCGGCGGAAAATCACATTCCCAGCAGCATACGCTGCGGATTCTCGAGCTGATTCTTGATGTCGACGAGGAACAGAACCGCATCCTTGCCGTCGATGATGCGGTGGTCGTAACTGATCGCGACATACATCATCGGCGCGGCGACGACTGCACCATTTTCCACAATGGCGCGTTCCTTGATCGTGTGCATGCCGAGAATCGCGCTCTGCGGCGGATTGACGATCGGCGTGGAGAACAGCGAACCGAACGTGCCGCCATTGGTGATCGTGAACGTGCCGCCTTGCAGGTCTTCGAGCTTGAGGCCGCCTTCGCGCGCCTGCTTGGCATACGCGGCGATCGCCTTCTCGATGTCGGCGAAGCTCATGCCTTGAGCGTCGCGCAACACGGGCGTGACCAGGCCCTTGTCGGTGGATACGGCGACGGAAATATCCTGATAGCCATGATAGATGACGTCGTTGCCGTCGACCGACGCGTTGACGATCGGGTGGCGCTTGAGCGCTTCGCATGCGGCCTTGACGAAGAAACTCATGTAGCCGAGCTTGATGCCGTTCGCTTTCTCGAACGCTTCGCCGAGTTCCTTGCGCATCGTCGCGACTTTGGCGAGATTGATCTCGTTGAACGAAGTCAGCATCGCGATCGAGTTCTTCGACTGCATCAGGCGCTCGGCGATCTTCGCGCGCATGCGCGTCATCGGCACGCGTTCTTCCGGGCGCGAACCCGGAGTCGGCGCTGCGGCCATCGCTTGCGGCGCGGTTTTCGCGGCAGGCGCGGCTTGACCGCCGCGCATGAAATTCACCAGGTCTTCTTTCGTCACCTGACCGCCGCGGCCGCTGCCGGCCACCTGTGTCGGATCGATCTTGTTTTCGGTGGCGACGCGCTGGCCCGCCGGCGACAGCTCGGCAGACTTGGCCGGAGCTGCGGCGGGAGCGGGCGTTGCGGGCGCCGCGGGAGCGGCAGCCTGCGGCGCCTGTGCAGTTGGCGCCGCCGGAGCGGCAGCAGCGACTGCGCCTTCCTCGATGATCGCGAGCAGTTGCTGGCTCGTCACCGTGGCACCTTGCGGCTGCTTGATCTCCTTGAGCACGCCGTCGGCCGGCGCCGGCACTTCGAGCACGACCTTGTCGGTTTCCAGATCGACGAGGTTCTCGTCGCGCTTGACCGTGTCGCCGGGCTTCTTGTGCCAGCTTGCGATCGTTGCGTCGGAAACCGATTCGGGCAGTACCGGGACTTTGACTTCGAGTGCCATGGGCTTGTCCTTGTGGATTCGTATACTTTTTCAGTCGGCGGCGACGTTCGCGCCGGGCTGGCCGACCAGTGCCTGTTCGACCAATGCGGCTTGTTCGGCGACATGCGAGTTCAAGTGTCCCGCTGCCGGCGCCGGCGAACGCACGCGGCCGGCGTAATGCAGCGAATGCTCGTGACCGATCACGTTGAGCAGATGATGCTGGATCTGGTACCACGCGCCCTGGTTCATCGGCTCTTCCTGGCACCAGACGATTTCCTTCGTCGCCGGATACTTGGCGAGCTGATCTGCCACTTCCTTGCGCGGGAACGGGTAGAGCTGCTCGACGCGGATGATCGCGACATCGTTGACGCCGCGTTTCGCCGCGTCTTCGACCAGGTCGTAGTAGACCTTGCCCGAGCACAGCACCACACGACGTGTCTTCTGGCCGGGTTTCGCGGTCGTGTCCGGAATCACCAGCTGGAAGCCGCCGTTGGCAAGTTCATCGAGCGTGGAGATGGCGAGCTTGTGGCGCAGCAGCGATTTCGGCGTCAGCACGATCAGCGGCTTGCGCACGTCGCGCAGCATCTGCCGGCGCAACAGATGGAACATCTGGGCCGGCGTGGTCGGCACGCACACCTGCATGTTGTGCAGCGCGCACAGCTGCAGGTAGCGCTCAAGTCGCGCGGACGAATGTTCGGGACCCTGGCCTTCGTAGCCGTGCGGCAGCAGCAGGGTCAGGCCGCACAGGCGATCCCACTTCGCTTCGCCGGAGCTGATGAACTGGTCGATCACGACCTGCGCCCCGTTGGCGAAATCGCCGAACTGCGCTTCCCAGAGCACGAGCGTGTTCGGATCAGCGGTCGAATAGCCGTACTCGAACGCCATCACCGCTTCTTCGGACAGCAGCGAATCGATCACCGCAACGTTTGCATCCTCGCGCACCGTGGCCAGCGGCACATAGATCTGTCCGGTTTTCTGGTCGTGCAATTCGGCGTGACGATGGAAGAATGTGCCGCGGCCGGAGTCCTGGCCGACCAGGCGCAAGTCGTAGCCTTGCTCGATCAGCGTCGCGTAGGCGAGATTCTCGGCGAAGCCCCAGTCCATCGCTTGTTGACCCGCAGCCATCTTGACGCGGTCTTCGTAGATCTTCGCAACGCGCGGATGCAGCGTCACGGTCTGCGGAATCGACAGGATGCGCTGGTTGAGCGCCGCGAGTTTCACTTTCGGCACGCCGGTCGAAACCGGCTGATCGAGTTTCGCGCCGAGATGCTTGCTCCAGTCGACGGCAAACGGATCCTTGAACGCGGTGTCGACATTCGCGATCGGCTGACCCGCTTCGAGCTTGGCGCGGTAGGCATCGGCCATCGCCTGCGCGTCGTTGTCGCCGATCACCTTGTCGGCAAGCAGACGCTTCGCATACAGCTCGCGTGCGGTCGGCCGCGCCCGGATCACCTGATACATCATCGGCTGCGTCGCGGCCGGCTCATCCGCTTCGTTGTGGCCGTGGCGGCGGTAGCAGACGAGATCGATCACCACATCGCGCTGGAACTTGGCGCGGAAGTCGAACGCGAGACGCGCGCAGAAGACGACGGCCTCGGGGTCGTCCCCGTTCACGTG
>Ga0105239_10004511_pt1 | contig 16606 bp, 19 predicted proteins | sample KBSC44metaG_FD_92761 | JGI IMG/M metagenome (GOLD analysis project Ga0105239, IMG submission 92761) | Corn rhizosphere microbial communities from Kellogg Biological Station, Michigan, USA - KBS C4-4 metaG | ecosystem: Host-associated > Plants > Roots > Rhizosphere > Soil | place: Michigan, USA...
AGCGATCGGGATAAGGCAGTTTCGGCAGCCACTCTTCCAGTTTCTTCGCCGCCGCCATCTCCAGCGGCTGAATGACATGCGCCAAAGCGGATTTGGAGACGCGCAGCTCGGCGCTCAATTGCAAGAGCCATGCCAGTCCGTAGGGACGCTCGAACGCGGCTCGGCCGGGAGATTCAAGATAACGGACCTCCGCCGCGATATTGTCTGCCGTGATACTGCGGGCGAGCACCTCTCGCGCTTGTTCGGCGAGATTGGGAAAGCAGCGGGCCAGCCGCGCCAGCATCCAGTGCCCATGCACGGCGGAGTGCCAGTCATAGCAACCGTAGAACGCTGGAGTCAGCTCGCGGGGCGGCCGTACATCGGCGTCCGAGAGCAGTGTGTGAGCAATTTTATTGGGATATTCGCGATGAACGCAGTCCAGGGCCAAACGCGCGAATTGCTCTGCGGTGGACTGATCGAGAGGCAAGCTATTCTCCAGACTACGCTATAATCGGTGGCTTATGCGCAATAAAATCACAGTGGTGGGCGGAGGAAATGTTGGCGCGAGCGCGGCAATAAACCTCGCCATGAAAGAGCTGGGCGATGTAGTTCTGGTAGACGTCGTCGAAGGAGTGCCGCAGGGCAAGGGACTGGATATGGCCCAGATGGGCCCCATCGAAGGCTACGATGTAGCCGTCACCGGCGCCAACGACTATGCGCCGACGGCCAACTCCGATGTGGTTGTGATCACCGCCGGGCTGGCGCGGAAGCCGGGCATGAGCCGCGACGATCTGCTGGTCGCCAACTACGAAGTGGTAAAGAGCGTTACGGAAAATGTAGCCAAGCATTCGCCCGACGCCATCCTAGTGCTGGTGACCAACCCGCTGGATGCGATGTGTACCGTGGCTCACCATGTTTCAAAATTCCCCAAAAACCGCGTGGTGGGCATGGCTGGTGTGTTGGATTCGGCCCGCTTCCGGACGTTTATCGCAATGGAGTTAGGTGTCTCGGTGGAGAACGTGACGGCGGTGGTATTGGGTGGTCACGGCGACACCATGGTTCCGGTGGTTCGCTTGTCGAACGTGTCCGGTATTCCGCTCGCGGAGTTGATTCCGGCCGACCGGTTGGCGGCTATCGTGGATCGCACGCGCAACGGCGGCGCGGAAATCGTGAAGCATTTGAAAACGGGCAGCGCGTATTACGCTCCATCGGCGGCCGCGGTCGAGATGGTGGAGTCGATCCTCAAGGATAAGAAGAAAGTCCTGCCCTGCGCGGCGTTGCTTGAGGGCGAATACGGAGTTCACGGATTGTTCGTAGGTGTGCCGGTGAAGTTGGGGCGCAACGGCATTGAGAAGATCTACGAGATGCAGCTCAATGCCGAGGAAAAAGCCATGCTGGCTAAGAGCGCAAGCGCGGTGCAGGAGCTGGTGGACGTTCTGAAGCCTAAAATGGCGGGCGCGACTGCCTAATCCGTGGACGCGCTGCGGTGGATAGTGGGATTGCTCGTGCTGGTGAGCCTGCTGGTAATCCTGATCCGCAAGAAGCGCTGAGGCCTTACACATATGGTACGTCAATGGCCTCTTTATTCAATCCCCATCTGGGTTAAGCGATAGCGCAGGGCGTTGCGCGTCAGACCCAACAGCCGCGCCGCTTGACTCTTGTTGCCGTTGGCCCGCTTGAGCGCTTCCCGAATGATTGATTGCTCGTATTGATCGAGCGTCATCCCTTCGGGCAGGAAGGCCTCCGCGCTAACCGCCGGGCGCGCGCGCCCCATGCCGCTCTCGATTTTGATGTCATCCGCCTCGACGCGCGGCCCTTTCGCCAGCAGAATACTGCGCTCGATCACATTCTCCAATTCGCGCACATTCCCGGGCCAGTGATAACTTACCAGACGCTGCAGCGCGCCTTCGCTGATCTCGCCGCTGAATTTCTTGACGAAGTGGTCCACCAGATAAGGGATGTCTTCTTTGCGCTCCCGCAGCGGCGGAATATTCATCGGCACCACGTTCAGGCGGTAGTACAGATCTTCACGAAAGGTGCCTTGTTCCAGGGCCGCACGAAGGTCCACGTTGGTGGCGGCGATCACGCGTACATCGGTTTGCTGGGTCTTGTTGCTGCCCAGGCGCTCGAACTCGCGCTCCTGCAGAATCCGCAGCAGCTTCACCTGGATGGACGCCGGCACGTCGCCGATTTCATCCAGCATCACGGTGCCGGTATTGGCTTGCTCGAATTTGCCGGGCTTGGAGATGTTCGCGCCGGTAAATGCGCCTTTCTCGTAACCGAACAGTTCACTCTCCATCAGGTTTTCCGGAATTGCCGTACAGTTGATTTTGACGAAAGGCCGGTCCTTGCGGGGCGAATGTTGGTGGATCGCGCGGGCAATCATGTCCTTGCCCACGCCGCTTTCCCCAGCCAGCAGCACCGTCGCCCGCGTGGGAGCAACGCGCATGATGGTGGCAAAAATCTCCTGCATCGCGGGACTACTGCCGATGATGTTCTCGAACTTGTAGCGCTCGCCAAGAGCTTCCCTCAATTCACGATTCTCATCGCGGAGTTTGCTGACTTCGAGCGCCTTTTCCACCACTACACTGAGGTGATCAAGGGAAAACGGTTTGGGCAGGAAGTCCACGGCGCCGCGCTTCATGGCTTCGACGGCGTTCTCGACCGTACTGAAGGCCGACATGACGATCACCGGCGTATGGGAATTCTGCGCCTTGAGCTTTTCGAGCAGCGCCAGTCCGTCCATGCCGGGCAGCTTTAGGTCCGTCAGGATCAGGTCCGCGTCGCCGGCTAGTTTCCATCCTTCTTCGGCAGTCCCTGCCGCCTTGACTTCGTAATCGGCACCCGCGAGATGCAGACCCATGACGCGGCGCTGCTTTTCTTCGTCTTCGATAACCAGGATGGTGGCTTTGCGCATGAGGGTTTGGTGTGCTCTCTATTGTCGCCCGATTGGCAGGAAGACGCGAAATACGCTGCCCTCGCCCAGCGCGCTTTCCACCGTGATACGGCCGCCATGCTCGTCGAGTATTTTCGAAATAATCGCCAGGCCGAAGCCGAGGCCCTCACTCTTTGTAGTGAAAAACGGATTGAAAATATTCTCGATATTCTTGGGGTCGATGCCGGAGCCGCGATCGATCACGGCGACTTCCACTTCATCGGGATCAGACAGCGTTTTGACCGTGACGACGCCGCCCGGCGGGCTGGCCTGCGCGGCATTTACCAGCAGGTTCGCGATCACATGTTCCATCAACTCGGCATCAAAGCGCACCGGCGGCACGTCCGGCGAATAATTCTTAAACACCGTTACCGAGGTGCCCATATTCTTCTGCTCCCTTTCAAAACGTGCGATAGCGCCGTCAAGCATGACGGTAATGTCAGCAGTCTCCAATTTCAGATGCTGGGGACGCGCGAAATCCAGAAAGCGCGTGATGAGCGAATTGGTGCGGTCGACTTCAGACGCGATGAATCCCGCCATCTCCTTGGCCACCGCATTTTCCTGGGACACCTGCCGCGAGAGCATTTCGGCGGAAGTCTTCATAGTGCCCAACGGATTTCGCAGCTCATGCGCCAATCCGGCAGTGAGTTGTCCCAAGGCCGCCAGCCGCTCTGCGCGCCGCACCTCCGCCTGGGCCTCTTGCAGGCTGCGATTCGCGCGAGCCAATTCCTCCACCGCCTCCTGAGCTTTGTGTTTTTCGCCTTGATTCGCCTGGGCCAACTGGTATGTCAAATAGCCGACCACCGGTAAGAACAGCGTTCGCAGCACAAGTTCAGGAATCTGGTCTTCGGGAATGAAATAATCTGCTCCCAGGAAAACCAGCATTGAAAGGTACACTGCGCACGCTGCCAGCGACGTGATCGCGGTGCCCAGCAATCCAAAGTTGGTGGCTCCCGTGATCACGGGCAGAAACAGAACCAGGTAGAAGCTGCTCGAGAGGCTGCCGGTGTAACCGATCAGGATGAAACATAGCGCCAATTTGAGGACCACAGAAACACGCGCCCCGATGCGCGGCTCCAACACCTGAACCAATCCCAGGGCTATCAGGGTGGCGATTGTGCGCGGGCTGCGCCCTGGGCCGAAACCGGCCAACGCGGAAAAGAACAACAGCCAGACGAAATCCTGCGGGCGAACGTAACGGCGCCAAGTGGACGGCACTGAGGATATTCTAGCCTTGCGGAATCGCTACTTGCGATTCGCGCACGGCGCGGACTTCGAAGTCGGAACTCGCGGCGCGGCCGATGGCCTCGCGGCCGGGACCCGCGCTACCCTCAGTGGAGACCGTTTCCGGGGCACTGGACTTTCAAAATGTGACACAATATGGGAACAGCAGTTTTCTCGCATGCCCCAATCAAACGCGCCTGATACACCCGAGGTGACTGCGGTCGACACCTCCTTCGCCGATATACTCAACGAGTTCGAACAGTCCCATCACGCCCGCGGCGAGACGCTCGAAGGGACCGTGGTGTCGGTCACGCCTGACGCCGTCTTTGTCGATATCGGGCGCAAGACCGACGGCGTGTTACCGGTTGACCCCGCAGTCCCGCTGAAACCAGGGCAGAAACTGATCGTATCCATCCGCGGACGGGATGAAGAAGGCAATTACCAGCTCTCCACTATTCGCGTCGAGACGCCCAAGGACTGGACCGGCCTGGAAGCGGCATTCGCGAATAAGAACGTGATCTCCGGCCATGTATTGGAACTGGTGAAGGGTGGTCTGCGGGTGGACGTGGGCGTACGCGCCTTCATGCCGGCATCCCGCAGCGGGGCGCGCGAACTCGCCGATCTCGAAAAGCTGGTGGGCCAGGATATCGAGTGCCGCATCACTAAGCTCGACACCGCGAGTGAGGACGTGGTGGTTGACCGCCGCGTGGTTTTGGAAGAGCGCGAACGCGAGGCTAAGCAAGAAGCTTTCGGGAAGCTGCAGGTGGGCGACGTTGTTCGCGGTACCGTCCGGACGATTACCGACTTCGGCGCTTTCGTCGATTTGGGCGGCGTGGATGGTTTGCTGCACGTATCCGACATGACCTATGCGCGCGGTGTCAAGCCATCCGATGTCGTGACGCAGGATCAGCAGATTGAAGTCAAGATTCTGAAAATCAATCGCGACACGCGCAAGATCTCTGTGGGGCTGAAGCAACTATCACCCGATCCATGGACCGTGGCGGCGCAAAAATATGAGCAGGGCTCGCGCATTCGCGGCAAAGTCTCGCGGGTGGCCGATTTCGGCGCATTCGTGGAATTGGAACCTGGCATCGAGGGACTGATTCACGTTTCCGAAATGTCCTGGACCCGCAAGAATGTCCGCGCGGCGGATGTGGTCAAACCGGGCGACATGGTCGAAGTAGTGGTGTTGGGCGTGAATGGAGCCGACAAGCGAATTGCGCTGGGCCTGAAGCAGGCGCTGGGCGATCCCTGGGAAGAAGCCTTGAAGAAATATCCAGTGGGGGCGGCGGTCGAAGCGCCCGTCACCAGTTTGGCCAAGTTCGGCGCCTTTGTGGACTTGGGCGACGGGATCGAAGGAATGATCCACATCGGCGATATCAGCCACGAAAAGCGCTTGAATCACCCGAGCGACGCCCTCAAGGTTGGCGAAATCGTGAAAGCGCAAGTCCTGGAGGCGGATCGGGAACGGCGGCGGCTGCGGCTGGGCATCAAACAGCTGGTTCCCACCTCCATCGACGAATATATCGCCGAACACAAGCTGGGCGACGCCGTCAGCGGCCGCGTGGTGGACGTCTCCGCTACCCGCGCCAAAGTCGAGTTAGGCGAAGGGGTAATGGCGAACTGCAAATTGACCCCGGCTAAGACCGCCGAAACCTCTGCAAGTGTCTCGAAAGCGGATATTTCTTCGCTTTCGGAGATGCTGGCGCAGAAATGGAAGTCAGGTCCGAGCGCGCCTTCCGGTCCCAGCCCGGTGCGGGCGGGAGAGGTCCGGTCCTTCCGGATCACCAACTTGGACGCGGCTCAAAAGCGCATTGAGCTGGAACTGGCCTAAGCCGGGCCGTCGCAACGTTACTTTTCACTCTGCGCATCGTCCAATGGAGTGGTGCAACCATCCTTAGCCCGATGGGCGGCGCGCAAGGAAGGGGCTGCCGTGAATGAAACGGAGCTCATTCGCGCGGCGCAGCGAGGCGACTCGGCTGCGTTTGAGGATTTGGTGCGTACCTACGACCAGAGTGTGCTTCGGCTGGCGTTGAGTATGCTGCGATCGCCCGAAGATGCCCGGGATGTCTATCAGGAAACGTTCCTGCGGGTGTATCGCAACCTGGATCAATTCCGTTTCGATTGCAGCTTCCACACCTGGTTGTACCGGATCGCGACGAATCTGTGCCTGGATCAATTGCGCCGCCGAAAGGTTCGCAAAGAGGAGCCGGTAATCATCACCACTTCGGACGGGACATTGGACCGCGCCGAGACTGCGGCGGAGACCAGGGTGGAAGGCGACCCTCTTCGAAATCTATTCAGCGGTCAGATCCGGAAACGTTTGAAAGAAGCGCTGGGGGAGTTGACACCGCGCGAGCGAATGGTATTTGAGCTGCGGCACTATGAGGGGATGCGCCTGCGGAAGATCGGCGAAGTTCTGGGCACCTCCGAGGAAGCGGCCAAAAATTGTCTGTTCCGGGCGACGCAAAAGATGCGATCGGCCTTGGGAGAACTAGTATGAGCGAAACATTCAAGCAAGATGGGAATTGCGAAGAGATTCAGGGGCAATTTGCGCTCCTGCTCTACGGCGAGTTGAGTTTCGATGGAGAGGAGCGGATTGAATCCCACCTGGACGGGTGTGCCCAGTGCCGCGCCGCGCTGCAACGCCAGAAAGCGCTGCACGACGCGCTGGATGGCGTGGCGGTGACCCCGTCGCCGGCGCTCTTAAGCCGCTGCCGCGAGGATCTGACCGAGTTGCTGGGGCATGAAAAGCCCGCTTCTGGATGGGCTGCCTCATGGAGGCATCCGTGGTGGCAGCAAATTACCGGCGGCTGGAACGTCCAGTTCCTGCGGCCCATGACGGCAATGGCGCTATTGGCCGTCGGTTTCTTTGCGGCGAAGGTGACACCCGGCTTGAACTTCCCGGGCAGTGTGGCCTCCATGGGGCTCGGGGATTTTGGGGGCGCCCAGGTGCGCAATGTGGCCACCGAACCGGATGGCCGCCTCCGTATCGTGGTCGACGAAACTAGGGAGCGTACGATTTCCGGAAGCCGCGAAGATCGGCAGATCCGCGACCTGCTGATGGCGGCAGCTAAAGAGGGCGCGGATCCCGGGCTGCGCGCCCAGACGGTGACGATCCTAATGAGCGATGCAGACGCTTCCGATGTGCGCGAGGCATTGGCTTTCGCCATGGCCAACGACGAGAACACCAATGTCCGCCTGAAAGCGATGGAGGGTCTCCAGCGGTATGCCAACGACCCCGTGGTACAGAATGCGCTGGCCCACGTCTTACTGAATGACCCGAATAGCGGAATGCGGACCCGCGTGATCGAAACATTGGATGAACGCGAAGGACAGGAACTGAACCGCCAGATGGTGGGCGCTTTGCAGGAACTGATGAGCCGCGAGGACGACCAGGATGTCCGCGAACGGGCCGGCCGCATGCTGCATTCGATCAAGGCATCGGCCGGAACTTACTGAGGTTTTTCATCATGACCAGACAATTACTGACAACCGCGCTGGCTCTTCCCCTGGCGCTTCCCTGGGTGGCGGCGGGACAGACTCCTGTTCCACCTCAGCCTCCTGCGCCGCCGGCCATTTCCTCGCGGGTGATTACGATCGCGCCTCCCGGCAGCTATCTGGGGATCGGGATTCAGGAAATTACGGCGCAGCGCGCGAAGGCGCTCAAACTCGGGGAAGAAGCGGGCGTAGAGGTTACGCGAGTGGCTCCCGACAGTCCCGCTGACAAAGCGGGCTTAAGAGTGGGCGACGTGGTGTTGCAGTACAACGGGATGAAAGTTGAGGGCCTGGAGCAGCTTTCACGGCTGGTGCGGGAGACTCCAGTCGGCCGGGAAGTGAAGCTGGATATTTTTCGCAATGGCGCGCCGCTGACGTTAATGGCCAGAGTTGGGCAACACCCCGCGCTACCTGGCATGTCAGACGGATTTAGTTTTCACATGCCGGATGTGCCCCGCACCATCCAAGGTTTGCGTAGCCCGATGCTGGGGGTCGAGGCGGAATCGATTGACGGACAACTGGCGCAGTTCTTCGGAGTGAACGAAGGCGTACTGGTCCGGACCGTGATGAAGGGTTCGCCGGCGGAGAAGGCCGGCATCAAAGCCGGAGACGTGATTCTGCGGGTGGATGAGGCGAAGGTTACCACGCCCGCCGAAATCTCTGCCCATTTGCGCGCCGCTCATGGAAAGCCCGTGCCGGTGGCGATTATGCGCGAGCACAAAGAAATGAGCATGACCGTGGAAGGGGAGCCGCGACCCGGCGGACGAGCGGAGCCGGTTCGCATGGTCATGTTCGAGCGGGAGTAGCGCTATCTAGAGCAGCATCTCCGCCTGTCTGACATCCAGACCAATATTCGGAGTCAGATTCCGCGCGGTTTAGGCCAGCGCTTTTCCATGTACGCGCGTAAACGAAGAATCGCCTGCGACTTCAACTGCGAGATGCGCGATTCATGCAAATGCAGAATCCTGGAGATCTCGCGCAGTGTCAGCTCCTCGTGGTAATACAGGCCAAGCACGGTTTTTTCAACTTCCGGCATTTTGGTAATCGCGAGTGCCAGCAGCTTCCTGAGTTCGTTGCGTTCCAACAGCCGGGAAGGCCAGTCCTCTTCGTCGTCGGAGATAAAATTGAGCAAATCGCGGCTGTCCTCATCGTCGGATGCCCCTTCCAGGCTTCCGAGATTCAGGCCTCGGACCTCGACCAGCCACTCGTGATATTCCTTTATCCCCAGGCCCAGCTCCTGTGCAATCTCCTCCTCGCTGGCTGACCGCTGCAGACGATGCTCGGCGGAGACCATCGCGGCCTCGATTTGCTTCGAACGCTTACGCTGCTGCCGGGGAGCCCAATCCAAGCCGCGCAGCCCGTCCAAGATCGCGCCACGGATTTTATACTCGGCATAGGTCTTGAGCTTTACGTTATGGGAGGCGTCGAAGCGGTCGATCGCCGAGATCAGACCCACCACCCCAGTCGAAACCAGATCGTCCAGGCTCACGCTCTCTGGTAATCGCTCATGGATACGGCGGGCAATCAAGCGGACCTGGGGGAGATGCTCCAGGATGAGCTGCTCGCGCACCTCGGCGGCCACCGGGGTCTGATTCCGATAGGGACTAACCTTTGGACTGGCCGGCGCGGGTAAGCGTTCCGTCGCCGGCTTCATGCCGCCACTCCCCGCCGTTGAAGGCCCGCTTCAGCGCCACGGAGTCCCAAATTGACAACCATTTCCGGATCGTCTCTTATCGGCACGAACCGCATGCACGATGAAATATCTCGACCAGAAAACGATTTACGTGGTTTGCTCGAAACGTTGTACCCCATGCTGGATACGTATGGCTTGGTACATAACCCGATGCTTGCTTTCAGGGCAATAACAGCGAATGCGCTGCGTGGAGCTTGGCGTTGACGAGCGGAACGCCCCTTGTCATCCGAGTCTCTAGAGAGTGCGGCCCCAGCCTGAAAACTCTTCAGGATGGCGCGGCTGCATGCCAAAAGGGGAGGAATTCGTTCGCGTTTTGCCATTATGCAGCTTAGGGTGCACTTGGGCACCCAATGCTCGCGGACCAGTGGGAGGATATCTCTGGCGCAGGTGGGGTGATCGAAAATGCCTAAAAGAACGGCCCACTCGATAGACGAGTGGGCCGTTTTAGGAATGGAGACGCGCGTTTAGCGCACTTCGGTTTGCAGGTTATTGGTCACCGAAAATACGCCCGGTACTTGATTGGCCGCCATATAAGCCAGCTGGCGGTCGCCGCTATTGAGCACCACGCCATCAAGCGTTACATTGCCATTCTTTACGATGATGCGGATGCCCGGCTGTACACCCAGGAAATATTTATCCAGCGGAGCCGAACGCAGCATAGCGCGCAGGGTTCGAATCCGGATCTGATCGTCGAAGCGGGAAAGCGGGAGCACCTCGATCTGGTCGTTCACGGCGGTCACACCGTTGATACGTTTGACTGCGGCCTCCACGTCGCTCTTGCGGACGGGCTCCGTTACCTGGCCGAAAAGCGTTACCACCCCGTTGTCGACCTTATAGCTCACATTGTCAAAGACGCCGATATAGGGAACCATCAGGATCTCGTGCCGGACCTGATCTTCCAGGGTTCGAGGCATCGGGTTGGTCGCCGCCAAAAGGGTTATGCCCATTAGCCCGAAGCCCGCTGCCATTGCAGTTACGATGTGTTTTGCAGTTTTCATACCTTTGTCCTCACACTAAATTGGACGCTGGGATCGCTCCGAAGTTGCAGCTCGAATCGGCGCAACCTGCCAGCGACGCCGTGCGTATAGCGTCGCCACCCGCGATCCAGAGTGACGAAGGGCTACGGCGAGCCATGCGATCTGCAGGCACCCGCCAGGGCCGGTGCGCCTCCGCCGTGAAACTCTGGCAATACTCTGGAACACTGGCATTTGACGCGGCCTCTCCATTGTGTATAATTCATCCATGCGCTTACTCCTGGTATCACTTGCTTTAGTGATGTGTTTGACCGCTTCTGCCCAAGAGGAGAAGAAAAAGAAGGGACCGAGCCCGTTCGAGAATCCCAAGAATCTCAAAGTGCTCCCGGCCGAAGGTTTGCAGCCCACCATGCAAGCGTTTCGCACAGCGTTGGGGGTCATGTGCAGCTACTGCCACGTGCAAGGCGATTTCGCCAGCGACGACAATCCCAAGAAGGACGTTGCCCGCATGATGATCAGTATGGCGCGGGATATCAACGCGAAGTTCCCGGATGGCAAGCGGCATGTGAGCTGCTACACCTGCCATCGCGGCGCAGAAGAGCCGTTAATGGCTCCTCCCGCGCAGTAGCTTTTAGCGGTCCTTCTCTCGCGCGCGACCGGTGCGATCCGTGCCGGTCGCGTTTGTGTGTCTGCACGTCCTGGTTGCACTCTCACCAGCTTGCTAAGCTGATCCCATGTCATTCGACGGGCTGCGGGTGCTTTCATTGGAAAGCCGACGCGCCTCGGAAATCGAGACCCTGATCCGCCTTGCCGGCGGAGACCCCTTGGTTGCTCCCTCCATGCGGGAAACTCCGCTGGAACGAAACTCGCAGGCCTTGTCATTCGCCGAGCGCCTTTTCGCGGACCAGTTTGACATGCTGATTTTGCTCACCGGCGTGGGCACGCGTCTGCTCAATCAGGTGATCGAGACACGCTGGCCGCCCGGCGCATTTGCCGACGCGCTCCGCCGCATCACGGTGGTCGCCCGCGGCCCCAAACCGATGGCAGTAATGCGTGAATGGGGCGTTCCCGTGGCGATCCTGGTTCCCGAACCCAATACTTGGCGCGAGATCCTGGCGGCCACCGAAGGCCGCTCCGAAAAACGCGTTGCGGTGCAGGAATACGGCCGCCCCAGTCAGGAACTCATCGATGGACTGCTTGCGCGCGGCGCTGAAGTGACCTCCGTCCCGGTTTACCAGTGGGATTTGCCCGAGGATCTAGGTCCGCTCCGCGAAGCGGTGCGCAGGCTCGCTGCCGGGGAGATCGACGTGTTCCTGCTCACCTCCTCAGTACAGTTCGAGCATCTGCTGCGGATCGCGGCGGAGCTGGGTCTCGAGAGCGACGTCCGTCGGGCCTTCAGAGACATCGTGATCGCTTCCATCGGCCCCACTACCAGCGAGACACTCGCCGAACTCGGCCAGCCCGCCGACTTCGAGCCCAGCCACCCTAAAATGGGCCTGCTGGTAAATGAGACCGCGCAGCAGGCTCGGCGGATTCTACAATCGAAGCAGTGAGCAAAGCGCGCCGGGAATCGGGCTCGGAGGGTCAAGGTATGCCCAACGGGGGCCGCGACGAGTTTTGGCGTCTGATGACGCGTTACCTTCCGGCGATTGGTCTGCTGCCGGCCAGCGTTCTTGCCGGATACGCGATTGGCTTTGGTCTTGACTATCTGTTTTCGACGACATTTCTCCGGTTCGTGTTTATGATTCTGGGGGTGGCGTCGGGGATCGTACAGCTGATGCGGATCCTCGGCAAGGATATGAAATGAGCCTGAAATGACCGTCGATTTCTACGAGCAGGCACTCCGGCGAGTGCGTCGTTTTGCCGTAGTCTTGGGATTGACCGGAACGGCCGCCGTCCTTATGGCGTGCGGTTTGCGGACCGCCACCGGTTTCATGCTGGGCGCAGCGCTTTCGATTCTCAATTTTCGAGGATTGTCGATGCTGGTAAATGTCATCGGCGGAGCGGCCAAGCCGGGGGCGTTCGCAGCCGTGCTGATTGCTCTGCGCTATCTCCTGATTGGCTGCGCTATCTATGTTATAGTGAGGTTTCTTGGGGTCACGCCGGCAGCTGTCATATGGGGACTGCTGGCTGCCTTTGCAGCTGTGATCCTGGAAATTCTCTACGAGTTAATCTTTCGTATCCATGAGTAAAACTGCGAGTGAAAACTGGTGAGTGAAAACTGGCTTACTGCCATCTTCAATAAATATCTAGCCGGTGCCGCCAACGCTGGCTTAGGGCTGTTCGGCCTTAAGGCGCAGGACGCCACGCACCCCTGGGAAACCTGGCTGGTGATGGAACTGCTTGTTGTTGCGATCCTGGTGATAACGGTTGCGATGGCTCGGTCCCGGCTTTCAGTAGATCATCCCGGGAAGCTCCAGCATGCGGCGGAGGGTGTTTACGGCTTCCTTCATACGCAGGCTTCAGAAGTTGGCATCGAGCACCCCGATAGATACCTCAACTTTTTTGCGACGTTATTCATATTCATTCTTGCGATGAATCTAATCGGGATCATCCCCGGTTTTGAATCGCCTACCATGACGGTCTATGTGCCTGCGGCGCTGGCGGTCTCGACTTGGGTTTACTACCACATCATGGGGGTTCGCGAACTGGGCTTCTGGAAATATTTGGCTCACTTCGGCGGGCCGATTCTGGCGCTGGCCCCCTTGATGTTTTTTATCGAAATTATCGGTCACGTGGCGCGCATGCTTTCGCTCACGGTCCGCCTTTATGGCAACATGTTCGCCGGCGAGCAGATTACCAATGTTTTTATAAGTCTTACCTACTTGGTGGTGCCCGTGCTTTTCATGGGTCTCCATGTGTTTGTTTCATTCCTGCAGGCTTACGTTTTCACCCTGCTCACGATGATCTATGTGAGCATTGGAACTTCGCACGAACATTAATCCGGCATAATCGCGTTCGAGCGTGAGCCGCCGTTCCCCCCGGTTCGGATTGGAACCACCTCCTCGGCGCAACTTTAATACACGAAAGGAAGGTACACGGAAATGCGAAACAAAATGATGCTGCTGATGGTGGTGCTATTCCTCCTGGCGGCCTGCCCGATCTTTGCGCAGACCACAGGCGGTTCGGGCATGGCTCCCGGTGAAGTGAAGTTCTTCGGCGCCATGTTGGGATTGGGACTAGCCGGCGGACTCTGCGGAATCGGCCAGGGCAGGGCGGTTGCCGGCGCCGCGGAAGCGATCGCGCGGAATCCCGCGGCAGCAGCTGGGATCCGATTTGCACTCATTCTTGGTCTGGTGTTTATCGAAACGCTGACCATCTATGCACTCGCTATTGTTTTGAGAGGGTAGGCGGTCTCCGCGGGGCGGCCGCGCAGGCGCCCGCCCCATTCATTATGAAGCTGCACGGCATTCTTCCACCCATCGCCACGCCCTTCGATCACCGCGGCGACGTATACAAGGTCAAGGTTCAGCACAACGTCGAGAAGTGGAATCGCACCGGTCTTACCGGCTACGTGGTTTGTGGCTCGACCGGCGAAAGCGTCTATCTGACTACTGAGGAGAAGCTCCAGTTATGGGAGTGGGTGGCGGAGTACGCCGCGTCGGACAAGATTCTGGTCTGCGGGACCGGCATGGAGAGCGTCCGCGAAACGGTTGCGCTCACGAACGCCGCCGCCGAACGCGGTTACAAGGCTGCGATGGTGCGCACGCCGCACTATTACAAGAACCTGGTGCATAAAATGGATGCCCAGATTCTATACTTCCGCGCCGTCGCGGATCAGGTAAAGATCCCGGTGATGATCTATAACTGGCCGCAAGTCACCGGCGTCGATATCTCAGCGGAAGCGGTTGTTACGCTGTCGCATCACCCAAATATTTTTGGAATTAAGGAAAGTTCGGGCAGTCTGGAAAAGTGCATCCAGATGATCAAGGATGTCGAACCGGGCTTTCAGGTATTAACCGGCTCGGCGCCTATTCTTGCACCGTCGCTGGCGATTGGCTGCGCGGGTGCGGTGCTGGCATTTGCCAATGCGGCGCCCTATGCGACTATAAGCATCTGGGAAGCCCATCGCTCGCGCGAGTTTGCGGCCGGCATGGACTGGCAGAACCGCATCTTGCGCGGGGCCCAACTCGTGACGGTTAAATACGGGATACCGGGCTTGAAATACGCCATGGATTTGAACGGCTATTACGGCGGTCCTCCGCGTCTCCCGCTGACTGCCATTACGCCTGAAGCCAAAAAAGAAATTGAGCAGGCTTTCGACGGACTCAAGGGCTGAGTGTACACAAAGCCGCCAGTTCGTTCTCACTGACCAGTTGATCGAAATCGACCAGTTTGCGGGGGCGCCCTTTGCCGCGCAATGCGCCACTGCGCAGATCGCGGTCGCGATAAACCACCACGTCGGAAATTCGATCCGCCACGAAGCCCAGCAGGTGCTGGCGGGTACCTGCCGTCAACTCCAAAACTACTATTTTCGGCTGGCTGCCCTGGCTGGCGTGCGGCAGCTGCAGTCTGCGGCGCAGGTCGATGACGCTCACCACTTGACCCTTCAGACTGGTGATTCCCAGCAACCCGCTGCGCCCGGCGGCCGCTGGCTCGAGGTCGGTAAGCGGCAAGATCCCGCGAATACAAGCCGCCTCCATTGCCAGATCCTGGCGAGCCACGCGAAAGGTCAGATAAGGCTTGGGCGAACTTCCCACGCAGGGCTTATCGTCGTGGGTTAGCGGTTCGTTAGCGCGCCGTCAGGTCGCGGAACTGCTCTTCATCGAAGCCCAGCGCGATTTTGGACCCTTGGACCAGAATCGGACGCCGGATCAAGTTGGGATGCTTCGACATCAGTTTGATCGCCTCGGCACGCGGCGGAGGATTGGTCTTCATCTTGCGTTCGCGATACAGCTCATTGCGGAAGTTCAAGAATTTGGTGTAATCCCGCGTGCCGATCAGTTTCTCGATCTCGCCTTCGCTGAGGCCTGAGTTGAGATCGATCTCCTCGACCTTCACGCCTTGTTCCTGGAGCCACTTCTTCGCCTTGCGGCAGGTGGAACAGGTGGGTTTTTGGTAGAACTTCATTTAGAACTTCTTCAGCTCTTCGACCACCGCATTGACGCCGCGTTTGCGGTAAATCTGCACCAGGCGCTGCTCCTCGGGCGAAGGCGCGATGACCCGGCGCAGCATGGGATCGTCCAGTTCGGCGCGGCTGGGAATCCATATCGAGCCATCGGCGAATTCCACGCTGGATACGAAACCCGTCATGCTTTCGACGGAAGTGCGCGGGTCAAAGCGCAACGCCGCATCCTGCAGAAGCTGGCTGGAACTGCTGGGCGGCAGGCGCGTCTCCGACGGCAAGGACGCCGCCAGAAACTCGCGCCCTTGCGAATCCCGCACAATCCAGCCCATCTCCAGGTAGCGGATCACGCGGGGGGAACGATTATGGACCACCAACTTCGGTCCCCGCGCCTCATTGCCCGCAATGCGCGCCATTCCACTGGTCGGTTCCACGGGAGCGTCAGGAAATTTCAGAAAGGCGAACTGCAGGTCGCGCTCAGTTGCGGTATTGGTTGCGCGCCCCCGCACCATTTGCACCCCGAACTGCGGCCGGTCGGCATCCCGCGCCAAGCTGGCCAGCAATTCTTTCTGCAATCCGTCGCGCCCGCCGTGCTCCAGCAGCGCCTTAAAGAACTGGCGGTCGCGGCGGGCTTCCAATTCCCAAACCATCATGGTCCGCCGCGATTGCAGCTTATCCGGACCGTAGAAATTCAGGTCGTCGAACAGAACGCCATCGAGGCTGATTTCGACCATGGGGCTTGCGCCTGCCGCAATCGGCCGCAACAGGTGTAAATCGCCGTGCACTGAAAATGTTTCGCCCGGCGCAACGTCCAGACTGGGCACCGAGATCGAACCTTTCCCGCCCGGCGTAGCTTCTTGCGCGAGCACGGCCAGCGTGATGCCCCGGATACGGCGCTGGCTGGCATTGCGCAGAGAGAGCGCCACGCGGACGTCGATCGCATAAGCGCCGCCGCGCACCGTGGCCGCGGAACCGCCCCATTCGTCACCCGCTAGGGTCACCGGCGCATCGTGCGGGAAATCGATCTTGTGCGCCAAACTCTGCTGTGTAACGTTCTGCGGACCGAACTGGCCGAATGCCAGCGCACTTGCTCCCAGCAACAGCGGCAAAATTCTATTGCGCATACACGCCTGTAATGGTGATTTGACCGGTGTCCGCATCGATATACCGCGCCCGCGCCGATCCCTGCACGCTTAGCGTCACATTCACCGGCCGCTCTCGTCCCTGCGACATGCCCA
>Ga0105239_10004515_pt1 | contig 16592 bp, 14 predicted proteins | sample KBSC44metaG_FD_92761 | JGI IMG/M metagenome (GOLD analysis project Ga0105239, IMG submission 92761) | Corn rhizosphere microbial communities from Kellogg Biological Station, Michigan, USA - KBS C4-4 metaG | ecosystem: Host-associated > Plants > Roots > Rhizosphere > Soil | place: Michigan, USA...
AGCCTGACTGCTCATTACCAGTAAATTTTCACCCTGGTTGTTTTGCACCTGCAACATATTGCCGGCAAAGTGATTCATTTGTTCAAGACTGATACTGATCAGCTCTTTGCCGGTTTGTTGTATCGTGTTCTGTACAACTGTTCTTTCTTTCAGATCAGGTAATGAGTCAAGACAAATAACCACATAGCGATCGGCCACACACATCATTACATTGGTATGATAAATAGCCTTGCCCGATGCATCGATTGCAATAAAGAGCACCGGCTTGTAGCTCATCTTCTTACAAAAATCTTCCAGCACCTGTTGATTGGTACGGGGCGAAAGACAGGCGTAAGCTATTTTATTGTCCCGGTCAAGCACCATACTGCCCGTGCCTTCCAGATACAACTGGTTGTTTTCATAATCAGTGAAGTCAACCATATTTTGAACGGTAAAAGTATGTTGTATCTTTTCCAGTACCTGCGGCTTGCGCTCCTGCCTGCGGTTTGCTGCAAACATGGGATACAGGCATATGGTATCGCTATCATGAAATGAAATCCAGTTGTTGGGGAATATGGAATCAGGCGTATGCGGTACAGGTGTATCATCTACCACCAATACATCAACGCCATTCGATCGCAGCAGGGTCACGAAGTTATCAAATTCCTTTTGCGCTTTTTCCTGTGCCGCCATATCTGCACCCGCTACCTGAAATGCATTGTTCACTGCTGTTTCGGCATTAAAACCAAAATCTACCGGCCGTATCATTAATATGTGTGATGTCGTTTGCATATTGTATAAGTCGTAGGTTCGCTTCTTCTGAATGTGATTTTATATATCTTCCCTCAGCAGCGGCATGCTCATGCAATGAAAACCGCCGCGGGCACGGGATAATTCAGCAGATGGAATAAGAATGAGCGTATCTTCCAGCTCATCAGGAGTTGTTTCTTCTTTTTCAAATTGCTCCAGTAGATCTTTTACATGAACAATACTGAACCCTGCATTGCGAAATGCCTCCACTGTTTTATCGTTTCTGTCATATCCTAACACTACGCCTTCTTTCAGCGCCAGTAAATTGCAGGAATCGGTCCATTGTTCACGGGTATCGAATGGGAACTGATTATTGCCCGAGTAAATAAATTTTACTTTCTGATCACTATCAAGATCATTGGTACTGATATCCATTAACAGATCTTCCAGATTATCGAAGAAAACAGGATTCTCAGGATCTTTTTTCTTAAACTGAATTATTTTGATTTTATCTTCTTTCTTACTGCCTTCCAGTATACGTTCTATAGGATCAGCATCTTCATGCTTTATGGCCTTTTTCGAAAAGGCGCCGAGCAATACCCACACATTTCGTTTTACCTGAGTAAAAATGGTATCGATGTGCATATAATCGCGGCGGCGCGGAATTTTTACAACCGTGATCTTTTTTACAATACTCTTATCAAACAACATTTTTACTACCTGATGCGCTGCTTCCATGGTAGTACGTTCGCTTATGCCTATTAATATGTGGTCTTTGCTAACTACCATTACATCGCCCCCTTCAAGGGTAACCCTTTTTTCATCGCCATCGTTTGGCAATAGAAAGTGATGGGAGGTGTCGGGGATTTCAAGAATGTTGTTTTGGTAACCTGCAAACATCGGGTGATTAAAGAAAATGTATTTGGCCAGCAAGGCTTCGCGTAAACGGGCTGTTTTGGCAGGCTTGTTTAACAATACATAATCGTTGATCACAATGCCTATATCGCGTGTGAAAATAAAATTCGGAATAGGAGGGAAGAGCAACCTGTCGTCCTCTATAGCTCCGGTAATAATAGTTTTTGATAATTTAAGCGGCGATAATTCAAGCAATTCATTTTGGGTGGCATAGGAGCAACCTTCTACTGCAACTACCGAAGCAATAAGTTTTAATCTGATTTCCTGGTCTTCAAGAATTTCAGCAAGCAACCATTCCAGTTCAACTACTTTATCTGATTTAAAAAACTCCTCTTTTTCCGGTTTATAAAAATCGCGGTTACTTTCAGGAGCGTCTATCTGATGCAAAGATCCTCTGATCTTTTTGGGATCAAGAAAGTATAATAATATTTTGGTATAATAGTCATATTCTTTTCTGCGCATGGTATCAAGATGCACGATATCTTCAAACAGCCAGTCCTGCGCTTTGGAAGGAACAACTTTTCCTAATCCGCTATCGGGGCTATGTACCAGTAATCGTCGTAATCTGCCTACTTCTGATGTAACCTCTATTACTTTCTTTTCTTTATGTGCCATACCTGATTGAAAAATTTTTGCTGAAAGGTAATAAATTAGGGCCTCTCTTAGAAAAAATAGGCGAACGATTGTTAGTTTTTGTGACTAATTCTATTATTTTTGCGGCCAGTTACTAAATTCGTATTATGCAATTTCAACTCAGTGAAGAACATTTGATGATTCAAAAGGCCGCACGCGATTTTGCCCAGAGCGAGTGCCTGCCAGGCGTTATTGAACGGGATGAACACCAGAAATTTCCCCGTGAACAGATTCTAAAACTCGCAGATCTGGGTTTTATGGGTATGATGGTTAATCCTGAATATGGCGGAGCCGGCATGGATACTGTAAGTTATGTGCTGGCCATGGAAGAGATCAGTAAAGTAGATGCCAGCGTGAGTGTTTGCATGAGTGTAAACAATAGCCTGGTTACCTGGGGGCTGGAAAAATTCGGATCAGAAGAACAAAAGCGAAAATACCTGACACCGCTTGCACAGGGCCGTAAAAACGGTGAACTGTATATAGGCGCTTTTCTATTAAGTGAGCCTGAAGCAGGCAGCGACGCTACTTCACAACGGACCTTTGCCGAAGATAAAGGTGACTATTATTTGTTGAACGGAACCAAAAACTGGATCACCAATGGATCTTCAGCTTCGGTATATCTGGTAATGGCGCAATCTGATGTTTCCAAAGGAAGCCATGGCATTAATGTATTCATTGTTGAAAAAAGCTGGCCCGGCGTAACAGTAGGCGCCAAAGAAAATAAGCTGGGCATTCGCGGTAGCGATACCCATAGCATTACTTTTACCGATGTAAAAGTGCCTAAAGAGAACCGTATAGGAGGCGATGGCTTCGGATTTACATTTGCCATGAAAACCCTTGCCGGTGGCCGCATTGGTATAGCATCACAGGCATTGGGAATTGCCAGTGGCGCTTATGAGCTCGCTTTAAAGTATTCAAAAGAAAGAAAGGCATTTGGTAAAGAGATCATGCATCATCAGGCTATTCAGTTTAAGCTGGCCGATATGGCTACACGTATTGAGAGTGCCCGTCTACTTTGTTTGAAAGCCGCCTGGGAAAAAGATGAACATCTCGATTATACAGTAAGCTCTTCCATGGCAAAGGTATTCGCCAGTGAAACTGCTATGTGGGTAACCGTAGAAGCCGTACAGATCCATGGAGGTTATGGTTTTGTAAAAGAATACCATGTTGAACGCCTTATGCGTGATGCCAAGATCACCCAGATTTATGAAGGTACCAGCGAAGTGCAACGAATTGTGATCAGCCGGTCGATCTTGAAATAGTAGTAGTTAAAAATATATTGCATTATCATATAAGCCCTCTCTTACCGGAGGGCTTTTGATATTTTAACCCTTGTTCAATGCTACCTTTGGCACGAATATTAAATGGTTGATTGAATAAATTAAATAAGGATGGCTGTTAATATAGAATCATATCTGAAGATCACCCAAGCATTAAAACCTCAGCAGGTTACGCTGGTAGCGGTATCAAAAACCAAACCAGTAGCAGATATACAGGAATTATACGACTTAGGGCAGCGCGATTTTGGCGAGAATTATGTACAGGAGCTCGCGGAAAAACAGCTACTGCTACCAAATGATATCCGCTGGCATTTTATTGGCCACCTGCAATCAAACAAAGTAAAATACATTGCCCCGTTTGTACACCTGATACATGGAGTAGATAGCTATAAATTGCTGCTGGAAATTGATAAACAGGCCCGTAAAGCCGGTCGGGTCATTAACTGCCTGCTACAGGTTCATATTGCCCTGGAAGAAACCAAATTTGGCTTTAATGAACAGGAATTGCTGGAGGCTATGGAATCTATCCATAAATACAAACTGGCCAATGAACTTCAACATATTGAAGTAATAGGCTTAATGGGCATGGCCTCATTAACTGATGATCTTGAACAGGTTCGGAAAGAATTTAAATACCTGAAACTGCTGTTTGACCAATGCACCCAGCTACCGGGGCATAGTAACCTGAATACGCTTTCGATGGGTATGAGCAATGATTATCAGGTAGCTATAGAAGAAGGAAGTAATATGATACGCATTGGTAGCCTGCTGTTTGGCGCACGCCAATAATGCTTATCGGGATTTAGCGTTAATTCATCGCCGTTTTGCCTACAAACATCGAATTGATTATGCACCTGCCATTTGCCTGTATATCTTTGACTTACATAATTAAATAGTGTTTTTCATAGGTTATTGATTAATGGTAAAGGGCTGTTTCTACAGCTCTTTTTTCTTTTCTACCTCTTGCGATAATAACATTATCGGGCATTCTTCAATGTTACCCAAATATTATTTTCTCTCAAATATGCACTTTAGGGTTACCTTTTAGCGTTTTTTGTATAAATTTACAACGGATTTAAACAGTTCTTTTTTATCCCACTCTTAACGCTGCTTGTCTTTCACTTGGTAATCAACAGCTTGCCCCCAATCTGAACGATTTGCTTTCATATTATTAATTTTTTGTAAAAAACAAAATGAATATGAAAACAAACATGCTGAGCAAAATCGCTCCCGTAAAGAAAATGGTTATTATGTTGCTGGTGGTTATTTCCACACTCACTTCTGCAATAGCCAAAACTTCTGATTCAACCATCGATGATGAAAATGCCTCGGTTTCTTGCCTGAAAATGGAAGAAGGTCAGGTATATTTCAAGATTAAGTATGATAATGTCGATGGTAACCGGTTCGACATCGTTGTAAATGATGGCGCCGGCGAAAACCTGTATCGTGCAACCTTCACCGGTAAAAACTTCAATAGGGTTTTCAAAGCTCCTGTTGACAATGGCAGACTGGTGATCATTATTCGCGATAACAGCAATAAAACCAGTCATACATTTGAATTGACTACCGAAGCAAAAATGGTACAGCAGATCTATGTGAAAAGAATGTAGTCCCGGCTTATCTCAATACCAATTTGCAACCGGCAATATGCAATTGGCGATAGTTACTTTTTAGATATAGTGTATGTATATTCAGGCACTAATGCCCCGTTGGGCTAACCTGTAGCTTTTCATTATAAACTTATTGAAACAGGCTGCAAGAGTTACGCCCTTCGGACTACGCCTGATGATGTTGAAACCCGGTGAGAATTACGTAAATTTGCCAAATTCAATCAATTGGAGTATTATGGCAGAGACTACCACACCGGAAGAAAAGAGTCTGAATTTTATAGAAGAAATTATCGAGGAAAATCTGAAATCGGGCAAATACAGTTCTATTGTTACCCGTTTTCCTCCTGAGCCCAATGGCTATTTGCATATTGGTCATGCTTCCAGTATCTGTTTGAATTTTGGTCTTACCAAAAAATATCCCGGATACACCAATCTTCGTTTTGACGATACCAATCCGGTTACCGAAGACACCGAGTATGTTGAAAGCATTAAAGACGACATTCGCTGGCTTGGTTTTGAATGGAAGAATGAATTATACGCCTCTGATTATTTTGACCAACTATACAATTTCGCCGTCACATTGATAAAAAAGGGACTGGCGTATGTTGATGACTCCACTTCCGAAGAAATAGCGGCCATGAAAGGTACGCCTACTGAGCCGGGCAAAAACAGTCCGTACCGCGACCGTTCTGCAGAAGAAAATCTCGACCTCTTTGATCGAATGAAAAAAGGTGAGTTTGCCGATGGTTCCCGTACCCTGCGGGCGAAGATCGATATGGCAAGCCCTAACATGCTCATGCGTGACCCGGTATTATATCGCATTAAGCATGCACATCATCACCGCACCGGCGATAAATGGTGTATCTATCCTATGTACGATATGGCGCACGGTCAAAGCGATTCCATTGAGCATATTACCCATTCTATTTGTACACTGGAGTTTGTGCCTCATCGTGAATTGTACGACTGGCTGATCAACAACCTGAACATATATCCCTCGCATCAATATGAGTTTGCCCGCCGTAATATGAATTATACGGTAACCAGCAAAAGAAAGCTGCTGCAACTGGTAAACGACAAACACGTTACCGGATGGGATGATCCCCGCATGCCTACCATCAGCGGATTACGCAGGGCCGGATATACTCCTGAAAGTATCCGTGACTTTTGCGAGCGTATTGGTATTGCGAAAAGAGAGAACATGATCGACGTATCACTGCTGGAATACTGTGTACGCGAACACCTGAATAAAGTGGCGCTTCGCAGAATGGTGGTATTTGATCCTGTAAAAGTAATTCTTACCAATTACCCTGCCGATGGTCCTGTTGAAATGGTAAAAAGTGAAGATAATCCTGAAGATCCCAATACTACTTCCCGCGAAATTCCCTTTAGCAGAGAGCTGTATATCGAGCGGGAAGATTTCATGGAAAATCCGCCTAAAAAATTCTTCCGTCTGGCGCCGGGGCAAATGGTGCGGCTAAAAAGCGCCTACATTATCAAATGCGAAGATGTAGTAAAAGACAGTAACGGAAAGATTACCGAAATACATTGTACTTATATTCCTGAAAGTAAAAGCAATGCTGATACATCGGGTATTCATGTAAAAGGCACCCTGCACTGGGTAAGCGTACCACAGGCTATTACCATAGAAATGCGCCTGTACGACCGCCTGTTCAGAGTTGAGGATCCTGCCAATGAAGAGGGTGATTTTAAAGATTATATCAATCCCAATTCATTACACGTGATCACCGGCGCCTATGCAGAACCTTCTTTAAAAAACGCGAAGTTTGATGAGCGTTACCAGTTTTTAAGAAAAGGCTATTTCAGCCTTGATAAAGATACTTCAGAAGAAAAGCTGGTATTTAACAGAACAGTTACCCTTAAAGATACCTGGGCTAAAGAACAGAAGAAATCTTAAAATATTGAATATCGAATTTTAAATGTCGAATATTGAAGTGCGTTCGCTTCGGTATTCGACATTCATCATTGGACATTTAATATTCGCTGTGATTATCCGGCTGAAACAGGTCGTAATGGATACGCCGGGCTTTCTGCCTCACCGCTGCTAATTTCTTTTATAAGAGGCGTATTGCTTATTATGGGCTCGTCTGTATTCGCTTTCTTATGCGCATTTAATAATTCCTGTTGTTCCTTTGCTTTTCCAATATAATAGTATAATTCGTAGTGGGCAATAATTTTGCGATCTATTCCATAGTTTATCAGTTCGCCTGTGCTGATACCCGATGCATGTAATCTTGAAATAAATTCATCTGCATTATGCTCAAATAATTCAGGAATAACTATTTCTTTTAAAATTCTTCCCTGAATGGAACCAGAGATCAGCAGGGTATCAATTAACTGCGACTGGTCTTTTATTTTAGCCTTTAATCTTTTTCCTTCCCGGTGAATGACTTTAAGCATTTGCACATACAGAATACCGGTTATACAAATACCAATGATCACCCATTGCAGGTGATTAAACAGGAGCTTTCTTATAGTTGGTGTAACAATTGAAGTAGCGATTAATATAAGCGACAGAACAATCTGCACAAGGATAGCATAACGCGTGCGCATACTGGGTGTTTTGGGTTATTTTACTAAAATCAGGTCTTGCTACAATATACGACGAAGTGCAGGAGTGGGGTATCGCTTAAATTAGTAGAAGTCACTTCTTCAACTTCGCGTAATCAAATACCAGATTGCAGAATGCCTTCACACCTACATCCAGGTGGCTGTCGTCGATATAAAAATCGGGGGTATGATGCGCAGGTGCTTTTTCTTTATCGGCTCCTTTGGGCATGCCTCCAAAGTATATAAAAAAGGCAGGTGCTTTTTCTCCGTAATAGGAGAAATCTTCTGAACCGGTTACCCATTCACGCTCTTTTACATTTTCCTTTCCTGCTGTTCTTTCAAGTGTTGGCACCATCATTTTTACCAGTGCAGGATCGTTGTAGATTACCAGCGTTTTGGTATCAATGGTCACTGTAGCGGTAGCGCCCATAGCTGTTGCTATGCTGGTGGCGATTGTACGGATGCGCTCATGGGTTTCTTTTTGCATTTTACTGTCAAGCGTGCGGATGGTACCCTGTAGTACTGCTTCTTCAGGAATGATATTGGGGCGCACACCGCTATGGAATTTTCCCACTGTAATTACTACAGGGGCTTTGGTAAGCTCTGACTGACGACTCACAATAGTCTGCAACGCATTGATAATTTCAGTGCCTACAACAATGGGATCAACACCTTTCCAGGGTTGCGAACCATGGCTTTGTTTTCCTTTGATGTTAATGGTAAACCAGTCAGACGAGGCCATAAAAGCGCCCGGCTTATATTCAAATGTTCCCGCTTCAATATCTGCTTCGATGTGCATTCCAAATACCGCATCTACTTTGGGGTTATCCATAACGCCTTCTTTCACCATGAGTGGTGCGCCTCCTTCTTCATTGCCGGGAGGGCCTTCTTCGGCAGGCTGAAAAATGAACTTAACAGTTCCCGGTACGTCTTTCTTCATGGATGACAATACTTCAGCGGCACCCATCAGCATCGCAACGTGACTGTCGTGCCCGCAGGCATGCATAACAGGAACGGTATCGCCCATATATTCTGCTGTAACAACAGATTTAAAAGGAACATCTACGCGCTCTTTTACCGGCAATGCATCCATATCGGCACGAAGGGCTACCACCGGCCCGGGCAAACCACCATGCAATATGGCTACTACACCGGTTTTCGCTACACCTGTTTGTACATCGAGCCCCAGCTTTTTCAAATAGGTAGCAACGTATTCTGCAGTATGGTATTCCCGGTTAGATAGTTCGGGATGCTGGTGCAGATATCTGCGCCATTCAATCACCTGTGGTAAAATAGCAGTTGCTTTTTGGGTAACAAGTACTTCGCGGTTCTGTTGCGCCTGGCTGGTTGTTGTGATAACAAGCACAAAAAGCATTAGTCTGGTGAAGCTCTTCAAAAGATGCATTGTCGGTTTGTTTTGCTGAATGTAAAAAATATTTACGAGTTACAGTCGTACTAAATAGATGATTTTTAATGAAATGTGTTTGTTTTTCGGACTGTTGATAATTCGGGGCTCCCTGATAAATAATAAGTAAAAATATTTATCGTTTTATACAGGTTTTTAACCCCCGAAAACCATTCGAAATGCCCGTACCCATGCCGAAAATCACCTATTCAGGTGATAAGATGCACATTTATAAACTGTTGTGCAGTTTATTGCTGTTACATCTGGTTACATCCCAATGCTTTTCCCAAAACATTGGTAACTGGGCCTTCAGCAACACAGCAACCGGCACGGGTGGAACTTATAATACGGTTTCTACAGCTGCTTTCAGTTCGGGAATAACTTCAACTGCATACAATGCGAACGTTGAGTTTTTTGGTGAAGGGGGATGGCCTTCTGGTGCTTTAAATACCAATGCTTATCTGCAGTTTAGTATTAGTCCCAATACAGGCTATCAATTAGATCTTAGCGGTCTTATACTACGCCTTCGTCATAGTACTACAGGCGCCGGTTCCGGATCAGGGCCTACCCAATGGAGTTTGCGTTCAAGCCGTGATGGATACACCTCAGATCTTGCTTCAGGAACTCTTACTAATTCCTATAACGACTTTTCTGTTTCTCTTTCAGGATTTTTGAATATTTATACTACGGTTACGTTTCGTTTGTATGGATATACTGCAGTTGTAACATCTGGTGGACTGAGCCGCCTGGTGGTAGACAATATCAGCATTCAGGGAATAGGCGCTGTTTTACCATTGCAGCTAACCGGCGTACAGGCAAACCGCGATAATTCAAAGAATGTTGCTATAAAATGGCAGGTAGCCAATGTTCAGGAAGGAACGCATTTTCATGTGCGCCGTTCCATAAACGGAACTGATTTTACCGATATCAACAGCTTTACCGAACAACAAACTCAAAACGCCAATTCTTATAGTTATACCGATGCCGATCTGCCCGCAGGAACTCCACAGTTGTATTATCGTATTGAAGCAAAAGAACCTTCCGGCTGGACGTTGGTTTCCTGGCTGGTTTCGGTTAATAATAAAACAAATGGCGCATCTCAGATAAGTTATACAACTGTGCAGGGACAGTCATTAGTAACTTCTTTGCAGGTGACCGATAAAGGACCATATACTTTAATGATTGTATCGGCAAATGGTGCGTTGCTGCAAAAAAGATCAGTAAATCTGGAGGCTGGTACAAATGTGATCAATCTGCCATTGAGTCAAATGGCACATGGTACTTATGCAATAAGCCTGATGAATAATGGATTGATCGATAGTAAGCGATTCGTTTATTAACTAAGGCAGGAATGCCTTACTTATATTCTCCATACACTTCTCTTAATGTGTCGGCGATTTCGCCCAGGGTGCATTTTTGTTCTACCGCTTCAATGACGGTAGGCATAATATTTTCACCGCTCGTGGCTTTGTCTGAAAGATATTGCAGTATCTGATCGCATTTCGCGGGATTGCGATTATTGCGCAACGCAGCCAGCTTCTGGCTTTGTATCTGCCGTATTGAATCGTCTATTCTGAAAACCGGCGTATTGTCTTTTTCTGTTGTTTGAAATTTGTTTACACCTACAATGATCTTTTCATTCGTTTCAATTTTTCGCTGGTATTCATACGAACTGCGGGCAATGGCTTCCTGTATAAAACCCTGTTCAATGGCTGATACACTGCCACCCATGGCATCGATAGTAGCGATTAGTTCATATGCTTTTTGTTCTATTTCATTGGTAAGCGCTTCTACGTAATAAGAACCTGCTAGCGGATCAACCGTATCAGGTGCACCACTTTCAAAAGCAACGATCTGTTGTGTGCGCAATGCAATACGGGCAGCTTCTTCTGTGGGTAGGCTTAATGCTTCATCGAAACCATTGGTATGAAGTGACTGAGTGCCGCCCAATACGGCAGCCAGTGTTTGCACTGTTACACGGGCAATATTATTTTGTGGCTGCTGGGCAGTTAAAGTGCTGCCACCGGTTTGTGTATGAAAACGTAGCATCATGGCTTTGGGATCGGTAGCGCCCAGTTCTTTCATCATATGCGCCCACATACGGCGTGCTGCCCTGAATTTGGCTATTTCTTCAAACAGGTTATTATGGGCGTTGAAGAAGAATGATAATCGTCTACCGAATACATTTATATCAAGTCCTTTTTCCAGTGCTGCTTTTACATAAGCTTTGCCATTGCTGAGGGTGAACGCAATTTCCTGAACGGCCGTGCTGCCCGCTTCGCGAATATGATAACCCGAAATGGAAATTGTATTCCATTTTGGTAATTCTATACTGCACCATTCAAAAATATCGGTAATAATGCGCATGGAAGGCTGAGGCGGATAGATATATGTTCCGCGTGCAGCATATTCTTTTAAAATATCGTTCTGGATAGTACCGGATATTTTTTTTAGATCGGCGCCCTGTTGTTTGGCCAGTGCTACATACAACGATAACAGAATAAAAGCAGTGGCATTGATGGTCATTGAAGTAGAAACATCTTCAAGCCTGATGCCTTTGAACAACGTTTGCATGTCTTCAATACTATCGATGGCAACGCCTACTTTACCTACTTCTCCTTCTGCCAGCGGATGATCGCTGTCGTACCCGATTTGCGTAGGCAGGTCAAATGCCACACTCAGGCCCATTACACCCTGAGACAACAGATAGTGATAACGTTTGTTGCTTTCTTCGGCGGTAGAAAAGCCGGCATACTGGCGCATTGTCCATAGTTTGCCGCGGTACATATCTTCCTGCACGCCCCTCGTAAAGGGAAACTGACCGGGTTTTTCGGTCATGTTACCGGGCTGCACATCATCCGTTGTGTAAATCTCTTTTATTTCAATACCACTGTCGGTAGTTATCTTTTTATCTGGCATATCGTTTTATTTTGAAGTCGGAAGTCTGAAGTACAGTTTTCCTGGCTTCTGTCTTCAGTCATTACATCAGCTTCTTCGCTTCATAGCTCAACACATCGGCTACCACATTATGCAGAGAAGCTTTGGGCGACTGCATAAGCATTTCAAGAATACTGCGATTCAGGTCCTGCCCGGTAGCTTCGGCTGGTAAAAAGGAAGCTATCTGGTTTATGATCAACAGGTTCTGATCTTTTAAATTACGCACTGCTTCCCATGATTCGGGGGTTACGTATATCTGTTGTGTTACATTATACTCATATTCCTGTCTTATTTGCTGGGTTAGCACAGTTTGCATTTCCCGGGCGCTAAGGCCTGGCTGATTTACCCGGCTGATCAGGTTAGGCAAGGCAATGCGGTCAACGAGCAACATCAATCGTTCATAGGCTTGCAATTGAAGAGGTTGGGTAGGAGGCGCCGCTGATTTTTGCTTTTCGTGCTGATCTAATGCCTGGTTTGCCTCTCTGCGTTGTTTCCAAAGTGCGTAAGCCAGGGCGCCGCCCAGTGTAAAAGCAATTATCAGTGAAATGACCATTTGCGTTGTGGTTATCATCCGGTTGGTTTTAGGTGAGCAAAAATACAGTTTGTAGGTTTAAGTTCTAAGTTATTAGTTTATAGTTCTGTAGTTACTAATTAACCCATATAAAGTCCGGCGTTTAAACGTCAGACTATACATGGTATTGCCTTGATGCCTTTTTCGTAAATTTGCCTTTTAAACAATTCGATTATGGACATGACAATGGCCGCTCCTGTGACGTTTACAACCGATGCCCTTGCAGAGATACGACGCCTGATGAGTGAACCCGGTTTTGATACCGGAAAATACCTGAGGGTAGGCGTAAAAGGCGGTGGTTGCTCCGGACTTTCCTACGTGCTGGGTTTTGACGATAAACAGGACAATGACGAAGTATTTGAATACGACGGAGTCACTTTCATTATGAATAAATCACATGGTATTTATTTGATGGGCATGCAGATTGACTGGGCCAATGGGTTAAATGCCCGTGGGTTTACTTTCAATAATCCCAATGCCAGCAAAACCTGTGGCTGCGGAACTTCTTTCGCTGTGTAACAATTTGCTTCCCTCAAATTTCTCGCAAGGCATCCCTCGGCTTCGCTCAGGATTTCATCACTTAATATAAATCAAAACTCCTGAGCGGAGTCGAAGGATGCGAGAAACATATTATTTTTTTACTTATCTTCATCTAATAAGCCTTACCGCCAATACAAGGCGTGATCTCCTTGCATTCTTCTTTTAGTACCAGCCTGTTTTTACAACACTTTACCGGATGTTTTAATGCACATACGAAATGTATGATAGTTCTTCTATTTTATCACCTTTAAACTTTGCTCACATGCGTACGTTACTAAAAGCTACGTTAGATGTAACTGCTTCAAACAGGGCCATTAAAGATGGTTCCCTATCAAAGATTATGCAGGAAATGATGGAACAGCTTCAACCCGAGTCCAGCTACTTTACCACACTAGATGGCTGCCGCTCCTGCCTTATGGTATTTGACCTGAAAGATCCCTCACAATTGCCCATGATTGCAGAACCTTTTTTCCTGAATCTGAATGCCAAAGTTGAATTTTGCCCGGTTATGAATGCCGAAGACCTGAAAAAAGGTCTGGAGGAGTTGGAACATGCACATCATTTAATGGAAGCGTGATCTGGATGAGTTAACAGATTGCCAGGTTGATAAGTTAATAAGTTGACAGGTTAACAATCGGTATATGCCACGTTTTAAACCGCTGGCTATGTATAGGTTTTTGTAACTTCCCAACTGATTGCCTTATCAACCTGGCAATTTATTACCTATGCCTTACAATGAAAAACTAGCTGATCGTATACGTGAAGCAATTGCCGAGTGGGGCGATATAGAAGAAAAGAAAATGTTCCGTGGTATGTGTTTTATGCTGAATGGGAAAATGTGCATATGTGTAAGTGCTGATGAAATGATGTGCCGCATTGATCCTGATATATATGAAACCGCGTTGGAAAATCCGGGTGTAAGAGCTATGGTTCATAATGGAAGAACAATGAAAGGATTTGTTTATATAAGTCAGGATGTAATTAAATCAAAGAAAGAATTTGAATATTGGGTACAGTTATCACTGGAGTTTAATAAAAAAGCAAAGGCTGCCAAAAAGCCAAAGAAAAAATAACACCTGGTTATAAAAAAAAAGCCTCATCGATATGAAGCCTTCTTTAAACGATAATGATTGTATCGTTTCTTCTTTATTATGAAAAAAGCATGTTTTCTATTTTTTTACCGGTAAGCCTGTTCGCCATAAGTGCTATCCTTATCATCTTACTTTTTGGTTCAACATTAATTATTCAATTGTCGTTCCATACCGGTGTTGTATAATGTTAATAGCAGTTTATTGAAATATGTTACAGGTATTTTAAAAGGCAGGTTTTTTTATAAATGATTATAAATCATTTTTCTGGTTATTTACATTAAATCATTTGTTGATAAACTTTAATGTAAAAATCGTCAGTCTGCTGTTTAAGTGACAGGAAATTTTAGCAGTGTTGAAATAAAACTACAAATAAGGTGGTGTTTAGAGTACACAGCATTGGCATGAAGGCTTTAAAAATAAAAAGTGAAGTATCGCGAAATTACGGGGACTTGTGAAGTACCAAAAAGGTAATCTATTCCATTTCACAATGGGCTTGCTGTACAAAATCTTCAGTTACGCCCAATAACTTTGCTGTTTGTGTGATAGTAAAACCATTTAATAACAGACTTTTTGCGGCCATTTTGATGCCCTGATTGAGACCTTCCTTAAGGCCCTGATTACGGCCTTTTGCGAGGCCTTCTTTTAGACCTTCTTTTAGACCTTCTTTTAGACCTTCTTCAAGGCCTTCTTTGAGCGCTTGTTCTTTAAGCCATTCACGCTGAGCGTATTCATCCCATTGCGCCATTAAAACTCTGTCATGATAATTCATATACTCCTCCTTTGACAAGTTAGCAATTTCGGCTATGGTAAACAACTTTTGAAATATTCCCTTATTCAAATATACAGGAATTTTTTCTAAGTGGTTCATGTGTTTCAATGCAAACAGCCAGCGATCAAGATCTGTTTCCAGTTCATTTTCCTGCTTATTGAACTTGGGAATTTCTATAAAAATGTATTCCAGCTTATTATAAAATACTTCCTTCGTTGATTGATATGTTAGTCGTACACGATGAAGGAAGGATTGGGGATCACTGTCATCAAAACAAAAATCCATTATACCAATAAGATACACTTCTTTTAAACTATAGTTCCAATCAGGGGCGCCTTTGGGCGCCAAATCATGTATATGCGCAGCAGTGTAATATACCATCCTGTCTTTAAAAAAGCGCTGACTCATTCGCTGCACCTCAATAATAAACTTCTCACCGTTCTGGCTGGTGCAGGTTAAGTCGTATATCGACCGGCGAAAATCGTTTTGCGGTCCGTGGTTTTCGTTTTTGTTATACGATAGATCAACAATACGCTTTCTTCCTTCAAACAGCTCATTTAAAAAAGCGATGAGTAATTCTTTGTTGGGCTCACTACCAAAAAGGAACTTGAAACCAAAATCACTTAGTGGGTCAATAAACTTTCCAATCTGTATTTCAGGCGGCAACTTATGCTCCGACATAGGCATCAATGTTATAAAATGAAGATAAGCCGCATCCTGTCGCGTATCCGTTTATAAACGTTTATAAACGTTTATAAACGGATAAGTTATCCACATATAGTAAAAAAGAAAGGCACTTACGGGTAATGAACCACGTAAGTGCCTTTCTTTTATTAATAGCAAACTTATATTTCCAGATGACCGCGTACCCCGATAATATGTACCGGACCACGGTCTTTGTTGTATGCGGGATTGATTACAAATTGGTAATCCGGACTAATTGATAAGAATATCTTTGGAATGGTGAATTTGTAATAGGTTTCAAAAATGGCTTCGTGACCATAGTTGAGGTAACCATCACCGATGATAAAACCATAACCACCGGCTTTTAAATAATCACGATGAGGGCCCGAAATGCCATTTATAACTACAGCTGCACCAAACGCATCATTTTTTCTTTTCCATGCTGCCCCATTCAATGCAATGCCTCCTGATACCGACTGGTCAATTTCAGTAAAGGCCCATGTTTCATTTTTACCATCATTCCAGCTGCCGCGAATAAACACACCTGCATTGTCTGAAATTTCGTGCTCCATAGAAATGCCAAAGCCATTTTTTGTTTTGGGGTCAGTTCTTACTGATGTAATATCAGGCGTTACAGGATCCTTTCTGATGGCTTCTTCATAGTTACCCATTTTTGCCAGGTTATGGAAGAATAACAGCCGGATAACGCCATGCCGGTTAGGGATGAGCCGGATATTTTTTTCACCTTCCCATGTAAGACCATAAGCATGTGCAATATCATTATCGAGCTTAGGCCCGTTGGCATAAGTAGGCATTTGCGTCATGGATATACGCGTTGCCCATGATGGCGTATGATA
>Ga0105239_10004517_pt1 | contig 16590 bp, 16 predicted proteins | sample KBSC44metaG_FD_92761 | JGI IMG/M metagenome (GOLD analysis project Ga0105239, IMG submission 92761) | Corn rhizosphere microbial communities from Kellogg Biological Station, Michigan, USA - KBS C4-4 metaG | ecosystem: Host-associated > Plants > Roots > Rhizosphere > Soil | place: Michigan, USA...
CCTGAGCGAGAGTCGTATCGCATCACCTGGGGATGGATAGATCCAAGGCATACGAAGTGCATCATCGGTCGGGCTGCGTAAAAGAATAACCACTAGTCCTGCTTGGCCGGTGTTTCTGATGAGGACGCCCGCGCCCACCTGCCATGATCTACACCTAATTGTTAGTTACATATTCGTACTTGCGACTCTGGGGAAGACAGGGGTTGTTTCACTGGATGTCGAGGCGCAGTACGAGTTATACGAGAATAGCACAGCCCACATGAGATGGTGCAAAGATATCACAAGATCTTTTCTCCACCCGGATGCAGTTTCATCTTCAATGGGATGGTGACTTCTGAGCTCCAAGACCGACGTCTAGATGGAAGGTCGCCGGGCTGGCATCGCACTAAGGGCAGTCTGACACTAGGGATGAGTCTAGTCTGCTATTCCTATTCGTCGTAGGGAACGATATATGTGAAAGGCGGTGGTGATGTGAGCAAAAGTCATCAGTAATGCGAACTCTGATTGGAAACAAATGGAGTCCTCGAGACACCTTTAGGTATCGGGTAACGCCGCCTCTGTGGGCCTCGCTTGGGATAACGGGGTTGCCTGTTGCGATCAATGAGGGCGAAGGGGGGTTCAGGCATATCGATAAGCAAGTACAATGCGGGCTGACCACCTCGTTCGCGTGGAACTGCTCGCTGGAAGCAGAAGCGACGATGCTCGAAACAGAATGTGTCGAGTCCGGATCGAGACCGCCCAGGCCGGCCAAGGAGGATATGCATAGCCACAGCTTAAGCGAACGGAAGCTCATCTATCCGTTGCAAAATCCTCCGTGTCGGGTTGCTCGCGCACAACATGAGACGAACAGATTGTTTAGAGAGAGTGAAGAAAGAGGAATGGATGTAGACAAGGAAGAATTAATGTAGCTCTAGGAGCAGCCAATCGGGAAAGAGCTGTCATGTTTCAACCACTCCACACCATGCCCAATTATGGTTTAGTCCTGTTTCTCTTCCAGCCTTGGCATCAAGGCACTATTCCTCGCTTAAGGAGAAGTCAGACACAACCTATCCTCCCGAGGGTGCTATCCGGAGCTTGAGGTGCTGGATTTACTGTTTTCGTCGGTAAGAATCCCACCAATTGCGATCATGTCAAGCTTCTTTGTGCCGAGCATAGGGCTGACACGCATCAGTAACACGCACCAACAACCTCTGCTTACGGAGGAAAAACTCGACCAGAAACCAGAATACTCCTCTAGTCTCTACTGCTACACCTAAATTTAGTCACAAAGACCGGATCTGGCACAGATGAAGTTTCGAGTCGATTTGGAAAAGCATCCTGCTGAAGACATCGACCAGATACTGTGAAAATCATAGTGCACAATCCGATACATCCTCAGACCGTTTTGGGTGCTGTGTCGAATGGTCCAGATATCCGAAGCAGCTGTACGCACACAGTCGTAGGTGTGATCCAAAAGGCCTCTCTGTTTTCAATTTTGTATCAACAGAGCGAGCAAACAACCGAAGTATCATCAACATCCCGCTGGTAACAGGTGTAGCCTGGGCAAGTTGGAAAGTCAGAGAGCCAGGAAACAACTAAACCCACACAGGTCATGGACTATCAGTCCATCACAGGAAGTCAGAACACCAGTCGAGGACTCAAAAACGCCATTATTTCGTGGATCTCTACTTCTGTTGGTACACGATTTACCTACCATGTTCATATCATAAATTTCCTAGGTAGTCTCTTAAATGAAGTGCGTGACAAGGAATTCTGTTGTTTTCACACCTCCTATTTGTTGTATAAAGTTGCTTGCTTTCTGAAATGCTTCGGTTCAGCCATTGCCCCTTTGAGGCCTTTCGAGCCAGGCCGACCTCCTGATGAAAAGAAATTGAGCTCGCCCAAGGGCAAACTTACATGCTTTCCACTTCTCCTCTGTTCTGCCTTCACCCGCGTCACCTTCTATCTTGCTGCCTCGAAGTATATGATGAGATACCGTCTTGACAACTTTTCGAGGCCATTTTATCATTGGACCAGCTCATTTTCGCATCCTAGGATGATGGTTGTCTGCATTCAAGTGGAGATCGGAAGACGGGTCAATGGAGGCCTGGAGAGCGTCGAAAGATATGGTACCGCTAGAAGCAGGGCCTTACTCTGGTAAGGGAATGCTCCTGTAAGATCCCTAGACAAGCCTTCAATTGTTTTCTCTTTGTTTCCCTCACGTAACATTACAATACTGCTTCACAGGAGTTTCGACGGAATCCGCTCTTTGGACTTAAGGGGTAGCTACTGGCTTGATGTAAACACCTGGTTGAGATTATGGTACCAATATGAGGCTCCCAGAGCCCATCAAGGAAAGAATCCAGTCAATGCTAACGTACAGAGACATCATGCTTATTAGGTACGCGAACGTTGCAAACCAGGACGCGTATTCACCAACCCACCAGACCACAATAGAATTACAGAGACGGTTCGGAGCATCATGTACCTAGGTGACTGTGAACCGTTTATAGCCTTCTACCAAACCGTCAGCGAGCTTGGTGATCGCAACCCAGTCAGGCACATAGTGTTGTGCCTCATCAAAAGCCGGTATGACGCCATTCTGGTTGGCGTCACTCCATAGGCAAACGACTTTGCCCTCTATGGCTCCAGTCTTGCCTTCAGGACTATCCCATGACACATGTACCGTCCAGGTGCGGTCCCATGTTCTTGACCACAAACGAATTTCATTACTGCCACCTTCGGGCACCGGAGGAAACCTCTTATCCCGAGGCGCCTGTCCTTGCACACTGAATGCCGTGATGGGAATGTCGAAAATCAGCTTGCATGCCCTCGTATTCCTTCCGGACACCACAAAGCGTGCTTTGTTGTCACTGTCACTACCATTAACTCTGGTGGAGTTGAAAGAGACCCAGCTCTTATACTTGAACTCTGACGAGAACATCGAGGCCTGTTTTACGACATTTGGTGGTATTCCTGTCCAGGAGCATTTTTCGAGACTGTTGTAAGGGCCTGCCTTTGTACATGTCAACTCCTGCCCAGCTGCGCTAGGTATTTGCGCGATTGCATCTTGCAAAAATGGAGGAACACCCTGTAATGAGACTGAATTATTGCCAGTATCAAGGTCCACCTGTTGCTGAAAGAAGAGCTTGACCCTGTTATTGGCTGAGAATGGAAAGGCTACCAAATTGTAGATAAGTGTGCCAACCAAGACAAGGAGTAAGAAGATAGGGATGTGCCAGGTAAAGCGATGTAGGATTGGAACCAGTGGGGAGAAAATCGCTATTGTCGTGATTGCCATCATGATATAGACCAGGAACATGGAACTACCATCCTGACCTGTCTGATGAAGACCTTCAGTCGTATAGAGAGCGATTTGGCCAACGATAATGACATTGATAGGTACCAGCACAAGAAGCTGGAAGATCCACCACGAGCTCCACTGGGACTTGCTCCATTCTTGCTCCTCATTGCCATCGGAATTTTCATCCTTGCGTGTCGATTCAGGACTCTGTTCATCAGGAGGTCGACTGTAACCTTTGAATGTGGACCGTCCACGGTTCTTGAGCAAACTTGATGTTTCAGTTGGCTCTTCCTCAGCGTCCCCGCCGGCATCATCGTCTCGTCCAGAGCCCGAAGCACCATGATCTCCTCGAACCGAACTTCCTGACCGTGACGAGGAATATTCTTCGCCAACTTTCCCCCGACAATAGGCCGACTTTTTGGGCAGAGAAAACAGTTCGATGTACGACAGCCAGGTTGCTACAAAGACGGATGCAGCGTAGATAAGAACAAAGTATGTCCCAAGCAAGTGGAACTGTTCCTCAAACACAGTGGAGGCAACCAAAATAGACCACCAACCAAGCCACAACCAAGACAGTCCGTATGCACGTGTTAGGGACGAAGGTCTTCCAAAGTCAGCGGTCCTGCAAAAGAACCATGCAACTATAATGAAGGAAGACGCCATTGTGCTCCATACAGCCCACTCACTACTGTGGGCAATGAACTGGTTTTCCTTGAACAGGAGGTAGGCAAGAGCAACCGGTGCCGCACATGACACAAGAAGGATTGGTGGAAATCGGAAAAATCCTCGCCAGCCTTGAAGCGGAACACTGTCATCGCCGTCAGGCATGTGGTACGATCTCGACCCAGAGAACAGATACAATTTATCGGCGCGATAAAGCAGGGACAAGGTAAGAAGTAAAAGGATTGGTCCTGCCACCAAGAGAGTGACAGAAAGTGCGAAGAGAGTATGTGTGCGCAAAATGGCGAATCGGCGACCAAGAATGTCAAACCATGCGGCAGAGTTCCCAGGAGTATGGCCGGGTTCGTAGTTGGTGGTTATAGAAGCCTCTGTTAAAGCTTTGGTGGTTGGAACGGCTGCCGATATCATGTGCCAAAGAGAGTTTTCACCTGTGTGACGACTGTCATCTTGGTTGGTATGGTACCTGGCACGAGGACCAATGAAAGCAACATCCAGACCCCGATATCCTAGTTTCCCATTAAACACGACATAGTCAGTCTGACTACGCACCAAACCTCGCTTGAAACCATCATCAGATGTGGCGGTGCCGAAAGGGTAAGGGCTTTTTGCATATGCTTTGGTGACAGCACCATCTGTGCTTCGAAAGAGAGCGGCTCTTCCTCCAGCCCCAGCACCTTCAAGGTTGAGGAATGTGCTGATGACCTTGGCCATAGGGTGTTGACTGAACGCATTAGCTCCGTTGAGGAAATCCTCCTCACCATTGTTCAGTAGCAGCACCACGCCATTCTTGGGCTTATTGCCGGGGGTTGTAAAGTATTTTACTAGCTGCAAAACGCTAATGACGCCTACCCCGTCGTCAGTCGAGCCAAAACCTGTCGAGACGCTGTCATAGTGAGCATTGACAAGGACCGCCTGTCGAGATGAAGGTTTGCCGTTTGGATCTTTCCACCATTCTGTTTGATCGTCTTCGATACCAGGAACATAGACGATGATATTGGTGCCTTCGAAGTAGACACTCACTCCTGGTGCAGGAGGTATCCCACCAGAGGATAACGTCAAATTGGAGGTGTTGTCTTCAAAAACATAGGCAGCCGGAGTTGAAGTGGAGGATTCTAAGGCTGCTGTATTGTCTGCAATGATAGATCGAATCCTCGCCAATAGCCAGTCATGGACGTGGTCATTTTGTCGACTGTTATAGGGATGGTAGGACGAGGTAAGGAGCTGCAGGTCCTGCCATGCTTCTGTCAAGTTGATGCCATGAATGGGGGCGGGCGACTTTGGCGGGGAGGGCACGCTGGTCTGAATAACAATGAGCGTAACGATGACGGCAAGATATATCAAAGTGGTAATGGTAGTGACGGGACCTCTTGTGAACGCGAAGGGATTCGACAGCTTTGCCATTGAAGAGGTTCGAGATCAGGTATGAGACATGAGGATGGAGTGGACGGAGGAGAAAGAACGTCTTTCTGAGGTGGGTGCAGCGAAGCAGCAAGATGTACACTGTTCCCATCGAAGGTGCAGTGAAACTCCACAGAACCTCGAAGGTTATGACCTCGGGTCCCTAAGTAATAGTTTGCTGAGGGGTACTATTATGAATGGGTCTAGCTCGGAGCGGAAAAACAGACAATCCGTAGCGTCATTCAACCACTAAATAACATGTGCACGCCAATCTCCCTCGGACTGCACCACAGAAGCTAACTAGTAAACAAAGAACGAAGTATCAAGGAATATATAATGTGGATACGTTGGGGGAAATCCAAGGAAGCAAACAGTCAAGAATCCCGTGAAATTGCAGGCTCCGTGTTGATTTCCATGAACCCAACAGGCGATGGAAGCTGGCTTTATCCTACGAGATTGATCATCAGTTAAAACCCAGTACTTGGGTACACTATGTACCTGGGTATGAATATTAGTATCGTCATTGCTGCATGAATGTGACGCGTGAAGATTTCCAATGCCTGATTGCGCAAGGAGACCAATACTGCCAGTTGTTTACCCTCTGCCACATCAATTCATCTGCCCATTTACACTTATCCGTCAACATTATACTTCTTGAATTCCCTGGTTTTCAATCCACGCTCAAACATCAAGTCCACTTCTTTATAAGTTCTTCCTTTGCTTCATTCGGAGTTAGTAAGATCTCTCCATATTCATGATAGGAAATGGATACGCACAGTTCTGGTACTCTGAGCCAGGACCAGGCTAGGCAAGCAGCCGCCAGCCCTCCGAAGAAAAATCCTAGCTTTCCACGCATATTGGCTTGGTCTGGGTTAATCCTAGATAAGGTTTAGTCAAATTAGGCCGCAAATGAACTCAAGAACCTACATATATGGGATAGCCACGGTCATAACAATACCAGCCGTAGCTTGAACAGCCGTGGCCAATGCGATTGTCTTCGATCGAACACGCGTCGCCGACACCTCGCTGATTAAGACAAAGCAAACAGGTCCAATGGACCAGTCATATACGAAATTCCATATAAGCATGAGAACACTCTGTGCCCAGGTTATAGCGGGTCTGTTGTCGTAATTCGGGGCACAATCAAGAATACCGATGATGAACTGAAGCACTGCCAGTGTAGCCAGACCAACGTTGTAAATTCGCCGGCGACCAAAATGGATCAGAAGCACCCATGACAAGCAAGTTCCAACAAAGCCAATGGCAAGGAAGCCAACTCCCATATTGAACGCCTGGTCAGTAGGAAGGCCTGCAAGTGTAAAGAAATATGTCGCGTAGCCGACTAGGTAGATTCCGCTGAGGACCTGGATGGTGTAGACACCAATTGCGATTTCTGTTCGTCGCCGGTTGATCGGCTTAAAACAATCAGCATAGGTTGCTCCGGCTTCCATCTCCCTTTCTAGACGATCTGTCTCGATGATCATAGCAAGCGTAGGCTTGATATCAACTTTTGGTGAGGCAAGTCGTCTTAATGCTTTCTCAGCATCTTCGAACCGCCCCTGTCTTTGAAGCCACCATGGACTATATTTTGTCAGTATACACTAGGTGGCCGACATTGAAACAAGCACTTGCCTCTCTGGAGCGAATGGAAGGCCAATTAGAATCACCAACGGCCAAACCCATTGTACTGCAAATGGCAAGCTATAGGCCCAATGAGTTTCCAATACGTGAGTTCCAGCGATAACTCCATTGGCCAGCAACTGACCAGTAACGAACGCAATATTGACACAGCTCGTAAGGACTCCACGAAGAGCCAGCGGACAGACCTCAGAGGCATAAGCCGGTGCGATTACGGCGTAGCAGCCGAGTACAAGCCCGCCGAGGAGCTCACCAGCAAGGAGGACAGGCAGTGATCTCGCGAAAAACTGAATGAAAATGAATCCAGTCGTAAGGATCACACAACCCCCGAAGGTTTTCTTCCTCCCTAGGTGCTCCATAGGGTAGGCACAAAAGAAAGCACCAACAACTTGACCGATCGGGCTCCCCATCGATAGCCCAGTCTGCCACGGTGCTGAAATGATGTAACCATCCTTGAAAAGATACCCAAAATCCTTCTGGAACGCTGGAGTCGCGTAAAGCTGTCCCAAAAGTTGCGGATCAAAGGCACACCTGGCGAAAGAGTCTTTAGAAATTGCGTCTTCTTCTTTGAGAGGAGGCGGGTGGTTTTCGGTTGACCTACATGATAACTCCCAAAGAGAAGTACAAGGACCATCCAACAGCCGCGGGATACAAGCGCGCAGCCTCGAAAAAGGTATGCGAATGCTCCTTGTCAGCAGCCACACGTGCTTCTGCATTGATGTCATCGACAGAGGCGGTAGCGATCATCGCCGCCGCGTCCTTGCTTTGTTCTATGTCTTTGTCCATATCTGATTGTGCCATATCGGCGAGGTTAGAAAAGTTGGCTTTCTTGATGAAAAAAAGAGAGAGTACTGGGCACAGGATCCAGGAGTGAGGGACGCCGGCAATTATATCACCGGGAATCGACTTATCATCGCGTGTAATGATAAGAGAGGCGAGTTGCATCCATGGCTAGGGTTTAACCCCTCTTGATGGTAGCGAGATCCAGACCGCCCGAGGCACGAGTGAATCTAGAGTGGGCATGGTAGCATCCTGATGCTTGAAAACGAACAGAATCATTGCCAGCCAAGAGCCCAACCAAAACAAGGAGACTCACAAGAGTACAGTGGCGCCGAACCACCAGCATCAATATGGCCCAAAAGAGGACGGATTTCCTCCACCTCCGTGATATCATCCATCCCGCTGATTTTCACCTCTCAACCATTCGATAACGGTTCTGGACAGCAAGCCACTGGCGAGCTAAGCTCTGGTCATGAGAGGACAAGACACAACCTTGTCCCGAGCTCTTGTTTCACGCAAACTCACTGGCCGCGCCTTGGCCATCCTTATCCTGACGGCGGGGATCTGCGCTTTCTCGAGAGGGTAGTTGATAGTTACAGGTCAACGTTGCATTGAAAGGAGGAGAAGGTGGAGATAAATTTCAAAAGTTGGAGGTCAAAGCTGGTCAACGTGACCTCAGTATGGTACAGGTTTGTGACAAATAATACCTGTCTGATAGGGGCGGGGCTGATTCAGCCAAGCATTTCAACCACAGCACGCAGCCTCGCCCTCACAGACGTCACAGGTAGCCAAGTACGGAGTACTTCAGACATATTTCAAGTCTCCTTTCTAGGTGAAGGATATTGAAATTCATACTCGAAGTCACAGATGCTCTAACACGGCGCAGGTTGTAGTTGTTTCGACAGTTTGTGTTTTGGCGCGAGCCGCTTGGCCCAGTCGAGAATATTCTGAAGAGTCTTGCTCTGCTGAACCATCTAATCGATCTCCTGCGTGCGTTTAATTTTCTGGAGGAGGCAGATTTGGATTGGCCGAAGCTCACTGGGTTTAGGCTCAGTCGCTTGAGACGAGGCTGAAGCACGTGGATGGTGCATTGTCTGATCGCTAGTTCTGATGCCAGATCCTGTAAAAGTCGACACCATTGCCAATGGTGGCTCGGACCGCTGTTCCATGCTCCCCTTCAGGTAGTATCGTTACTGCACCTTCATTGGATCATCAGGGCTTCCATTGACGGCGGGTTTACGTTCAATCAGTGAAATTCCTTCAGCTTTCTAGGAAAGTGATCTGACCGTGACTTCGGCCGAAACCATCCGCGCCGACAAGGGAGCCCAGGCATACACATGTGACTGAAAACCCCTTCATCCCGTAGACGATGCCGTTTTGGGGCGTCCGAATAGCTGACAAGACCTTGGATTTACTTTCCTTTTCCCATGCGAGCCAACGAGGTGTGTTGAGCTCTACAGCATGACCGAAGGCCTTCTGCCAAGGACAATGCATGACGGGAGCGGTCAATGATTTCGGGAGGTATTTCAACCCAACATCTCCCCTCTAGCAATGTGGGTATTGCAAACGCAGAGGCTGTAGCCAGCAATACATCTTAGGTAGCCTATTTCAGGATGGCTGCATTTCTGCAATTCTTGAGAGACACATTCCCTCCCAAACCGACTCTCACTGAACAGGAGTTGGGCGACCAAGGTGGAAAGGTGCCGTCACAGCAGCCTCAAATCAGGCCGGAAGGGCTAATGATACTCAGGTTTTCATAGTTACAGGCTCAACTGCTGGGGTCGGTGAGAAACTCGCTGGGATTCTGTACTCCAAAAATGCGAAGGTCTATGTGGCAGCTAGGTCCGCAGAAAAAGCTGAGAAGGTTATCTACGCAATCAAGAACAAGCATCCTACTTCGACCGGCGACCTCGTCTTCCTCAAGCTTGATCTCAATGATCTAAGTACTATCAAAAAGTCTGCAGAGGAGTTTCACTCCAAGGAAGACCGCCTTGACATACTTTGGAACAATGCAGCAATCCTCATGCCACCAGCAGGATCAAAGACGGTGCAGGGGATCGATCAGCAATTGGGAGTGAATACACTTGGGCCGTTCTTGTTCACGAAATTGTTGACTCCAATATTGGTCCAGACGGCAAAGACCGCGGCTCCAGGCTCCGTTAGAGTAATGTTTGTCGCATCTTCAGCTACGTACTTGTTCACCCCTAAGGGAGGTGTAGACGTTGCGAAACTTGAGAGTCATCACCCATATAGCCCAGGAGAGATGTATGGTGTGTCCAAAGCTGGAAGTGCGCTTCATGCTTTGCATTTCGCAAGACTTTATAGTAAGGACGGTGTCATTTCCACGGTAAGTAGGGGATCAATCATTGAGGCACGCCACTAGTCTGACATAGGTGACTCCAGAGCGGGAATCCAGGAAATCTTGTCTCTGAGCTCCAGCGTGAATTTAATTGGTTCAATCGGTGGCTAATGGCTCTCATCTCATACAATGCCATCTATGGAGCATACACCGAATTGGCAGGTGGGTTCTCGCCGGAGGTTACTCTTGAGAACAACGGAGCTTGGATAATTCCGTGGGGTCGAGTTGGCAATTTGCGACAGGATATTTTGGACGGTGCCAGAAGCAAGGAAGAGGGAGGGACAGGGAATGCAGAGGCGTTTTGGAATTGGAGCGAGGAACAGGTGAGGCCATACCTGTGATTTGCAAGGAAGGAACGTTATATAGTGCGTTTCGCTGGACCCCTTTTGAGTATGACCTTTGCAGCCGCACACCCAGCCTTTTCTTCCCAGGCGGCCTTGCGTTTCTTGGCTGCTAGAGACAGTTCATGTAGCCTCTCTCCCGTAAGACTATGTACCTGTTTCAGGTGAAGGTTATGGGCATCCTGGTTGACGAAAACCTCAGAGCAGCCGGAGACTGGACAAGGTGTCTCGCGCACAGTATTTCCAGAGTGTATATTGAAGTATTAGTGGATTTCACATTCCCAGAAGTATCAAAATATAATAGGTTGCAACCTCCTCCGCCCAAGGCTCTCCGTATGCCTCGGTACGGAGTACGGAGTATAGGCATGAGGAGTCCCGGAGGTTCCCTACTTCATTCTGCCACGCCAGCTATTTAGCAACCGAACTAATCATGTCAAGCAAATTGATATTTAACTAATGTCTTTATTGTTAGCCCCTGCAACAAACTTGGCTTCAGGCACCCCAGGGTGAATCAGCATGTCAGACATTCCTTCCACTGATTTTATGATATTGGTCATTCCTTCATTTATCGGATTATTCCAAATTCTCCCATTCGAGAGGCTTACTGAATCTTCATTCAAATATAGCCACAAACCCTGCAGATTTATCGTCAATTAGAAGGCACAAGGGCAACCGGTAAATTAGCCCGACGGCTCGAGTGCTCAAGTCTCGAGAGATGTCTGAAGAAGCAGTCCTATTTCCATCCAAGCCACTCTTCATGGTTGACAGAAGTTGGCAAAGGCGTGGCAGGAAGAATTCGCCAACAAAGGATTTCGAACACTCGTCCCGAGTCCCAGAAATCACGATAACGGTTTTAAACGGATCCAAGACCTCCCAGAAAAGGCAACCAAGACCAACAGGTACCAAATCGGATCTCCCTTCCAACCCGCCACAAAATGCTGGTGTGCAGTTCTTAAACTATCAACCCCCCAAAACTGGTGGGAGAGGTAGACGCAACAAGAAACGACAGTCGTTTATGAGCGAATCGAACAATACCAAAGAGCCATCTGACGGGAAACAAAATTCGGTTCTCGTTCCTGGTGGCACTGGCCCTGCTGATAACTCGTCGAGTGAACGTTTCGTCTTGACGGCATCAGTCCCAACCTCGACATCTCCCGTGTACACAGTGATTGACCCGGAAGTCAGTGCATTTGAGAAGTTTCTCGCCTACTGTTCGTCAATCTCCCCATTTTTGATCCGTCCTAGCTGACATCCGCAATCCAGACCCTACACGGCTCGCAGAGGCAATATTTCCGATGGCTCGGTATTTAGATTTCGAATACAATACACTCCAGATGATTTGGTTGCCGGTTGCTGTCACTGACGAAGTCCTCCTCCACACTATACTCTTTGCGTCTGCTTTACACGTCCATCGTGATAGATTTAAGGACTCGGATCTATTGATGAAAGTCATCCTTGACAGGCTTAATCGAAGACTTCGCGCTAAAATGCTTTCTGATGCTACAATCGGAGCGGTCTCTTGCTTGGCAATGTGCGAGGTAATATTGCTGCTTGAAATGTACCACTACTGGATCTAATGGGTTGATAGAACTCCCTTGGCAAGCATAAGCAGTTCGCCATGCACATGTCTGGAATGGCTGAGATGGTGCGGGTCAGGGGAGGGATGAAAGCCGTTCGGCGTGATCTACAGATGAAAATTTACCGGTAAGCTTGGTTAAACCCTGGGTTTCCCACAAGCTAGCCCCGCTGTGAGGCATGAATTGTGTTGACGAAAAGATAGGGCGGATATTGCGGGGGCAGTCGACTCTCTATCTAGTCCCCAGTTGCCTAGACCAATGCGCACATCGACATCACTTTACAAGTTGCTAAACCTAGAGAGAATGCGCATATCACCATTCGAAGTCATGCTCGAGGCCAGCGGCGTCTCGCAAGGGCCAAAGGATCTGCTTGTTGAGCTTGCTCACCTATCCTTTGCCATCGAACATGCAATGAATTCTCGAACTGTGCTTGACCCCTTATCATTCGATGAAGAAACGCTCTGCATTCAGTCTGACTTGCTTAATCTCGCTACTACCAGTGAGGCTGGCCTCGATAGCGCCTGCGAGTTGGGTGGATTAATATACCTGCAAACCCTCACCCGACCTGCTCCCTTCGTCAAATCATCGTCAGAGGCACTATCAACGGAACTAAAATTCTCGCTTCAGCATGTCACTATCGCCAATGTCACCTGCCCATTACTATTTTGGCTGTTGGTAATGGGAGGTATGGTCTCTTCCGAAACATCAGAAAGGGACTGGTTCAGAAGCAAGCTTCGGGATTTGCAAGTCTCGTGGAAAAGCATGATCACTTGGGAAAGCATGAAAATTCAACTTATGTCGGTCATGTGGATCGATAGAGTACATGATGGGTTTGGGCAAGCACTGTGGGAAGATGTGCTTCCATCCGCTGCAATCTAAGCTGAACCGACTACAACCGCGCCGAGAGATCACTATATTCGCCTCCATCAAGGAACATGTTGATATGTGTCGCAACCAAAGTTGGATATTGCCACAGAAACCCGTGCCCGGCCTTTGCGTAAATGATCAACTGAGCGTTGGGGATCTGCTTGGCTAATTCCCAGCTGCGGCTCGACGGAATTAGTTGGTCGTCATCACCATTGGCAACTAATACTGGCATCTTCAGCTCGCCAAGTCTGTCGAAAGAAGCCTTGGGATTTATCTTGAAAGAATCGTATGCGGCTTCCAATTGTCGCTGCCCTCCGGTCTTTGCGTCTAAAAGATCCAGCATGGTCGGCTCTGCTGTCCGTTCCTGGACTCTGCGCCAGTACCTGTCGAAGGCGGCTCGGCCACGGTCATCGTCATAGAAGAAGGAGAACTCCAAGGATCTAGCTCCTTCTTCCCGAGTCTCAGATTCGGCCAACGCTTTAATTGCCGGCCCTGTTGCGTTCTCTCGAGGCCAGACGACTCCTGGGACGTGATCCGCTGAAGGAATGGACGCGCTAGTACCACACAGCACCAGCCGGCGGATCAAATGTGGAGCTGTCAGCGCAATCATCTGAGCGCAGTAACCGCCCATCGAGAATCCCAGGAGATCGAGTTGTTTAAGCTGGAGGGCTTCAATGAACGATAATGCTGAGTCGGCCCAGCCTTGAAAGGTGAGCGCAATCTCACCGGTACTACGGCCAACTCCAGCGTTGTCGAAGATAATGACTTGTCTCGCCTTGACCAGACTGTTGAGGAAGAGAGGGTCCCAGAGATCCATGTTGGCCCGGTAGTGGATATGCATTACAAGGGGAACACTGAGATTGTCTCCAATGCGTCGATATGCATACTTGACACCGTTGGCGGCCGTAACATATTGAGTTGCAGCTGTTTGTGCAGACATTGCAAAGGGGATGGTCTCCGTTGCGATCTGCAATTATGAAACCTTCAAGAGAAATCAAGATTCTATGTCTAAGGCGGGTGCTTGCGTCAATGATCCAAGAAGAAATGTTCTTTGGATGGTTTCATCCAAGCTTTATACTTGGACGCAGCGCAGCGCCTTCTCGTTCCAATGCAAGCATTAAAAATCATGCGAAGACTTAAAACCCAGAGGAGAATCATCACGACGGCAATTCTGTTAGGTGGATTTGGAAAGGGAAATATGTCGCCAGATAAGGAAGTATTCCATCTACCTGGGCTTCGCCAGTCAATCTCGATAATGAATCGAAACTGCTCGAGACCCACCGGCGCCAGCTCCATATGTAAATACCTCGGTGTTTGGCCGCTAGGAAGGGGATATTGACAATCTTTTAAAGGTTGACGAACTCCTCGTTGGGTCTGCATGCATTCGTACCAGGATTGATTGCGTTTGATCCCAAGCCGCCAACCGACGCCACAGAATTGAAGGACTCCATACAGCCCCGGATATTTAGGTATCCCAAAGAGGAAATGTTCGCTAAACGTGGGCAAGTCATTAACCAAGTTGAAAGTTTCGAGGAGCTAGTAACGACTCGTTATAACACGTGTAATTTATGTATTTGCTGGCTCCAGACCTGCCGCACCTCCCGCTTTAGGTTTATAGTCTCCGGTTGGACATCACCGCTCCTGGCTCTCCCCTCTTGCAGCCAGAGCAGAGAGATATCACCCCGTAAGTGTAGTTACACCGAGATGCCTGGTGAGGCCCGTTGCAAGGACAAACTGATGACTAAATTGCTGTAACCTTCGAGGGGAAACCCGCCAACCCTCCGTGGATTTAATCCTTGGAATTTATCAACCGGGCTCGGCATTCCCTTGACTTCAAGCAGTTAGTGATAATTAGCACCTGGGAACGGGTTCCTGGGTATCACCGAGTACTTGAACCGTGTGTGCTCCTTGGGTGCTGCTGCCATGGGTTCCTACATCGCGATCCATGATCAAGAAATCCACACAATCTATATCCCAGAGGAAGTGCGCAAGGCGGGAATTCCGAGCCTCGAACTCATCGCGGAAGGGGCTTCCTTCCTGCATAAGGATGGCATCATCGTCCTCGACAATGCAATTGACGTATCACACATCGATACCTTGAATGCAAAGCTATCTCCCGAAGCCCTCGAGATCGCCAATGACCCAGACCACCACTTCAACTTCGGCAAACACACGAGGAACATGGACCAGGCGCCGCCGCCGACCAAGAGTCTCATGTTCAAGGACCTGTGGTGCAATCCGTTCGCGGCGGCCATTCTCGCGGCTGTGCTCGGCCCCAAGCCCGTCATCCACTATGCAAATGGGAACACCGCGTTGAAGGCGCCGCCTCACGGCCGCCAGCCAGTGCATTCGGACTGCGAGTTCTCGCACCCGGCGTACTTCCCCTTCGCATACGTCATCAACGTTAACCTGGTGGATGTGACGCCGGAAAATGGCGGCACGGAAATTTGGGTAGGTTCACACCATGTCAGTGTTCAAGAGGCGCACAACCCGGCCGAGGAGTGCGAAGAGCTTCTAACCATCAGGCCGGAGCTGCTCGAGGAACGAAGAAAGCACTCCCCTCCAATACGAGCCAGTACGAAACGTGGAAGTATCATCATCAGGGACTTGAGGCTGTGGCACGCGGGTATGCCCAACTTGACGGACGAGCCGAGGGTGATGCTAGCGTTTGTGGCGAGTCCCGCCTGGTGGCAGGGACGGGCGAAGATTGTATTGCCCAAGAGTGTCAAGGACATGGTTGAGAGCTGGACAGACCTGGAATTCGCTGCTGAGTATGTTGATGGCGAGGTAGATCATAAAAAGTTGAAGGGTGCCGGCGTGGACTTTGGCTCGAACAGCAAGGTCCTGGAGAAGTACAACGAAGAGCTAAGCCGTTGGCCTTCATACACTCCTCGATGGTATTGAAAGCATTCTGTGTCTGCAAGTAAATAGTGGTGGTTTACGATAACATGAGGATAGTCTATATGGTTCCTGTGTATGATTTGCCAATGACTGTATTTCCTAAAGCATGAACTTTTTGTATCGAGATTCTGACTAATATTTGATGTCCGTCCAGCAGTACAATCAGTGCTTTTGCTTCCTAGCTCCTGAGCACTGGCCTGACGATTTCGACCATTTCCAACCACATGAAAGTCCCCATTCTAACTGTTGCTCTTGTTTCCAGCACTTGGCCTTCGTCCTAACTATCCGAATGCACTGCTTTCACCCTTCTTTTGCACTGAATTGCCCATTTCAAAACCGGTCTAAGCCCCACGCTGGTTGTTTCCTATCGGCAGTAGAGCCCACCCAGAATTTTCTGTCGTGGCGAGCGCGTATGCTCTCAAGCAGCGAGTATGGTCCTCTGAAGAGTGCGCAGCTTCCATTCTGTAGGTGTGCACAAGCCCAATTGCTCTGGCTGGCGTTTTCTTGACTCACGAGCATATCCCAGTACTGGTCGAAGTTGTCCTCCACATGTTGGTTATTGAGAGCCAGCTGCTCTCTGTCTTCGATGCGCTTCCGCATCAGGAATTCATCGGCTGTCTCGGGTCGTTCCAAGTCCGGCTTTGGCCATTCGTATGGCTGTTCGAAAGCTCCGAAGTCGTCTTCATTCTCGACCAGCACCTCCTCGAGGCGTGCGGTGGTGATCGCAGGATCGTCGCCGAGCGCCCGGTACTCGAACTGCGGTGA
>Ga0105239_10004521_pt1 | contig 16585 bp, 8 predicted proteins | sample KBSC44metaG_FD_92761 | JGI IMG/M metagenome (GOLD analysis project Ga0105239, IMG submission 92761) | Corn rhizosphere microbial communities from Kellogg Biological Station, Michigan, USA - KBS C4-4 metaG | ecosystem: Host-associated > Plants > Roots > Rhizosphere > Soil | place: Michigan, USA...
ATTGGCCTGGTAAGAGTATTTTTTGAAGATTTTGTTATACCAGTCAACATTCGGGTGACCGTATGGGTCACTTCCATCTTTAAATAAATTAAGGTCTTGCTGGGTAAATGCAGGTGTTAGCCCGTCATTAGCAAAAGCCTCGTTTATTAACAGCGCCGTATTATATGAATCGAGGAATTTCGGGGTGATCGTTGGGTTCTGAAGACCGCCTTCCGTTCTTAAGTTAATCTTGGGTCTACCGGCTTTGCCGCGGCGAGTGGTTACAACCAATACGCCGTTTGCACCCTTAATACCGTATATGGCAGTTGTCGATGCATCTTTTAATATTGTGATGTTCTCAATCTCATTCACATTTATCTGCTGCAACTGGTCGTAGCTGTATTCAATATCATCAACCAATATCAGCGGCTGGTTACCATTTGCATTCAACGAGCTTACACCCCTGATAAAAAAGTCTGAAGCATCTTTACCCGGCTGACCTGACGACTGCTGAGAGAAAAAGCCAGGTAGTTTACCCATCAGTGCATTCTGAACGTTAGCAGTTGGTACAGTACGGATATCAGCCGCCGAAATGGTACTTGAAGCGCCGGTGCTGGTAATACGCTTTTGAGGCGTAAAGCCTATAATAGTTACTTCATCGAGGCCATTATTATTTGATTGCATGGTTACATCAACCGATGTTTTGTTGGCTACATTGATCTCCTGCGCAACATATCCTAAAAAACGTACAACAATAACTTCAGAGGTACCTCTCAAGTTCAGTGTAAAATGCCCGTTGTTGTCGGTAATGGTTCCATTGTTCGCCACACCTTTTTCTGTAACAGCAGCCCCGGGTAACGACCCGCCCAAATCCCGCACGGTACCTGTTATCTGCCTGGTCTGCGCATGTAATGCAAATGGCAGTATGATTATAATTTGAAAGAAAAGTATTATTCTTCTCATATTGTCGTGATTAATTGGTTAATGTGAATTTTAACTACCATCCGGGGTTTTGTTTCATATTCGGGTTTTTTAGCACCTCATCGTACGGTATTGGGTACAGGTACATTTTGGGCGCTACAAATTTTGTTGTGAGCACATTTATGGTGTTATAAGTAAACACCGGGCCCGACTGAAATATGGTTTCGCCTTTTCGCGGCTGGTTCATTATCGTTTCAGCTATCTTCCATCTGCGGATATCAAAGTAGCGGCTCTCTTCAAATGCGAGCTCAATGCGCCGCTCGTTTTGAATTACCGTACGCATTTCCGCCTGTGTCATTCCAGGTTTCAGGCCATACATACCATCGCCTCCCTGTGCAATCCCAGCGCGCGATCTTAGCTTAAATAAGGCATCATAAACATCGGCCTGGGCAGTAGTGGTGGTTTCGTTTTCAGCTTCGGCATAATTGAGCAATATCTCAGCATAGCGGAATATCACCCAATCTTCGCTGTGTGCGCTATAGGCACTGGTAAATTGAAAATCCCCCATAAACTTGCGTGCATAGTAGCTGGTTAGCGTTTGCTGCTGGTTATTATTGGGTTTGCTTTGGCCGCCTTCGTAAGTTGCCAGAGTTGTATTTAACCATGGTGCCCCGTTGTATAGCAGGTTGTAAGACAGGCGCGGGTCACGATTCAGATAAGGTTGATCAGGGTTATAACCCGAAGCCGGGTCGGTTATCGGCAAACCATTGTTCATCGGGTAAGCTTCGGCTAACTCCTGGGTTGGGCTAGTCCTTCCCGCAGCGTTTGCGCCGGGGAAACCAACGGGGCCATTTGCACCATCAACCGCTGTACCGTTATCGCCTTGCCTGATGAATATTACTTCCGCGTTATTTTGCGTCAGAAACACATCAGTATAGCTGTTATCGAGTTGGTATGCCCCCAGGCTCATCACATCCTTTGCGGCTGCGGCTGCCTGTTTCCACCGGTCAACGCTATTGTTGGTATAACCTGTTAGCGGGTTCGAAGCATCAATATTGCCGCCGTTAAACAGCGGGCTGGCCGCATATAACAAAGCGCGTGATTTTAACGCCATAGCCGCCCCCTGGGTGGCCCTGCCATAATAAGCATTTGGCGAAATAATCGGCGAAGTAAGCATAGAGCTCTTTATGGCATCGCATTCGCTGACAATGTATTTAATACAGTCTTCAAATGTATTGCGTGGTAATGCAATGTTATCAGAAAGCGTGTAAACCTTATCGCCCAACAAAGGCACGCCGCCATAACGTTTTACAAGCTCGAAATAAAACATGGCGCGTAAAAACCTGGCTTCAGCCTTCCAGGCAAATTTCATGGAAACACCATTGTACGTTTGCTGAACGGGCACAATATCAATATTGCTGACAAACTCGTTACACATCCTGATGCCCGCCCAGTAGCTCTTGGTACCCGACCATACATTTTCATCACCCGGAAGGTTTAATGAGTTATATGAGCCGGTTGAAATTATGGTAACCGGGTTTGAACTTCCCGCTGCCGATGAAACTGCGTCGTCGCTTGCAGCATCAAGATAATCACCGCCTACTACATTCCGGCCGTTTCTAACCATCGAGTAAATGGTATTTAAATACGAGTGTGCGTTGGTACCCAGCGAATCGTATTTATCAAATACTATGTTAATGGGCACTTTATCCACCGGGAATTGTTCGTACTTTTTACATGCATTAAAAGCCAGTACAAGTAAAATAAGTCCTATTATATTTTTGTAATTCTTCATAATTTCAAATTTTAACCAATCAAAAATTAAAGCTTAACACTTACACCGGCGTTTACCACGCGCTGTATTGGATATGGATTATAGTTCAACGGGTTGCCGAAATAAACTTCAGGATCAAGGCCTTTAAAGCCCGATAGGGTGGCCAGGTTCTCACCGTTCACAAATACTCTTATGCTCGATAGTCTTAATTTTTTGCTAACCAGGTATGGCAGTGTATACCCCAGCTCGGCGTTCTTTAACCTCAGGTAATTTCCCGAGTGGATATAGAATGACGAAGGCGCTGTGTTATTGGAGTTACCCAACGACAGCCTGGGAAGTAATGCTGTATTGGCTGTTTCTGGTGTCCACCTCGAATTCAGGGCATCATATCCTTGTCCTGTGTATAAGTTACCAAACTGGCCAATACCCGCAAATCCGTTGTACTGGTTATCGTTGATGCTGATCTGGCGGTTGGTTACCCCTTGTATTATTGCGGTTAAGCTAAAGCCTTTGTAATTGAACCCTACAGTGGTTCCAAAAAATATAAGCGGTTTGGTACCTGCAATAGGCGACATGTCAAACTGGTCAATCACACCATCGCTGTTAAGGTCTTTATACTTTAAGTCGCCTGGTTTTGCGGTATAGGCAACAGTTGTTGGACCTGCGTTTGCTTCCTGTTGTGTCTGGAAAAACCCAAGCGTTGTGTACCCGAACAGGGTGCCAACCGGCTGGCCTGTACGTTTAACCCAGGGATAAGGCAATGGCTCTTCGTCGGAAAATAATACTTTCGACGATTGGATTGACATGTTGCCGGTAATAAAGTAATTAAAATTGTTGACGTGGTTTGAATACGTTACAGATAGCTCAAAACCTTTGTACATGTTGATACCCAGGTTTTCGGCAGGATAGTTTGTTCCAAGCAAAGCAATGCTGTTGCCACGTGACTGCAGCAAATCGTAGTATTTATCATGATAATAGTCAGCAGTTACTTTGAGGTGTTCGTTAAGCATCGAGATATCCGCGCCTATGTTGAATTTGTGCGCATTTTCCCAGCTTATGTTAGGATTAGCCAAAGGGTCGGCCTGGTAGCCCATCCCTATGCTGCGGTCGGTACCCTGTGGATACTGGCCGTAAGTTCCACTATAGGTTTGTGTATAGCCGAAATAGCCGTAGTTATCAATGTTGCCGTTGCCAGTTTTACCGTAAGTAGCACGCCATTTCCATGAATCTATCCAGCCGAAATTGTTTTTTATAAAATCTTCCTTGCCCATTTGCCAGCCTATTCCACCGGCGTAAAACCAGCCGTACTGGTGGCCGGGCGGATAACGGTTGTAGCCGCTGTTATTAACCGCACCTTCTATAAAATACTTTTCATCATAATTATACCCGGCTTTAAATGCGCGGTTGGTAAGTGATGTACCCAAATCATAGGTTAATGATGCCTGCCTTATATCGGCCATTAACAAGGCGCTCACATTATTTTTACCAAAACTGCGTTCGTAGCTAAGTGCACCCTGCCCGTACGAATACCGGGTACTGGTAACCGTGTGGAACTCATTGCTTTCGGGTATTGTGGTACCAACAGCAGCATAACTGCTGTCCTTTGGCGTATAAATGTACGCCTGGTTCTGCAGGTTACGGGTTACAGCCGTTTGCGATTCGATGGATAAGTTACCTTTTGCTTTAAATGCGAGACCTTTCACAAAGCTGCCCAGGTCGTAATTTAAATCAAGATTGGCCAGTACGTCATGACTGTTGGTTTGAATGTATCCCGAATATTCGGTTTGCGAAAGCAGGTTATTGGTGTAAAATGCGGTTCCGCCAAATGTGCCGTTCGGGTTATAAACCGGGTAAGCATTATTAGGTGTGCTGTAAATGCTGTTTAAAATACTGGCATATCCGCCGCCAGGCTCTGTTCCGTTTTGGATACGGCCAAACAATTGCAAATCAACTTTAAACTTTTTAGTCACATCGACACTCAGGTTCGAGTTGATGATATAGCGGCTCAAATCGTTATTGGTATTATAGGGTATTGAGTTTGCTGTTTGAAAAATACCGCCCTGGTCGAACGAGTTTAACGATACCGTGTAGCGCGCAGTTTCGGTACCGCCGTTTATGTTAAGGCGATAGCTTGTCATTGGCGAATATTCCCTGAGCAAGGTCTTTGACCAGTTAACATCAGGATGGCCAAAAGGGTCGGAGTGGTCACGATAAGCGGCAAAATCAGCGGGCGAATAAATAGTTGGCTTACCATCGTTCTGTAAAGCCTCGTTATACAGGTAAGCGTATTGGTAGGCCGGTAGCGGCGTAGGTAAACCCAGGGACTGCTGAACACCTGTTTGGGCGGTAAACGAAATACGCGGCGCGCCTACCTTGCCCTTTTTTGTAGTTACCAGCAAAATACCATTCGAACTGTTGATACCAAGCAAAATGTTTGATAATGCATCTTTCAATACCGACACCGACTCGATACTTTCCGGATCGATAGAAGATATCTCGCGCTGAACGCCATCTATAACTGTTATTACATTCTGCCCCCTGCTTTTAAGTATTATTTCGTTGTTATCATTCGGTTGAATGTTGTGCGAATTAACTACGTTGGTGAACAGGCCGCTTACTGTTTGATTGCTTGTTTGTGCCGACGTAAAACCGCTGGTCTGTTGGGTGTATAAGCCTGGCAATTGCCCGGGTAATGCATATACGTATAACGATGCAGGCGTTGTAGTAAGCTGGTTTGTATAAATTGTTGACACAGCGCCAAGCGAATTCGCCTGTTTAACAGTTCCGTATAGGATATCTGTTGTTTGGGGCGATTGCAGGTAGGTATCAAGCAAACGAACGGTTAGTTCTCGGTCGTCTTTTACCTTCACTTCACCAACGTTGTGGAAAGGGTAAGTAAAAACAAGTGTGCTGCCTGTTGTCGCTTTTATTTCAAAGTATCCCTTTGCGTCGGTAATTACGGTTAGGGCGCCATGTTTTATGCTAACCTTTGCTCCACTCAGCGGGCGGGCATCCTGGTCTATAACTGTACCGGTTACCATACCAGGAGTTTTTACCACCGCATGTGCGGTAGTATCCTGCGCAAAGGCAGCGCTGGTTTGCACCAGAAAGAGCATCAGTATGATGAATCCTGTAAAGCATTTTTTTGAGTAGCAATAAGCCATAGTTTCAGTTTTAAATGGTTGGCGAAAAATTGAAAACATATTTTAGTACCTGCATAACCCCCCCGTCCTCATATTAAAAAAGGGTTGAATTTTATTTTTAAGGACGTGTGCAATGCCTGCAATGCAATAGTTTACCTCTTCATGGTTTATATTATTTGCACTTAAATGTATATACGAACGGCGCCGTTGTGTTTCCGTAACCTACCCTGGTACTCCCCGATGCATCCGTTATGTAATAGGTCATATTTGTTAGCGTTTGGGCATCCGACAATCCAAAGAATTGATGTGGCCACAACGTTATTTTGTATCGGTTACTGCCTGCCGCCGTTTGCGTCAGTTTAGTTTTGGCAGTTTGTTCGCAAACCGTTATAGATTTTCCGTCAGACGTATTGCCGGTAGCACACAGGTAAACCGCTGCGGCATTATTTAGTGGTGTAGTTGCCACGTTACCGTCATAGGTAATGGTAAAAAAATCGTTATCGAGTGTTTTGGGCGGATCGTAGCTTGAAAGCTGCGGGTTACAGAAATCCACAACATCGCCAGGGCCTCCGGTAAGCTGAAAACAGCTGGTAATCGTTTCTGCGTAATACTCATATTTCTCGCCACCGTCAAGGAAAGAATCAGGATCTTTCAGACCGTCATACGATTCGGCAATCACGTAGCCGAGCTTACAAAGTGTGTTATTTCCGTCAGCGCCCACCTTCACGCTGATTGTCAGATCAGCCGTAATGGCTTCCCCGTTGCTCAACGGAAAACCTACGTCCGACTGGTACACAACCCATTCCATATCGTCAATGAGGTTGCCGCCAATGCCAAATTTCTTTTTCATCGAAGCGGGCCAATTAAGACCATTACCCTGCGGTTCGAGCGTGGTATTTGGCATCAATACCAGGTTGCCGTTACCTGCTGTGCTGGTATATTTAATTTTAGTGTTGTGGGCAGCGTCCCAGCCTTTGGGCACCAGAAAACCAAAAACAAAGTTCTCGGTGCGATCGGCAAAAATGTTCGAAAACTTGAAGTGAACCTTAAAGTCAACATTCGAGCCTACCACCGCTGTGTCAGGTTGGTCTACCGTGAAATTCTGGATACTACAGCAAGTAATCACAATGCCCATTACAAGCATAGTGCACACATACCATAAACCCCGGCCTTTTATCTTTATTTGTAAAAATGATCTCATCGTTTAATTGGCTTTTTTAAAGGTGTACACATATGTATTGTTAGGGCATCCGGGGCTGAACGTTAGCGTTAGCTGTCGTACCCCATTTACAATAGGGTAAGTAAATGCAGTAGCAACCGCCGGACTGCCGGTAGCTGTGAAACTAATTTTGAACGGGTACTGCGGGTCATCAAGCGAGTAGGAGCCGTCCTTGCTAACCAGGAATGGTAATCGGTTAACCAGCGTATACTTGCCATCCTTAAAGCTCAGTTTGAATTGCGAAAAATCCACCAGGCTCATCAGGTCTGTACCGTTACGTGTTGCCGAAATCACTACCCAGTCGCCCGAGATATCTTTTACCGATTCCTTTGCAGGCGTCAGGTGTTCAACTTTGCACGAGGCAAAAGCCACGACTGCAAAAAATAGCAGCAGCCACTTAGTTTTTGTTTGCTTATAAAGCTGTTTCATTTATATAAGAATTAAATCCTGTTGTCAATTATTAATAGCCCGGGTTTTGCACCAATTCGGTTGATTTTGCCAGTTCGCTTTGTGGTATAGGCCACAGGTACATTGCCTTTCTGAAGTTGTGCTTGCGTACGTTAAACCGTTTGTAGGCTACGGTCGTGTTTGTGCGGGTAATTTCCATCCCGGTCATCTCCTGGCTCTCGGCCTGGTCGGCAATCATCCAGCGGCGTACATCCCAAAAGCGGTGCCCCTCAAAAGCAAGCTCAATCTGCCGCTCATTTTGGATAACTTTTCGCATATCGTCTTTGCTCAAACCGGCGGGCAATTGGTACGGATTAAGCCCGGCGCGCTCCCTTATTTTTTCGACAGCCGAATATACGTTTGGTGTAGGCCCGGTTGCCTCGTTTTGTGCTTCGGCATAGTTTAACAAAATCTCGGCATAACGGATCAATGGCAAACACCTGCTGGTGTTATGTGTCAGGTCTGTTGATACAGCATTGGTATCCAGCATTTTGTTGGTATAATAACCAGTGGGTGTACCAGCGTATACCGCATCGCTGCCGGCAGGCACGCCATTATAAGTGCCGAGGTAAATATTTACCGGTCCGTAGCCAGTGGCCAGCCTGTTGGCCAACTTTGTTTGGTCATGAATAATAGAATAGTCCAACCGCGGGTCACGATTAGCATAAGGATTATTCGGATCGTAGCCCGATGTTGGATCGGTAATCGATTTGCCGTTAGCCATCGGGAATGCGTCCACAATTTCCTGGTAAGGAAATGCACCACCGCCGCCCGACCGTGAAGGCGGATCCCAAACCTGCTCAAGGTCATCGTTGCCAGTTGGACGCATTAATTGAAAAATATATTCTGAGTTATACCGCTGGGCAAACAGCGTTTGAAAACCCTTGCCGGGTTTGCCGTCCTGCGTATAAAGGCTGTAGGAGTTTGCGCCTATCAGCGCAGCGGCTGCATCGGCAGCCTTCTGCCAGCGGGAGGGGTCGGCAGATGGATAGCCGACTACTGATGCCAGCGATCCCGTTGTCAATGTAGTACCGTTAAACAGCGGGCTTGCAGCATACAATAAATCCCTCGAAATTAAAGCAAGGCAGCTACCTCTTGATGCACGCCCATAGTTTAGTCCTGTTTGCGCAGAAGGTAAGGCTTGTTCAGCAGCATTACATTCCGAAACAATATAGTCTACGCAATCAGAAAAATTCGCGCGTTTTACCGGGATATGATCGGTGTAAGTGTAAAGTGTGTCGCCAACTAGTGGCACACCGCCGTAGTGCTCCAGTAAAATAAAATAATACCAGGCCCTTAAAAAACGTGCTTCAGATATCATTTGCGATTTCCTGAATGCAGTTACCGGCACGGTCTTAATATTTTTCAGCAACTGGTTTACGGCCCTGATATTACTGTAGCATGTATTGAAAGCATCGTCACTCACAATACCTGCGTTAATGGTTCCGGTTGCCCAATCTGTTGCTATAGAAATATTGGTATTACCTATTTCCGATTCGTCCGATGCGGCATCGAGGCCGCCGTTACCAAAACGCATAACGTTTACGCTAAACCCTACCTGGCTGTAAATATTTGCCAGGAAGTATTCCGTATTCGCGCTGTCTTTAAAAACAGTCCCTTCCGTTAGGTTCGAAGTTGTAGTTGGAGCTAGGAACCCACCCTTTTTGCACGACTCCGCGCTTAACAGCACAGCGACGGGGAGAATTAAAGCAACAACCTGAAAGTAAATTTTCCGCATACTAATTGGTTTGTATATGATAAATTTTAAAATCCTGTTTTGATAAGAAAACACTGTATTTTTTGAAATTTACAAAATCGTTTTAGCAAAAAATTGCAAATCGTTTTAGCAAACTCAAATAATCTTAATATTTTCTTATTATCAAGATTCCTTTTTATTAAAAATTATAACTGGTTATTTTGTCAGATGTAGAATCTGGTACTAAATTAGCATATAAAAACGATTTAGCAAATTTTTTTTAATAAATCTTACTTTTTTTTCTGGCTATTATTTACTGATAACCAGGCTTTTTACGCAGTGTTTGTTGTTCAGTCCGACCACGGTAAATCCCGATGTCATTATGTCAAAAAATTTAAAGTTAACTCCCTGGCTATTTGCCTTTTTTGTTAAAGAAATCACTAAAAAAAAGCGCCTGGTAACTAATTGAATTTGCCCAGTACTCCCAGGAGTGCCCGCCCGGCCTCACGGTATAATCGTGCGGAATTTTTCGCAACAGCAATTCCTGGTGCAGGGCCTGGTTAACTGGGTATAAAAAGTCATCGTAGCCGCAGTCGAAAGTTATGGCCAGCGAATTCGGTTTTATTAAATACACCATGTTAATCACCGTGTTTTTCTCCCACCTGTCGGGGTGTTCGCTGTATTTCCCCAGTACCTGCTCAATGCCAAAGGCGTCCGACAGCGGCCTTATATCTACCCCCCCACTCATGCTGCCCACTGCGCCGAATGTATCCAAATGTTTAAATGCCAGGTAAAAAGCACCGTGGCCTCCCATACTTAACCCGGTAATGGCCCTGCCCGCCCGGTTTTGAATGGTAGCATAATGTTTATCAACCCAATTTACCAATTCAACGCCAACATAAGTTTCAAACTGCCATTCCTTGCTCATTGGGCTGTCGAAATACCAGCTGGCAAATCCACCATCCGGGCATACAATCAGCATGTTATACAGGTCGGATAACCCTTTTATAGCGGGCGCCTTCAAAATCCAGTCGGAATACGCACCACTGAAACCATGCAGCAGGTACAATACCGGCAACTTTTTGCCGGCCGAATAATGGTCCGGTTTTATAACTACCGCTTTGATATCCTTATTCATAGCAGTGCTATGGGTTAACACCGTATCAACAGTTGCAGCGCTAACGTTAGTGCAGGCAAAGGCGATAAAAATTAAGGGGATTAATAAAAATTTCTTCCTGGCGTTCATAGTCTCAAAAAATGCTGTTCTTATTTAGTCGCTGCTATTGTTATCCGGTGGGTTTGCGGTTTATTAATGGCGTACATCTCATCAATAATAATATTCATTTCCTTTTGCCAGGTATCTCTTACACTTTTGTAGCGGGCGCGGGTGTAATTATCCTTATTGCCGTTTACAAAAATGTCTTTAACAGCATATTTGCTTATGGTATCCATCGCTGCGTTGTTATCTTTATAAAGCATGTTTTTCCCTTTCAGAAAATCATATTCCATCCAGATATACATCCGTAACCGCCGTTCAATTTCCCAGCGCTCTTCGTTAAGCTCCCTTATTTGCGTTGCTTGCTGGTATTGTGGTGTTTTAGTTATTTCGGCCATATTTATGCCGGTGTCAAACTTATCGGCGCCAAAAGTGCCCATGCGCTCACCGTCAATCAGCAAATCGTAATTCCCGGTTTTCATTCCTTTAACAGTCAATAGCTCCTGGTTAAATTCTTTTGTAAACGGAACTAATTTCAGCGCATCCGATTGTTTTTTGTGATTGCCCCAGCCACGCGAAACGGTATCAACCGGGTAGGGTAAAGAATTAGCCAGGTAGCTGAATGAGATTGAATCGCCGACTGCAACAACGTTCGAAATTTTGCAGTTAATGGCCCTGTTTATCTTTTTTGTATTGGCATTTATGGCAACATCGGCAACAACTTTATTGTCGAGGCCCTGCGCTTTTAAAAACAGGTAAGCCATTACCAGGTGCCCGTCGTTATCAGGGTGAACACGATCGTTTGGGGTAAGACTAAAGGTAGTATCTTTTGCCTGTTCGCGCAGGTTGATGTCTGTCATCGGGTGATAGTAGTCAACAATGCCCCAGTTATTTTTTTTAGCGGCCGCCTGTTGAAAGTCAATCACTTTATTAAACAGCGCTGTTTTTTTAGGGTAGATATTTTTTGTGGTGAATTTAGTTGTTTCGTCGTAAGGCGAGCCAAGAATAAACACTTTCTTTATTTCAGGGTGTTGCTTTAGCTTTTCTTCAAGCAGTCCGTAAGTTTTATAGCTATCTGCAATGCGTTTATCCATAAAATCCTGTGCGTCGGGACGGTACCATTCAAAATAGCCGGTATCGTTCATGCCCCAGGTTAATGTTAAAACCGTTGGATTTCTTGAAAATACGTCATCATCAAACCGGGCAGCTATCTGGCCGATGGCGTCCCCTCCTATCCCAACATTGTAGCAGGTTATGCGCATGTTAGGAAAATGCATCATGTAATACAGCCAGATATATGAATGGTAATGGCCGCCATCGGTTATGCTGTTGCCCACAAATGCTACGCGGTCGCCGGCTTTAAAAGGGGCTACGGACTGCGCATAAATTCGGCAATAAAAGCTTACACAGATCAATAACAGGGTTGATATTCTTTTCATTTTTAATGTTAATTCTTAATTAATTCCCCAGGACTTGTTAGGCTCATCACCCATGGTAAGCTCGAGCACACCACCAGCGACTATGTTTTTATAATCGAGGTGACATTTACTGTAAGGCTGACCGTTTAGCTTTGCGCTCAGGATGTAAATATTTTTAGCTGAATTATTTTTGGCGATAATGGTGAAGGCTTTGCCTTTGGCGTATTTAGGGTCAAGCCTGAAGGTTATTTTATCAAATACGGGGCTGGTGATTTCCTGCCGGGTATCGCCGGGGCAAACCGGGTGGATGCCCGAAGCCGCCAAAACATACCAGGCCGACATTTGACCAACATCCTCATTACCAACCAATCCCTCAACAGAATTTTTATAGGCCCGCCGGCAAATTTCCCGCGTCCATTTTTGGGTGAGCCATGGCGCACCCAAGCGGTTATATAAAAACGGGATATGGTGCACCGGCTCATTGGCGTGGTTATAGTAATCGTTCCACATCATGTTTTCGGGTGTTTTTTCGAACAGGTTGTTCAGGTCGGCAATAACTTTTTCCCTGCCGCCCATTAGTTCCACCATTCCCTTAACATCCTGCGGAACAAACCAGCCCTGCTGATACGGATTACTTTCAATGGTGCCGTACCATTGCTTCAACCTGGCCGAATCCGGCCAGGGTAGCCAGTTACCATCCTTGTCCTTCGGTCTGAACCAGCCCTTTTCTTTGTCAAAAATATTTTTGAAGGCCTCACCACGCAGTGCGTACTTCTTTTCGTCGTGCGGCTTGTTTAATTGCCTGGCTAATTGCGATACGCACCAGTCGGTATAGGCATATTCCAGTGTGTAGGAAAGGCTTAACGGGTCCGGTGTGTAGCCTTTATCGCCATTACCAAACTTTTCAACCGAATTAACAGATAAGCGGTATGCTTCAGGTACGTTAAAATTTCTTATTCCTTTGGCGTAAGCATCGGCAATTACAGATACTGCCGGGTTGCCCAACATGCAGCCACTGTACGCATTCAGCAATTCCCAGCGTTCCAGGTAGTTTCTATTTTTTTCGCCGGCTAATGTAACCAGGGAATTTACCATGTCATTTACAAGCGAAGGATTAATAATAGTTTGCAGCGGCATCTGGCTCCTGAAAACGTCCCAGCCGCTAAAAATAGTCCGCTTTTTAAATATGTTGGAGTGATGGACTTTACCATCGCCACCCATGTAGTTGCCATCCACATCATTAACAATACGTGGGTCTATCATCGTGTGGTAAAGTGCGGTGTAGAAAACTGTTTTTTGTTCATTCGTACCGCCTTCTATTTTTATTTTCGATAAGGCATCATTCCACAAATTTGTGGCACGGGTCCGTACCGCGTCAAAGTCCCATCCCCTTATTTCAGCAAGCAGGTTGTTTTTTGCGCCATTGATGCTGACGAACGAGATTCCCGCTTTCATTAAAACCTGTTCATCTTTCGCGGTAGCAAAATCAGTATAAAATCCCAGGTGCTTGCCTTGCTTTACTCCAGTTCCTTTTAATATAGCTACATTTGCAATCTGCGCCTGGTATTTTTCGCTTTCCACGTCTTCGCGTTTACGGCTCCAGCCGTCGGGGATATCGGCGCTCCAAACGCCGTAGTTTTTTAAAGGTTTGCTGAATTGTGCATAAAAGAAAACGGTATAGTCGGCGTGACCATCGCCATTACCCCATCCGCCGCCATCGGGGGTGCATTTCATCCAACCCTCAATAGTGTGATCGTCCACCACTTTCACATACTGTAAGGTTGACGTACCGCCAACCCTGCGGGCCAGGTCGATCTGTATGCGCGACTGCCTATTTTCAGGAAAGGTGAACCGCAACATACCACTGTGAGGTTGTGCCGTCATTTCAGCCTTGATATTATATTTTGTTAAAAGTGCGCTGTAATAGCCTGCCGCGGCCTTTTCACTCTTTTTATCATAATCAGACCGGTAACCTGCCGCGGTATTTTTTAGCGGACCAGCACTGGTTTTAAGTTCGCCGGTTGTCGGCATCACCAAAAAGTTACCCAAATCGCCGTACCAGCCAATACCGCTCATTTGGGTAAAGGCAAAACCTTCAATGCTTGTTTGCTCGTAGCTGTAGCCCGGGCCGTTATCGCCACCGGTAATGGTATTTGGGCTTACCTGCACCATACCATAAGGCGTAGTGGCACCCGGAAAGGTTTTGCCCAAACCATGATAGACCCCTGCATCAGCAGCACTGGTGCTGGCGCCGATAAATGGGTTTACATAGGCTGCCGGGCCGGAAACTTTATGATTTGCAACGAGCGACTTATGCTGCGCAAATGTTGCGGCGCAGCAGCAGGTAAATGCAAAAATAAAGGCGATGCTTTTATAGCGCATAACAGGTTTAATAGTTAGAAATTGTAAAGGCCAATTGGTTTGTTGGTTATAATTATCGTCCAAATTATATAAAAAAAACGATTTAGCAAATTTTAGTAAACTTATTTGAAATAATTTTGATGTCGGTTTTGTCTCCAGCATATTTATTTATCCCGCTTTTTAATTCCGCTTAGCTTTATGGTCCGGAAACCAAAACGGGGTATGGTTAAACTTACTGCACTCTTTCCCCCTGCTACCGTCGCGACTATCAATTCTTCCTTCCTTTTTCCGTTTAGTTCAACCAGTTCAGCGTTATTAAGGCGGCTATCAATTGTAATTTGGGGGTGCGTATTGTCTCCTTCGGCATTAAAAAACCTCACCAGCAAGTCATCGCCGTCAAATACCATAGAGGTAATTTCTATACCCGGTTTATCAATTGTAATAAACGAATGAGACTTACTTGCTGGCGAAGAACCGGAAACAACCGCAATCAACGGCTCCGCCCATTGGGTACCTGCCGTCCAAATACCTGCCTTGTCCCATTTCCGCGCATGTGGTATCAATGCATAATTAATGGACGTTGGCCCGTTTATTTTATAATCCCTTCCCCACAGGCCCATGCCCGAATATTGGATATCAAGCCCCAAAGGGAAATCCTTGCCATGGGTATAGCTGGTGGTATGGTCGGTAAACATTGCCATACCATATTTTCCTGCACCGTCGGTAACATCCACCCAGTTTAAAATCACGTTATTTTTTATGCTGTCCCAACTATTGTAAAAAGTATTATCAAGATGACTTTCCGTTACGTCGAATGGGTCGTTTTTATATACTTTTTGATTTTTTAGATTTAATGGGAATAGCGCCAGCAGCTTGAACCTGTCGTCGTAAAATGCTTTCTTAGGGTTTTTCCAGTCGTACGTCCCGGGCGGAGTTGACTGTCCTATTCCGGGGTTGCCTTTCCAGTCGATGTTCACTTGCAGGTCGATCCGCGGCTGGCCTTGCGCAACGGTAAGTACCTGTGAAAAATCGTTCCCATCTATAGTACCCTTTATAGCCAGTTTAACCAACAATGGCCCCTGTTGCAATATTTCTATTTTGGCAGGATTATCCTGACTCGATTTAAAGCCGCCATCGTTATAGAAGTTACCACGCAGTTCATTAAATCCCCGCGGATTGGCATTATCTACGAATTCGCGGTTGTTTAATTTTTTAGCTATAAGACTTTTAATAACGCCACCTTTTACCGGGTCGATGGTAATGCTATAAAGATCAGTTTCCAGTTTGTAGAGGCCATTAGGTAATTGAGTGACGGAAGCGCCAGTATTTTTTGCTGGAGCACCGGCAAATAATTTATAGGTATTATATCCTATAGGCGGCACGTCAGCCTTAAAAACTATCTTCCGGATTCCATTATCTGTAATAACCTGAGATGGCACTTCTCTCTCCATTGCGTCGAGGACTTTCAGGGGCTGATTTTTCAGGCTTAATGGAATAGAAACCCTTGCCGTCTCCTGTCGTTTTTTGCCGGTGGTGTTATAAATGGTTATGAAATTACCGCCCGCGCTATTAGCAGGATTGACATTAGCGGAACTATTAATAATACCATCGCTTTTGTTGATGGTGTTATTAGTCCAGGCTAATACATTATCGGCCCAGGTATGCCCGGGTTTACCATTATAGGGTACAATCCAGCAATCGTGGTGCTGCGCCAGCAGCAGGGTTCGCCACGCGGCATCCAGGCTATCTGCAGGCCATTTAACGTTGTGGTATATCCGCGCCAGCGCCGCCATTTTTTCAGCAATGATAATTTTGTTCTCAGCCATGCGTACTTCCTGCGCAATCTTTTGTGTTACCTGCGAGCCCCATACCAAATTCACCAGCATATCTTCTTGTGAGGGCTTCCAGGCTGGCTTTGCATCGCCCGCAGTAATATTTTCAAAGTAGTTACGCCAGGTTGTATAGGTAGTTTGAATGCCAAATCGTAAACCAATGCCCATAAACGGGCCGCCTTTCCAGCCAGCGTCCTGTATGGTCATCCCTACCGGATGTTTTATCCCGTCAGCATATGCACCCTTAACAAACACAGGAGAGTTTTCCCATCCGATCGTTTGCCACGTAGATTTATCCGATAGCTTTTCCATGCCATAACGCGGCGACGTGGTAATCGCTGTGCCATCGGGGCCAACCCAGCTAACCAACTCGCCTCCGTGTGCCGCAGTGTACCCGCCAAAACAGGTATTGGGATTTTTAAGCGATGCATATTTAAAACCGAATGACTTAAGTATTTGCGGCAGAGCCGTGGTAAAACAAGGCTCCTCTGATGAATAGGTGGTAAACATTGCACCAGGAAAATGGCTTCGCACCTTTTTTATACCATAACTAAATTGCCGGATAATACTCTCGCCCGA
>Ga0105239_10004523_pt1 | contig 16580 bp, 15 predicted proteins | sample KBSC44metaG_FD_92761 | JGI IMG/M metagenome (GOLD analysis project Ga0105239, IMG submission 92761) | Corn rhizosphere microbial communities from Kellogg Biological Station, Michigan, USA - KBS C4-4 metaG | ecosystem: Host-associated > Plants > Roots > Rhizosphere > Soil | place: Michigan, USA...
AGGGTTCGGTCGCGGCGGTGTTCGGCGGGGCCTCGGGGCTGGGTGAGGCGACCGCGCGCAAGCTCGCCGCGGGCGGGGCGAAGGTGCTGGTCGCCGACCTCGACGCCGAGCGGGCGGCGAGCGTGGCGGGGGAGATCGACGGCGTCCCGGTCGCGGTCGATGTCGGTGACGAAGGGTCGATGGAGCACGCGATCGCCGAGGCGACCAAGGTCGGACCGCTGCGGATCGCCGTCAACTGCGCCGGGATCGGCACGCCGACGAAGCTGATCGCCCGCGACGGGGCGACGCCGCTGCGCAACTTCGCCAAGGTCCTGAACGTGAACCTCCTCGGCACGATCAACGTGCTGCGCTGCGCCGCCGCGGCGATGGCCGAGAACGAGCCGGGCGCCGACGGCGACCGTGGCGTCTGCATCGTCACCGCCTCGATCGCCGCCTACGAGGGCCAGGTCGGCCAGGTCGCCTACGCCGCCTCCAAGGCGGGCGTCGTCGGCCTCACCCTGCCGGTCGCCCGTGAGCTCGCCGCCGCTCAGGTCCGCGTCGTCGCCATCGCCCCGGGCCTCTTCGAGACCCCGATGCTGGCCGGTCTCCCGGCGCCCGCCCGCGAATCCCTGATCGGCACGACGCTCCACCCGCAGCGCCTCGGCGACCCGGCCGAGTACGCCGCCCTGGTCGAGCACATCGTCCTCAACACGATGATCAACGGCGAGACGATCCGCCTCGACGGCGCCCTGCGGATGGGGCCGCGCTGAAGCCCCGCGGCGGGCGTCCCGACAATCTCTAATGCGAGATCCCCTTGAGGACCAGTTCGGCCAGCGCGTCGTAGGCCTCGGCGTCGCCGAGGCCGGTGCCGGAGCGGACCGCGCCGGTCTGGATCCGGCTCATCTCGTTCGCCACCAGGTCGGCGACGAATTTCGCATCGACGCTGCGGAAGGCCCCTTCCTCGACCCCGGCGGCGATCAGCTGCGCGATCCGCTCGCTCGCGATCCGCGTGTTGCGCCGGTACACCGAGCCGGCGTCCGGGTTGGCGGCGACATCGTCGAAAAAACGTCGCGAGACGGGGCGCAGCTCGTCGGCGACGGCGCGCAGGTAGGTGGCGATGCGGCGGGCCGGGTCGCTCTCCTCGGCCACCCTCGCCTCGACCTCCGCGGTGGCGCGGCGGAAGAAGCGGACGAGCACGTTCCGCACCAGCGCTTCCTTGCTGTGGCCGAGCGCGTAGAGGGTCGTCTTCGAGCAGTGCATCCGCTCGGCCAGGTCGGCCAGCGTGAAAGCGGCGAAGCCGGAGGCGAGGAACAGCTCGACCAGCCCGTCGAGGAGCTCACCCTGCCGCCGCGTCGTCCCCGTAGCCATCTCAGGTCAGTCTAGAAAGGAAGAGGATGAGGACTCGCTTCACCGAGACGTTCGGCATCGAGCACCCGTTGATGCAGGGCGGGATGCAGTGGGTGGGGAGGGCGGAGTTGGTCGCCGCCACCGCCGAGGCGGGCGCGCTCGCCTGCATCACCGCGCTGACGCAGCCGACCCCCGAGGCGCTGGAGCGGGAGATCGCCCGCTGTCGCGAGCGGACCGACAAGCCGTTCGGGGTCAACTTGACGATCCTGCCCTCGATCAAACCACCTCCATACGCCGAGTACCGCGAGGCGATCGTCGCCGCAGGGGTAAAGATCGTCGAGACTGCCGGATCCAACCCCGCCGAGCACATCGAGCACTTCCATGCCCACGGGGTGAAGGTGATCCACAAGGCGACGTCGGTGCGCCACGCCTTGAAGGCGCAGTCGATCGGCGCCGACGCGATCTCGATCGACGGTTTCGAGTGCGCCGGGCATCCCGGTGAGGACGACGTGCCGGGCCTGATCCTGATCGCCGCCGCGGCGGACAAGATCGAGGTACCGATGATCGCCAGCGGCGGCATCGCCGACGGTCGCGGCCTGGTCGCGGCCCTGGCGCTGGGCGCCGACGGCGTGAACATGGGCACCCGATTCATGTGCACGGTCGAGTCGCCGATCCACCAGAAGGTCAAGGAGCGGATGGTCGCCAACGACGAGCGCTCGACAAACCTGATCTTCCGCCCCTTCCGCAACACCGCCCGGGTGGTGAAGAATGCGGTGTCCGACGAGGTCTTGGAGATCCAGGCAGACGGCGGCGCGTTCGAGGACGTCCGGCACCTGGTGGCGGGGGCGCGCGGTGCCCAGGTCTATGAGACGGGCGACACCGAGGCGGGCATCTGGTGGGCGGGACAGACCCAGGGTCTGATCCACGACATCCCGACCGCCGGCGAGCTGGTCCGGCGGATCGTCGGCGAAGCCGAGGAGATCATCGCGGGACGCCTTGCGGCGCTCAGCGGGGACGGTTCGCGAACGGCCCCTTGATCGCCGCGCGGATGCCGAGCGGCCGCAGTACGACCGATGGTGGGAGCGCCGCGCAGAAGGCGATCGTGTCGGCGACCTGGGCGGCGTCGAGCTGGAACGGGGAGGCGTTCTCGATGTCCAGCATCGGCGTCGCCACCGGGCCGGGCGCGATCGTCCCGACCCCGATGCCCTCCGGTTCGAGCTCGGCCGCAAGGGACTCCGCGAACCGCTCGAGGCCGCTCTTCGAGGCGGCGTAGGCGCTCTGGGTCACCTGCCCTTTGCCGGCGGCGTAGGACGAGACGAAGAAGATGCGGCTTCCCGGTCGGAGGCGGTCGATGATGCCGCGGGAGAAGAGGAAGGCGCCGGTGAGGTTGACCGCGATCGTCTGGTCCCAGAGATCCAGCGGGTGTCCCGCGACGGTGCTGACCGTAAGCGTTCCGGCCGCGTACACCGCGACCCCGATCTCCTCGTCGATGGTGGCGAGGGCGGCTTCGACCGCAGGCGGGTCGGCGAAGTCGACGACGGTGAAGGTACCTCCCAGCTCCTCGGAGAGAGCGCGCAGCTCGGGCTCGCGACGGGCCAGGAGGTGGACGGCGTAGCCGTCGGCGGCGAGTCGGCGGGCGGTAGCCTCACCGATCCCGGAGGAAGCGCCGGAGATCAAGGCCGTGCGAGCCGGCTCCCCGTTCATGCCTGCCACCGCGGCGGCCGGCGATCGCTGAACGCTTTGGGCCCCTCTTTGGAGTCCGGATGGATCCAATGCTCACGGATCTCGCCCCAGCCCGCTTCGAGCGCGTCGTCGAGCAGACGCGTTTCGAGGTCGTGCAGGACTCGGCGGCTGCGGCGCACCGCGGCAGGCGAGTTCTCGCCGATCCAGCCGGCGAGCTCCAGGGCCCGTGTCATCAGCGCCTCCGCTTCCACGACCTCGGAGACAAGTCCCGCGGCCTGGGCGGCAACGGCATCGAGCTTTTCCCTGCGGCCGATCAGCGCCATCCTGGCGAGGATGTCCGGGCGCATCCGCAGGCGGAGCGTGAGCGGCTCGAGGGCGGTCACCTGGCCGACCGAGACGTGAGGGTCGAGGAAGCTGGCGCCGGCGGCAGCGATCGCGATGTCGGCGTCGGCGACGAAATGGAGGCCGGCACCTGCGCAGACGCCGTTCACGGCGCAGATCACCGGCACCTCGACCCGCGGGCCCGGCAGGAAGGCGAGCTCGTCCTCGACCGCCTCGGCGGCGTCGCCACGGTCGGTCTCCAGGAGGGAGATGTCGGCGCCCGAGCAGAATCCCTCGCCGGCCCCGGTGACGACGATGCAGCGGATACCCACAAGGACGTTGGTGTCGGTCCAGAGCTCCCGCAAAGCGGCCATCAGGTCGGCGTCGAGGGCGTTCAGGGCCTGCGGTCGGTTCAGGGTGACGACGAGCGTCCCGTCCTCGCGACGTGCCGACAGCGGGGCGCCGCGCGGCGCGGAGACCTCGGCATTTTCGGTCACTCTCTCCTCCTCCATCCTCTTAATCATATAGATTTAGACGCCGATGGCATTCGCATTCACCCTCGAACAACGCGACCTGGCCGACGGCGTCGCCGCGTTGCTCGACGATCGCGCGACCGGAGCCTACGCGCGGGGGGTGCTGACCGGAAAGGCCGACTGGCACGATCTCTGGCGCGAGGTCACCGAACTCGGCATCGCCGCGATCGCCGTGCCGGAGGAGCTTGGGGGCCTCGGCCTCGGCGCGATCGAGCTGGTGGCGGTCTGTGAAGCCGCCGGTCGCTACCTCGTCCCGGCCCCTCTGGTGGCCACGGCGGGCTGGTTCGTGCCGTTGGTCGTCGCCGCCGTCGAGAATGGGGGACCCGCCGAGGACGAGCTGGCCGCGCGCCTCGACTCGATCGTCGGAGCCGGCGGCGCGGCCACCCTCGGCTACGTCGATCCCTTCGTCGCCTCCGGTTCGATCACGCTCGCGGGCGACAGCCTCACCGTCGCCGATCTTCTCGTCGCCGACGCCGAGCGGGTCGATCAGATCGCCTTCTTCGTCGCGGACGGGTCGGGCGGCCAGATCGCCGTCGTCGACGTGACCGCTCTCCGGGTGACCGCCGAAGAGGGGCTCGACCCGACCCGACCGCTCGCCCGGGTAGCTGGCGACTCACTACCCGCGATCGCCGCCAAGCTTGGTCCCGACGCGCTGGCGGTGCCACTTCTCGCCGCCGCCGCGGAGCTCGTCGGGGTCGCCGACGCGATGCTCGCCATGGCCACCCGGTACGCGGGCGAGCGGGAGCAGTTCGGGGTCAAGATCGGCACCTTCCAAGGGGTCAAGCATCGCCTCGCCGATGCCCTGCTGTCGCTCGAGCGGGCCCGCTCGCTGACCTACCGAGGCGCGGTCCTCGCCGACTCCGACGACCGCGGCGGCGCCGGGCTGCTCACCGGCGCCAGGCTGGCAAAAGCCGCCGCCGCCGACGCGGCGAGCGAAGTGGCGCGGATCAGCGTCCAGGTCCACGGTGGCGTCGGCGTCACGGCGGAGCACGACGTGAGCCTCTTCTTCCTGCGTGCCCGCCAGGCTTCGATGCAGCTGGGCGGCCGCGACGGGCACTACGCCGCCGCGGCCCGCTCCCTCGTCGCCGCCGGCTCGATCGGGTAGAGCAGGTCGAACCCCTGCTCGGCGACCTGGGCCGCCAGCGCACTCGCCGTGGCCGCCTCGCCGAAGGGTCGCCGGAGGTGCCCCTGTAGGTGACGGTCGATGATCACGAGGTCGTGCTCCTCGCAGAGTCCGATCGCCCCGAACACCTGGTGGGCGTTGGTCAGGACCGCGCCGGCGGAATCGAGCATCTGCAGGCGGAGCGCCCAGGTGTCGGCCAGGGTGGCGGTTCCTTCGATCGCCCGGGAGAGCGTGAAGCCCGCGATCTCGGCGAGCGACAGAAGGTCGACGGCGAGGTCGGCGAGCCGCCACTGGATGGCGCCGAATTGGTAGATCGGCCGACCGAATTGCTGACGCTCGAACGAGTATCCACTTGCCAGCTCGACGGCCGTTTCCAGGGCTCCCAGCACCAGGTAGGCCGCGAGGACGGTAGAGACCGTGATCGCCTGGAGCGGTGGCTCCGGGGCGGCCTCGCCGAGCCGGCAGGGCGCGCCGAACGGGTCGAGCGGCATCCGCGATGCCGGTCCGGTGGCGATTAGCTCATGGGCGCTTCCGCGGCGGACGTCGAAGGCGACGGCGCGCCCGGCGAGATCGAGATGTTCGGCCCGCCGCGGTGCCCCGTCAACCAGATAGACGGCGTCGACGTCGCCGCCGACGGCACGTGCGGTCAGCTGCTGGACCAGCGGCCAGGGCAGCCCGAGCCGACCCGCGGCACGACAGGCGAGCGCCGCGGCTGCCGCCTCGATCTCGTCGGCGGAGAAGTCCAACTCGTCGACCTGCATGGTCTTCAACCTCTCCCCGACCTCGGTGCGACGGTCGGGGTCGATCTCGCACTCGCGGGTGAACTCGAAGCCGCCTGGCTGGGTGAAGGCAGCCCGGACGGATTCCTCGAATTCCAGCGCATCGACGGGCCAGGGGCGGTTCAATTCAACGTCCTTTCGTCAGCTCGCGGGCGACCAACAGTCGTTGGATCTCACTCGTGCCCGAGGCGATCGTCGCCGAGCGGGCGTAGCGCCAGGCGCCCTCGACGTAGCCGTGGGCGGGCGCCGCGTCGTCGTCGTAGAGACCCTCTTCGCCGAGTACCTCGAGTGCCAGCGCGGCGACTTCCTGGTCGAGCAACGTGGTTCGCAGGCGGGCGGCGCTCACGCCATTGGCGGCAGTGCCCGCGGCGACGGCGGCGACCGAGCGGTAGTTCATCAGCCGCGCCGCGCGCGCCTTGACCAGCAGGCGTGCGTGTCGGGTCCGCATCTCGATCGACTCGCCGGTGTCCTCATCGGGCAGGTGGGCGGCCAGCATCGCCAGGAGGCGTTCGGTGCGCGCGTACCGGGCGATCCCGATCCGCTCATGGGCCAGGACGAAGCGGATCACATCCCAGCCTTTGTCCACCTCGCCGAGGACCTCGGCGTCGGTAGCCACGACATCGTCGAAGAAGACCTCGTTCAGGTGGTGGGGGCCAAGCATCGAGTCGATCGCCCGGACCGTGACGCCGGGCCGGTTCATCGGCAGGAGGAAGACGGTGATTCCCTCATGCTTGGAGCCCGCCGGATCGGAGCGGGCGGTGAGAAAGCACCATTCGGCGAGAGCCGCGTAGGAGGTCCAGATCTTCTGGCCAGAGAGGCGCCACTCGCCGCTCGCCTCACGCCGGGCGCGCAGGCGCAGGGACGCCAGGTCGGAGCCGGCCTCGGGCTCCGAGAAGCCCTGGCACCAGGTCGACTTCGCGCCGCCGATGGCGGGCAGGTGCTTCTGCCGCTGCTCCTCGGTACCGAACTCCATGATCGCCGGCCCGACCCAGTTGAGGCCCATGTATTGGGCGCCGCGCGGCTCGTGGTGGGCCCACATCTCCTCCCGCAAGGCGGTCTGCGCCCAGATGCTGCCGTCGGCGCCGCCGAACTCGCGCGGCCAGCTCATGGTCAGCAGGTCCTCTTCCGCCAGCCTCCGGCAGAACTCGTTGGCGATCCGCTGGCCCTCGTCCCCCTCGATGAACGCACCGCGGAAGTCGGCCGGCAGATCTTCCTCGATCATCCGTCGGAGTCGGGCTCGCAGCTCGCGGACGGAGTCGTCGTCGCCGAAGGTCATCGGTTGGACGGTCATCGGCGGGGGAGGCCCATCACGCGCTCGCCGATGATGTTGCGCTGGACCTCCGAGGTGCCACCGTAGATGGTCGCCCCGAGCGCCTCCAGCTCCCCCGCCGCGATGCCGCCTCCGTGACCGTGCTCGCGGAAGAGGGCCGCGTCCGGGCCGCACACGCGTGCCGCGAGCAGGAAGGCGCGTTGCGCCGTCTCGGTCGAGAAGACCTTCAGCAAGGTGGTCTCGTGGTCGGGCTTGCGCTCGAGTCGCCGGGCCAGGCCGCGTAGTCCGGTCAGCCAAATCGAGTCGGCGTCGGCGCGGAGCGAGGCAACCTCGATCTCGAACTCGTGGTGGGGGGCGCCGCGTAGCTCCTCGACGATCGTCCGCAGGGCCGCTTCGATCTCGACCAGGTTCATGATCCAGACCATGTCCCGCTCGTGGCCGAGCGAGGCCATCGCCAGCTTCCAGCCCCCTTCGAGCTCTCCGATCAGAGCGTCGGCGGGGACGGAGACGTCGTCGAAGAAGACCTCGCAGAAGACCTCGTCTTCGACCCCGATCTTCTCGATCGGCCGCACCGTGATCCCGGGCGTGTCCATCGGGACGACGAAGGCGGAGATGCCCCGGTGGCCGGACCCCGGTTCGCCCGTGCGGGCGAAGAGGAGGCAATATTTGGCGGTGTCGGCGTGCGAGGTCCAAACCTTCTGGCCGTCGATCGCGAAGGCGTCCCCTACCGCCTTGGCGCGGGTGCGAAGCGAGGCGAGGTCGGAGCCGGCGTCGGGCTCCGACATTCCCAGGCACCACCAGACGTCGCCCCGGGCCACGTCGCGGAGAAGCTTCCGCTGCGCCGGGGTGCCGAAACCGATCAGGGCCTGGGCGATGACACCCGGACCCTGCACGTTCGGCAGCTTCGGCGCTTCGCGGCGGGCGAAGTCGAGCTTGATCCACAGCTCGGTCTCCTCGTCGACTCCGCGGCCACCTTCGCCGACCGGCCAGGACGGGACGAGCCAGCCGGCATCGTAGGCATCGCGCTGGTAGGCGGCCCGGAAGTCCAGATCGGTGCGCGGGTCAAGCTCTGGACGCAAGTTCTGCCGCAGCCACTCCTCAAGCCATTCGACGGCTGCCTGCCGGGTTTCTTCGCCGGTTTTCGAGAGTCGGAGATTCATTCCTTGCGCCTCGCTCGGGTGCCCCCGCCTGAGCGGCCTGACCCATAGTTTATATCATATTGATGATTTGAATCGACCTTTGCGGGACCGGGTCGCGAGCAACTGACAGCCGGTGTCTCACCTATCCTTTAAAAGATGTCGATGAATGGAAAGAGGGCAGCGGGGGGAAGGTCCCGGCGGGAGATCCGCCCGCAGCGCGCCGCCGAGCTCGTGGCCTCGGATATCCGTACCCGAATCCTTGCCGGGGAGCTCGATGAGGGGCTGCCGACCGAGACCGTGCTGTTGGAGGAGTTCTCGGTCAGCCGCCCGACGTTGCGCGAGGCGTTGCGGATACTCGAGACCGAGGGACTGGTACGGACGCGCCGCGGCAAACAGGGTGGTGCGGAGGTGAGGAGGCCGACCGTCGACACCGCCGCCTATCACCTCGGCCTGGTTCTTCAGGGGACGGGGATCGAACTGACCGACCTGGCGACCGCCCGCCATCTGCTGGAGCCACTCTGCGTCCTGCTCGCCGCGCAGCGCGACGACCACGAGGCGATCGCCACCGAACTCGAAAGCCTGATCGACGAGAGCGAACGGGACGCCGAGGACGGCGCCGCCTTCACCGCGAGCCTGCTGGAGTTTCACCAGGGCCTGGTTGCGGCCTGCGACAACGACACGCTGAAGGTCCTGGTCGGCACGGTCGAGCGCGTGTGGCAGAGCCAGGAGCGTGCCTGGGCCGAGGAGGCCAGCAAGGCGGGCAGCTATCCCGACGAGAAGGCCCGGCGCCATGCCATCGATTCCCATCGGCGCATCGCCCGCCGGATCGCAAAAGGGGACGCGAGCGGAGCGTCGAGGGCGGCACAGGCCCACCTCGAGGCCTCGATGAGCTACGTCTGCGGCACCGGCGACGACACCGCCGCCGCCTCGCCGGTCATCGACTCGGCGTTGCTGCGCCTTTGACGGCGTAATCATCGCAATGATATAACTCCGCCGGGAATGCTCTCAGCACCGGAGGAAATCGGCCGCGTTCTCGATTCGGCGCTCGCCGATGATCCGACCCGACCGGCGGTCACGGCTCGCGCGGGAACGCTCAGCTATGCCGAGCTGGACGAGCGCTCGAACCGGTGGGCGCGGGTCCTGCGCGAACATGGGGTGAAGCCGGGCGATCGGGTCGGGGTAAGCCTCCCCAACGACCTCGACATCGTCGCCGCCTTCCACGGCGCGATGCGTCTCGGCGCGATCTGGGTCGGCATCAACGAGGGCCTGGCAGGGCCCGAGAAGGCCTACATGCTCGAGGACAGTCGGGCCATGCTGCTGCTCTGCGGGGCCGACACGGCCGCCCAGCTCGAACGGGCCGGGCCGCCGACGATGCGGACGATGGTCGTGAGCGGCGCGGGTGCCGAGGAGTGGGTCGCGGCGCTCGCCGCGCAGGACGCGGCACCGCTCGGCAACCGCGTCGATCCATTCGCGCCCGCGGGCATCGCCTATACCAGCGGCACGACCGGCTTCCCCAAGGGCGTCGTGCATTCGCAATCGAACATGCTGATGCCGGGCGCCTATCTGAACGCGACCCGTGGCTACGGCGCCGATCTCTGTAAGGGCGACTGCTTCCCGCTGACGATCCTCAACATGCTGATCCTGACCACGTTGTTGACCGCGCAGGCCGGCGGCCACGGCGTGATCATGGACAAGATCTCCACCGAGTCGGTCTGTCGCTGGGTGCGCGAGGAGGAGGTGTCGGTCTGGAATGGGCCCCCGCCGGTCCTCTATACGCTCGCCCACGACGACCGCGTGCTCCCCACCGACCTGGTGTCGCTGCGTGAGGTCTGGGCGGGTGGGGCCGATCTGCCCCGGTCGATCCGGGCCGCCTTCGAAGCGAAGTTCGGGATCGAGGTGCGGAGCACCTATGGGCTCACCGAGGCGCCGACCGTGGTCGCCATCGAGCGGCCCGGTGCCGCTCACGCGGAGGGCTCGAGCGGCTTCCCGCTTCCGCACCTGGAGGTCACGATCCGCGACCGGGACGGAGCCACCCTGCCCGTCGGTGAGGTCGGCCAGGTCTGTATCTCGCCGCGCGCTCAAGGCGAGATCCCCGAGCGCTTCCCGGCGGACTGGAACGTCGAGCTGGAGGCGCAGGCGGAGCCGCCGACCTATCGCCCGATGCTTGGCTACTGGGAGAAGAACGAGGCATCGGAGGCGGCGCTGGGCCAGGGCTATCTGCGCACCGGCGACGCCGGCTCCTTCAACGCCGCCGGTGAACTGCTCGTCTCCGACCGCATCAACCTGGTCTTGAACCGGGGCGGCGCCAACGTATACCCGGCGGAGACCGAGCGGGTCGTCGCGGCCTTCGAATCGGTCGACTCCTGCGGGGTCTTCGGCGTCGCCGACGATCGCCTGGGTGAACGGGTCGCGATGTTGGTGCAGTTCGATGCCGACGCCGAGCCCGATCTCGACGCCCTGCTTGATCATTGCCGGGTCGAGCTGGCGGCGTACAAGGTGCCGGAGCTCGTCGCGGTCGTCGACGAGCTGCCCCGCAACGCGATGGGCAAGATCGATCGGCGGCGCCTGGCCGAGATCGGCGCTCCGTTGGTCGGCCGGTACGAACGCGGACGGGTGGCGACGTGAGCTCCGCGACTCCGGCCGCGGCCGCGCTGCGAGGGGTCGAAAAGCGCTTCGGCCCGACGGTCGCCCTCGCCGGGATCGACCTGGAGGTCGCGGCCAACTCGATCCACGCTTTGGTCGGCGAGAACGGGGCGGGCAAGTCGACCGCGCTTGGGATCCTCGGCGGGCGTATCTCGCCGACCCGCGGGGAGGTGGAGCTGCTGGGCCGGCCGCTTCCCCACGGCCGGCCACGGGCGGCGCGCGAGGCCGGGCTCGCGGTCATATATCAGGAGCTGACGATCGTCCCGGCGCTGGACGCGGCCGCCAACGTCTTCATCGGCCACCCGATCTCCCGCGCCGGCCTGTTGGCGGAGCGCCAGATGCGTCAGGCCTACACCGAGCTCTGCGAACGTGCGGGGGTCGCGCGGCAAGCGGACTCCGTGCCCGTCGGGGAGCTCTCGGTCGCCGACCAGCAGGTGATCGAGATCCTCCGCGCGCTCGCCTTCGACGCCAAGGTGATCCTCTTCGACGAGCCCACCGCTTCCCTCGGGATCAGCGAGCGCGAGGCGCTGCTGCGGCTGATGAACGCTCTCCGAGCCGACGGCAAGACGATGGTCTTCGTCAGTCATAACCTCGACGAGGTACTCGAGCTGGCCGACGAGATCACCGTCTTCCGCAACGGTCGCAAGGTGGCCTCCGCCGAACGGTCCGGCTGGGACAAGGCGAAAGTGGTGGCCAGCATGATCGGCGAGGAGGCCGACCTCGAGCTCACCAGCGCCCTCAATGACGAGCTCGTCGACGCCGATGCTGCCGCGCGGCGGCCACGACGCTCCCACTCGCTCGGGGCCCGCGTGCTCGAGGTCGAGCGGTTGACCATCGACGGCGTGATCGAGTACATCGACCTGGACCTGCGAGCAGGGGAGATCCTCGGGCTCGGCGGCCTGGTCGGGTCCGGGCGAACCTCGGTCCTGCGCGCCCTGGCCGGACTCCCCCCGAAGGCCGACGGGACGCTGCGGATCGATGGGCAGGAGGTGCGGTTGCCGCGCTCGGTGCGAGCCTCGCGCCGGCTTGGCATCGCCCTCCTGCCGGAGGATCGCAAGGGCCAGGGTCTGGCGCTTCAGATGAGCGGTGTCACCAATGTGCTGATGGGCGACATGTCGCAGGTCAGCACCTTCGGGGTCATCCGCGAGCGCAAGGCGCGGGACCTGGCCGCCGCCGCGGCGGCGGAGTTCGGCTTCGATCCTGATCGCATCGAAGAGCCCTCCGAGCGACTCTCCGGCGGTAATCAGCAAAAGCTGCTGTTGGCTCGCTGGGCCCACGTGAAGCCCCGCGTGCTGCTGGTCGACGAGCCGACCCGAGGGATCGACATCGGCGCCAAGGAGGAAGTCCTGACGGCACTGCGGCGGATGGCGGCGGAAGGCATCTCCATCGTGTTCGTCTCCTCGGAACTCGAGGAGGTGGCCCTGATCTGCGATCGCGTCGTGGTCCTCGCCGAGGGTCGGGCGATGGGCGAGCTCGATGCCGATCGCGCCCCGATCCGGGTCTCCGACATCCTCGCGAGGGTGTTCACCGTCGACCCCGAGACGGGTGAGCAGGTCTCGGCTGGACATCTTCCCCAAAATCAGTAATATGATTGAGATCTTGGCTTGGGAACCGAGGACATGGCCCCAACGCGGCTGAAACCGAAGCCGGTCGACGCCGGCGAGGGATCCACGGCGCCGGTGGGGTCGCGCGGCTCGATCGGACGGATCCTCGCCGACCTCGGCGTCGAGTACGCGATGGTCGGTGTCCTGATCGTCGTCGTGATCGTGGCCTCGATCCTGGAGTCCCGCTTCCTCGACAACACCAACATCAGCAACATCCTCACCCAGAACGCGCAGGTCGGACTGGTCGCGATCGGGATGACCTTCGTCGTGATCGCGGGTGGTTTCGACCTTTCGGTGGGAGGCATCTTCGCCTTGGCCGGCGTGCTCTACGCGCACTTCGCCAACTCCCTGCCGGTCAGCCTTGCCTTCGTCCTAATGTTGGCGATCGCGGTCGCGATCGGCGTCGGCAACGGATTGGTGATCACGAAACTGAACGTCAACGCGTTCGTCGCCACGCTCGGATCCGCCTCGATCTTCTCCGGTCTGGCGTTCCTGATCGCCGCGAACGGCGCGATCTTCGTCGAAAAACCGAGCTTCTTCTGGCTCGGCACCCACAGTCTGCTGGGCATCCGGGTCACGATCTGGATCCTCGGCTTCGCCTTTCTGATCGGGGCCTTCGTGCTCGCCAAGACCGTCTACGGGCGGGCCGTCTATACCGTCGGCGGCAACGCCGAAGCGGCGCGGCTGTCGGGCATGCGAGTCGGTCTGATCCAGGCCAGCACCTACGTCCTCGCAGCGCTGGGCGCGGTGCTTGGCGGCATGCTCTTGGCCTCCGAAACCCAGGTCGGCCAAGCCAACGTCGGTGCCGAAGTCACCCTCAACGCGATCGCGGTCGTGATCATCGGTGGTACCTCGCTCTACGGTGGGAGAGGGGCGATGTGGCGGACCCTGGTCGGCCTGCTGATCATCGCCTCGATCACCAATCTGCTCTCCCTGATGGCGGTCAACAGCTCGGTCCAGTCGGTCGCCAAGGGAGGCATCGTGATCCTCGCCGTCGCCTTTGACGCCTGGACCCAGAAGCGCCGCCGCGCCGTCTGAGCCGGGCGCTCAGAGGCCGCGGCGCAGGAGGGCGTGTGCCCCCTCACCGCTCCCGAGCAGGGAGGTGTGGCGCTCGGTGATCATCCAGCCGTCCCCCCGCCGCTCGAGGTGCCAACGGTTGAAGGAGATCCGCTCGACGTGAAAGCCGCCATCGTCGCGTAGGTATACCTCCGAGTAGCCAGTCGCGTCGGCGGTGTCGCCGTGGACCTCGACGGTGAACGGCCCGATGTTGTGGGCGCAGTTGGGGAGGTATCCCTGGTGGATCGGGCCCTCGACGATCTCGCGCGCCTCCTCGTGGCCGCGCATCTCCCGACCGGAGTCGACGGTGATCACGGCGTCGGGGGCGAAGGCGCTCAGCATCGCCTCGACGTCGTCGGTGTCGACCGCGAACCCGTAGCGGACCAGGAGCCTGCCGATCTCCGCTTCGTCCTCGAGCGCCCGGACCCGCGCCGCGAGCGCCTCCAGCTGCTCCTCGAGGGTGCTCATCGGACCGGATCCAGCTTGCCGTTCTCACGCAGCCAGGCGATCGTCGCGGCAAGCCCCTCGTCGACCGGGGTGGGGCTGAAGTTGAGCCGCCGGCAGGTTTCCTCGATGTCGTAGAGCGGGGTCGGGAAAGCTCGTCGGGCCAGCCGGGCCATGCCGGCGAACTCGGCGTCGTAGGCAGGATCGACGCTCGGCGGAACGTCCTCGACGCGATGCTCCACGCCGGCGAGCTCGCAGGCGTGGGTGAGGAATTCGGCGACCGTCGCGGCTTCCCTCGGCTCCGAGACGGCAAGGAAGCGATCCCCGGGACGTCCATCGTCAAGGCTCCGAAGGGTGACCTCGACGACGTCGTCGACGAACGACCATCCCATCGGGACGCGCGCATAGCGGTCGACTTCGCCGCGCAGGGCGCGACGGATGTCGTTGTCGAAGCTCGTCGGCACCAGCGCCCTCTCGACGGCCGGTGACGGTCCGTAGACGCCGGCGGGTGCGATCACGCGGGCGTCGAGGGTTCCGGACTCCGTCCGCCGCTCGATCTCGAGCAGCGCCCGCCGCTTGGTTGAGGTGTAAGGGCTTTCGTTCTCGATCGAGTCAGGGATCGGCGAGGTCTCCGACACCGGCACGGTCGCCGTCTGCAGCGCGGCGACCGTCGAGAGGACCGCGATCGGGATCGCTGCCGCTTCCGCCGCCTCGAGCACGTTCATGGTTCCGCCGAGGTTCACCTGCTCGTAGAGCTCGGCGGGGAACCGGCCGCCGATCCCGCCCAGGATCGCCGCGCAGTGGATGATCGCGTCGACCCCCTCGGCGGCGGCGAGCACGGCGGTCCGATCGGAGACGTCTCCCTCGACCGCCTCGATGCTGTCCGCGAGCTCGGAGGCGCTCCCGGGATCGCGTACCAACGCTCTGACCGTGTCGCCCCGGTCGCGCAGTTGCTCGCAGATGTTGGCACCGACGAGACCCGTCGCGCCGGTCAGCATCAATCGACCCATTTTCGCTCCCTCTTCGCCTCGAGGACCGGCTCCGCGGTCCCTCTACCAAAATCATTATATGATCTAGATCTATTGTGGTTAGGCCGAAGATGGAGGTAAGCGATGATCAACCTTGAGGACATCGAGGAGATCAAGCAGCTGAAGGCCCGGTACTGTCGCGCGGTCGACCTGAAGCTGTGGCCGACCCTGCGGGGGGTGTTCGCCGACGACTGCGAATTCGCCGGAACCGCCACGGTCGCAACCGATCCCGACCGGTTCGTCGCCGGAGTGGAGCGGTTGCTGAGCGGCGTGACCACCGCCCACCACCTCCACAACCCCGAGATCCGGGGGATCGACGCAGGGCGCGCCGCCGGCGTCTGGGCGTTCCAGGATTACCTCTCCTGGGAGCCGGAGACCGAGGTGGCGGGCTTCCTGCGCGGGAGCGAGCGACAGACGAGCGTCCTCGGGTTCGGTTACTACGAGGAGGAATACGCGAAGGGCGCGGGCGGCTGGCGGATCGCACGGATCGTCCTGACCAGGCAGAAGATGATCCCGCTCTTCGAAGAGATGCCGATCTTCGGGCGCGGCGAGGAACTCGACCAGGTCTGGGGACGGCCCACCGGCGAGTGGATGAAGGACGGCGGCTACCGGGCTCCGGCCTAGGCCCCGGCGACGATGCGGATCGGGATCTACCAGGACCTGCGCGATCCTGAGCGGTGGAGCCGCGGCTGGGAGTACGTCTACGGAGCCGCGCTCGAGCGGGCGCGGCAGGCGGAGGACGTCGGGCTCGACTCGGTGTGGTGCAGCGAGCATCACTTCTTCGAAGACGGCTACTTGCCCCAACCCCTGACCTGGGCCGCCGCCCTGGCGGCGCGCACCGACCGGGTGGCGATCGGCACCGCGATCGTGATCGCTCCGCTGCACAAACCGCTGGAGATCGCCGAGCAGGCGGCGGTGGTCGACCAGTTGAGCGGCGGGAGGTTGCACCTCGGACTCGGGGCCGGCTACGTGCCGCGGGAGTTCCGCGCCTTCGAGGTTGACCTCGGACGTCGGTTCGAGACCACCGAACGTAACGTCGTCGAGACCAAGCGACTACTCGACGAGCGGGTGGTCAGGCCGCCTTCGCTGAGGCAACCGATGCCGATCTGGTTCGGCGGTTTCGGCCCGCGCGGCGCCAGGTTCGCGGGCCGGGAGGGCCTCGGTCTGTTGGCCCTCGACTCGAGACGCCTCGCCGGATACCGCGAAGGACTCGAGGAAGGGGGGCGCGACCCCGCGTCGGGAGCGATGGCCGGCCTGGCGACGATGATCGTGTCCGAGGACCCGGAGCGCGCTTGGGCCCGGCTGCGCCCTCACCTGGACCACCAGCGCGCGAGCTATCAGCGGGCCGCCACCGAGGGGTCCGAGGGCCCGATAACCGGTCTCTTCCGGACGATGCCGGGGGATGACAACCCCGACAGGTTCCGCTCATCCGGACCGGTCATGGTGCCTCCAAAATTCGACGCGGTGGAACCCGCCGAGGCGGTGCGGCGCCTCCGTGAGTGGCTCGGAGAGATGCCCGTGTCCGAGGTCTACTTCTGGGATTCGGTCGGCGGCATGCCGGACGACATGGTGGAGGAGCACATCCGCCTGCTGGCGAACGTCCGCCACGAGCTGCGGGACCTCGCCCATCC
>Ga0105239_10004524_pt1 | contig 16578 bp, 8 predicted proteins | sample KBSC44metaG_FD_92761 | JGI IMG/M metagenome (GOLD analysis project Ga0105239, IMG submission 92761) | Corn rhizosphere microbial communities from Kellogg Biological Station, Michigan, USA - KBS C4-4 metaG | ecosystem: Host-associated > Plants > Roots > Rhizosphere > Soil | place: Michigan, USA...
ATAATCATCGGCATTTTTTGGTGGCGGGGCAAACATCATTTCAAGTAAAGGATGTAAATAAGCACCTTCAGCATGCACGAGTTCACCAAGCATACCCTGCTGCGCCATATTGATCGTTAAAGTTTCAAAAAAATCATAACAGCAATTTTCCAGTTGCATGCAATGCTTTTTGGTACGTTCAGAAGTTTCTACCAGCTTCCAGGCATCTTCGAGGTTCCTCGCACCGGGCACTTCAATGGCTACATGCTTTCCATGTTCCATTGCATATAGGGCTATTGGTACATGCCATTCCCAGGGTGTGGCAACATAAACAAGGTCGATATCATCCTGTTCACATAGTTTTTTCCATGAATAATTATCGCCATGATATTCTTTTGCTACAGGCCAGCCTGCCTTTTGCAAGGTTTGCTGATTATTCTTAACGGCTAACGCCCGTACATCGCATAATGCTTTTATCTGAACGTTTTTTATATTGGTCATTCTTGTTACGGCCCAGCTTCCTCTTCCTCCTATACCTACGTAACCTATACGTACAACAGGTATTTTGGGAGCGGCATACCCGCACATATTAAAGACCTGGTTCCTGTTATTTGATTTTTCAACAGCCTTCCTTACAGCGTGATCAAGCGCTTCTACAGAAGCATATCCGCTTAAGCCCGGCAACAACAGACCACCTGTTGCCGCTGTTGTATTTTTTAAAAAATTCCTTCTGGAAAAATTCATTTGTATTGATTTGATTTTATTTACTGCTGCGCTCCTTTACTGATCTTATTATTTACGATCCGTGCATTGCCGTCGATATCGGTAGTACCATTGATATCTGCAGAAATAACGGTCCCGGCATTTTTTGCAGGTGAGGCAGATTGTATATGCAGTTCGGGCAATGATATATTCTGCAATAAGGGATCAACACCACTGGTTGAAGCAACGTCGCCGCCGCAGGCATTTTTCCATACGGTGAAATCAGTGTATTCGGTGCCGTTCCAGATCCATTTGGCCGCGCCGGCGGTATAATACAAATTGTTATCTATAATATTATTACTGCCGGTGGCCGTGTATTTATGAATAAGAACATCGGTAACGCGACCATATACAATGTTGTTTTTAACAACGTTGCTATCACAGTGCTCGGTAAGACGTATTTCGCCTTCAATTTCACCAAATGCGCCGGTAGTACGATCATTTTGGAATAGGGTATTATTGACTACGTAACAGTTTTTGGTGCCGCCAGTGGTGTAGTTCAGGTAATCGCCCATATAAATGCCGGTACGCCAGCAATTGTATACAAAATTGTTTCTTACTATAGATGTTCTGGTTGCATAGATATTGCTTTCACTTACAAGGCCAATACCGCGATCGCTGTCGTATACTTTATTTCTTTCGATAATAGTTCCGGCGCCTCCGCAAACATAAATGGCTATAGCGCCGTAGTTATTCGCGCCCCATATGGCAACACTATTGGCCATAGAAATATTATACAATACATTGTCGCTTATAACACCATTACGAGCGTAGTTGGTGGCTACATTGCCTGTTGGATTTAAATTATCGCCACCAGCTATTATAATTCCAATATTCTCGGTATGATATAGTGTATTATGACTTATAGTAAATCCATCGATATTCCCTGCAAGCGTGATGTTTTCACTGGTGCCGGTTTGTGTATCATGAACCGTACAGCCGGTAATAACAACATTACTGATGGCTGATGTACCATTACCAGCTACAAAAATAGCATGACCGCTACGGCCATCATTGAGGCTGGCGTTGTTTTTTATATTATAAATGTTACAGTTTTTAATGGTTACATCTCTGGAATTTCCATTAATTGTAATGCCTTCAGGGTCGGTATTGCGGTTAGATGTGAGCAGGTTGCAAACATCAAATCCGTCTATAGTTATGTAACGAACATTGCTGCAGGTTACCAAAGCTACCCATCCGTTTACTATAATATTGCTTCCATCGATTACCGGCTTTTCACCAGGATACGCTTTTAGCGTAATGTTTTTATCGGAAGTACCCGACCGGGGAAAGTTTATACTTTCATAGTAAGTGCCCCCTCTTGCAATAACAGTATCGCCGGCCACCGCTTTGTTTAACGCCACCATGATGGTTTTAAACGGGGCATTGATCGTGCCTGTATTGGCATCACTGCCGCTGTTTGATACATAATATACATGTGCAGCTATTGTTTCTGTGGCGGCGTCACTTTTGGATTTAGAACAGGCCGGCGCAACCATACCGAATAATGAGAATAAAATGAATTTGTGTTTAATAAATAAGAAAGCATTCATTGGATAGGATTTATTCAGAAATAATTTTTCTTACGCGGTTATTATTTTTGTCAAGCACGTATACGGTCCCGTTTTTATCAACCGTTACGCCAGTGGGTGCACTGAAGGCTGCGGCCTCGCCTACAGCATCTGAATAACCTGCGGATCCGCTTCCGGCAAAAGTGCTTACGTTCCAGGTACCGGATTGGATGTAACGAATTGATTGGTCAGTATTATAGGTGCCCCCGTCCACGGTACCATTGCCTGCAATAAATATATTATCCGAAGGGTCGAGTGCAATTCCCCATGGATGATCAAACTTAGCGGCAGTGCCGGTACCGTTCACATAACCGGCAATACCCTGCTGGCCGGCAATGATGCTTCCCGCCCAGGTACCTGCCGTATATTTCTTAATCACGTGGTCGCCGCTGATAACAACATATAAATTGCCGTTTTTATCAAACTTAATTCCGCCAGGGTAATTGAGTCCGCTGATAACGGCAGATCCTGTTGTACTTTGAGCTGTGACCGGATAAACATTTCCCGCAGGATCACAGCTTGAATAATAAACATAGCCGGTTGTTTTATCTACTGCTACGGTCCAGGGAGCCTGATTTCCCCATGCCCAGGTTATAGCGGTGCCATCAGGTGTTATTTTTCGAATGTCCCAGTTAATCGGGTCAACACTCCACAGATTACCATTGGCGTCAAGCGCAATATCATAAGGGTAAATGAACTTTGCAGCGGTTCCTTTTCCATCGCCATATCCTGAGCTGCCAGGGTTTCCACAAAAAGTAGTAACATTCCCCAGGCTATCAATTTTACGAATGCAGTGATTACCGGGATCAGCTACGAAGACATTCAAGTTATCGTCCACGGTAATGCCCATGCTCCGGTACCAGTTCTGGCCGCTGAAATTAAAAACAGCATCAGTACCCTGTCCGTTGGCAAAACCGGCTTTGCCACTGCCTGCCAGTGTAGATACAGTTCTTGTATAGACGTAATTGAAGATGCCGGTACTGACAACGCTGTCGTTTCCAATCTTTACAACAATATGCCCTGACCCTACTTTTTTTGGAACAACGGCCATGATTTGCGAACCGTTTACTCCTACAACCTTCAGCGGTTGGCCATTCAATGTTACTGAGATCTGTGTAGTATCGTTGGTATAGTTATTACCGCTGATCAGTACTTCGGTACCGCCTCCGCCTTGCACGGGTGTAAAATCGCTGATAGTTACGGGCACTGAAGAATTATGTCCCGAACCGTTGTCTTTTTTGCAACCTGCTATACAGGCTAGTATAAAAAAACAACTGAGATGTATATATGATTTGATATTCTTTATCATAGTATTTACTGTAATAGCGTGGTGAATTGATGTTGTTGAATACGTTCACTTTTACCACCCGGGGTTTTGAACTAAAGCCCTGTCTCTTTCAATATCGCTTTGAGCAATGGGAAACAGGTACATTCGATCGTCCCAATACCTTTTCTGAAAAAGCGTTTTTTGGTAATAACCGGTAAAGGAAAAACCCAAACCAGCATCATCGGCATTGGTGTTCATACCATAAATGGTTTGGTTCTCTGTATTGCCTAACAACAGTCTTCTTATGAGCGTATAGTAGCGATCGTTCTCAAAGCACAACTCCACTTCACGTTCACGTAAGATATATTTACGCATCAGGTCTTTATTTCCGACTGCTGAAGGGTAAACGGTTTCTATTCCGGGAAGACCGGCACGTTCACGAACCTGGTCAAGGAATTTCACAATGTCGGGATTGGCAGGATCGTATTCATTCAGCGCTTCGGCATAGTCGAGCAGGATCTCAGCATATCTGATGAGAATGTACGGACGATATGAAGTAGCATCATTCCTGATATTATCTGAAGGGCTAACTCTTTTCAACACATCGTACCCGGTGATATTATTGGTACCTGCTGATTTTTGACCCGATTTACCACTGTAATAAAATTCCACGCGGCCTGTTCCATCTTTATTGGCATCTGATGAATAATAGTTCTTATCATCTACTGTAGGTGCAGGTAGTACAGGGCGGCCATTGTACTGGATATACGCATAAAAACGTGGTTCTCTGTTGGCGTACATGTTCCAGTCGCCTTTTTTATGCTCCCATGAATTAGCGCCATCAGAAGAGGCAAACCCGGTTTCAACATATCCTGAAGCGGGATCATCGATGGTTCTTCCATTATTCATATAAAAAGCATCCACTACATTCTGCGTGGCATTATACATGTTGTAACCACCGGGGCCGGGAGAAGAACATTTTGTCCATCCCCAGTACAACCAGTTATTATTTGAAAGAATGATCTCATTGTTCCAGGTATTGAGAAACAGGTCGCGGCACGAGAGGTATGGATCGAACGTGCTACCTCCATTGTCCAGATTGGTATATAACTTATAGGTAGAAAGATCAATGACTGCTTTGGCAGCATCTGCTGCAGTTTTCCATTTATTCTGATCATACTGAGCAGGCGCAAGTGCTGTACCATCCTGGTTTTTGAACGATGCAAAACGGGCGTTCCCATTCCATAACGGGCTTGCTGCCAATAATGCAACCTGTGCCTTTACTGCCATGCACGACCCTTTTGTTGGCCGGCCATAATTTGCTGAAGAGCTCCATGTAACCGGCAGGTTCTGCGCTGCACTATTCATCAGGTCGTTGATCAAGGCAACACAGGTATCGAAAGGCGAGCGGGCGAATTGGTTATAATCTTCACCCTGACTTAATATTCCCGACACCTTAACAAAAGGACCGTACTGTCTTAACAATTGCCAATAAAACCAGCCTCTTAAAAACAGGTTTTCCGCTTTATACTGAACCTTCAGTTTATCGCTTAATTCAACCGGTGGCACTTTATCAACATTGGCTTCAAACACAAAAGTTTGCCTGATGCCAACATACCAGGTGCCCCAGTTATAAAAATAACCGCTGGCTGCACTCCAGTTACCGGCCACCATCTGACGCACCGGTACGCCCGATATGCAAACACTCGATTCATCGCTGGCCCCTATACCTGCATAATCTCCGCCATCGGTATAATGCATATAGCCGTATATGTTATACAGGTACGATTCTGCATTTGCCCTTGTTTGCCAGATCATACTCTGTGTTAACAGGTTGTCGGGTTTTTTATCCAGATAATTACAAGAGGCCATTATGGCAGGCAATACAAATAGCAAAAGGCCGCTTTTAATAGATTTATTTTTAGTCATAATGAAGTCGTTTTAATCGCTTTTTAGAATTGTGCTCTGATACCTACAGTTATGGTACGTACAGGAGGATATGTAGCTCCTGACGAGCCCAGTTCAGGATCCCACAATTTGAATCTGGAAAAAGTGACCGGATTTTGCGCTGCGGCATAGAAGTACAAACCCGCAATGCCAGATCTGCGAAGAGAACCGTTGGCAAGATCATACCCCAGAGAAATCTGTTTTATGCGGCAAAAATTTCCGTTTTTCATCCACCAGGTACTGTTCTGATAATTATTGCTGCTTTGGTTTGATATGCTTAACCGTGGATAATCTACATGTTGATTCGGATTTTCAACCGTCCAGCGACTGGTAACATTTGAAAGTATGTTTCCGGGGTATTGACCTATGCCGGCAAAGGGCACAACGCCAACTCCTCCCGCAGCACCATCGGGGCTGGTAATAGCAGAACCATTGGCCATGATATCAACGCCTGACACGCCCTGCAGGAAAACCGACAAATCGAATCGTTTGTAGCCCGTAGTAAAACCTATTCCATATAATAGTGTGGGGAAAGATGATTTACCAAGATAGGTCCAGTCATTTGCATCTACTACCCCATCCCCATTCAAATCCTGATATTTTATATCACCGGGCTGAATGAGCACACTTCCCAGCTTTTGCTCGGGGCTTTTATTTATATCAACCTGATCGGTAAATAAGCCTGATGATCTATAACCCGTATACTCACCGTAGCTATGCCCTTCCCATTGCTGATAGGAATTAGTTCGTTTCGGCTGATCGGCAAATATGATCTTGTTCTTTGCATAAGTAAAGTTGCCAAACAAACGCAACCGTACATTTTTACCAAACCGATCGTTGTATTCAATGCTGCCATCTATCCCTTTATTATGCATTTCGCCCATATTGGCGTAAATGTTACTAAGCGAATAACCGCCTATTGATGAAATAGATTGCCGCAGGATCAATATATCTGTACGCACATCACGAAATGCATCTGCTACGATATTTATTTTATTGAACAATCCAAGTTCAAGGCCCAGGTTATCCTTTGTAGATTTTTCCCAGCGCAGATTTTCTACACCAAAAACGCTTTCTGTAATACCGGAATAATAGTTTGGACCAAGTCCAAATGCAGCCGAATTGCCGCCTGAGATATAGGTCAAGTATCCAAAGCGGTCGCCATAACCGATCTGATCATTTCCGGTAACGCCATGCGATGCTCGTAATTTTAAAAGATTAACCTGATCTGCAAGTGGATCAAAAAAAGCTTCCCTTGAAATTACCCATCCTACAGATACGGCAGGGAAAAAACCAAACCGGTGCCCGCTTTGAAAGTTTTCAGAACCGGTATAACCCGCATCTACTTCGGCAAGGTATTTATCATTAAATGAATAAGTAATACGGCCTGCGAGGCTTTGGTTACGGTAAGGAATAGCATATTTTACATCGGTGGCCGTTCCGTTAACCCGGTTGCGCATATTATACAGCATCAGACCACCAAACTTATGATCACCAAAACTGCGATCGTAGGTAACGTTTCCTTCAAGATACATTATACGTTCACCGGAAGAGCTATAGTTATATCCCAGGAACTGGTTACCGGTCCTTACATGCTCATATACAAGATTCCCGCTACCATCTCTTGAGCCGGCATACCACAGGTCGTTAACACCAACGCGATTGGTATTAAACTCACCATATGAATCAAATGAAAATCGCGCCATTGCAGCCAAACCCGGAGTAATCATATCAAGCTTTTGATTTAAGCTGATAATAGATTGAACGGTTGGCTTGAATTCAGTACTGTAACCGGAGTTTTGTACAAGATTGAAAGGATTTGAGCCGCCATTATTGCGCGGACCGGCCCATTTATTATCAGGATAAGAAACAGGAAACGATATAGGATTGGTTGCATAAGCTGCGTACCATATACGGCCGGCAGAAGTTCCGGGATACCGGCTGTTTACGAGCATGGCATCGAGATTCAATGCCAGCACTGTTGTTTTACTTATATTGACATCGATATTACTTCTGAAATCGTATCTTTTGAAATTGAGATTGGGATTGTAGCCATTGAGTTTCGACACTTTATAACTTCCATCCTGATCGTAAAAAGAGGCCGATATATAATAGCGCATCGCTTCTCCGCCGCCACTTACGTTTGCATTGCCGTTATAGATAGGCGACCAGTCTTTATAAATAGTTTTGATCCAGTTTACGTTCGGATATAAATATGGGTCAAGGCCGCTCGCTGTTTTTTGTATTACTTCATCGGAATATACGGGTGCTTCACCATTGTTGGTTTTTGCTTCATTCATCAACTTCATGTATGTAACGCCATCCAGCATATCGGGCGTTTTGGTAAGTCCGGTAACACCAGATTCCATTTTTATTGAAACTTTCGGTTTCCCGGCTGCGCCTTTTTTGGTAGTTATGATCAATACACCATTTGCGCCTTTCGCTCCGTATACGGCGGTGGCAGAAGCATCTTTCAGCAGTGAAATGCTGGCGATATCTTCGGGATCGATATTATTGAACGCGCCACCGAATGTGCTGTTTACATCGTCGCGCTGTACGCCATCGATAATGATCAATGGCGAAGTGCCTCCTGTAAATGTTCCGATACCACGAATGGTGAAATTAGGATTATCGTATCCCGGTTCGCCACCTGTTTGCATGGAAATAATTCCGGCGACTTTGCCGGCAAGCGCATTGGTTAAAGAACGTACCGGGGTACGCATATCCTCCATGTTCACCGAAGCCACGGAACCGGTGATGCTGATCTTTTTTTGTTTTCCATAACCTACTACTACGGTTTCTTCCAATCCTTTATCAGACAGCTTCATCACCAATGCAAAAAAAGTTTTGTTGCCCACTTTAACAGTTAAAGACTCATAGCCTGTATAGGAAATGGAAATCACATCTTCGGGCAAGGCGCCTTTTATCAGGAATACGCCATTTGCGTCAGTTTGGGTAGTGCTGCCACGCTGAAGGGTTACAGTGGCGCCGACAAGAGGTTCCCCCTGCTCGTTCAATATGCGGCCTGTTATATCAGCCGGCGGAGGAATCTTTTCCAGAACATGCTGCGTTGTCATTGCGGGCGCTTCCTTCTCTTTAACAGCGATCGTTTTGCCAATAATTTCATAAGTAAAAGGCTGGCCCGTAAATACCTGTTTGAGTGCTTCTTCAAGCATCACATTTTGCACAGAAATGGTAACAGGCCGGGCTTTTTGCAACAATTTGTCTTCATACCAGAGCTGGTAACCACTTTGTTTTTTGATTTGCTGAATTACTTTTTCAAGGGGCGCGCTTTTTTCAGAGAGAGAGATCTTTTGCGCGTACCCTTTTGCACTTACCTGTAAACAGGTAGCCAGTAAAAGAATAGCAGTTAGCTTCATGATCAGCAGCGTTTTGGTTCTTCGGCCACGCCAGGGATGAGGCATAAGCATAGCCGAATGAATTTCGAAATTCATACCTTTGTTTTGTTTTGGGTTAAGCAATAAACAGTCAATCTTTGTTTCCCGATTACATCGGGAGCGTATTGAATTAATCCAAACTATTCACCGTTCCGGCTCCTACCCGGAACGGTTTTCATTTTGATCCATTCATTTATCATGGCATTACAACCAGTTTATTTCCATCTATCCTGAAATGCACTTTACTTACCTCGAGCAGGTGCAACAGTTCAGAAAGATTGGCATTTCTTGAAATGCCGCCGGTAAAAGTGCGTTCCGGCACAGCGCCTTCGTACACCACGTCGATATTATACCACCGGGCCACCTGACGCATAATGCTTTTTATATCGGCGCTTTTAAAAGCGGTAAACCCGTTTTTCCAGGCCATCGCCAGTTCGATGTCGGCATTATCAATAACCTTTATTCCCTTTTCTCCGTTTTGTTCACCAGATGGCAGAAGAGAAAAAACCGCTTGCTGACCTGGGTTAAGCATCGCCCCCTGCCCATTGCTCATGGCTGATTTGACTTTCACTTTTCCTTCCAGCAACGTTGTGTGTACAGAAGGTTCGTCGCTATAGGCGTTTATATTGAAATGGGTGCCGAGTACTTCTACCTCGCCGCGAGGACCGTTTTCGGTTCGCCCGATGGATGAAAGAATTGAAACCTTAAAGGGTATTTTTTGTCCTGAGGGAAGCTGATAATGCGCTACCTCAAAATAGGCTTCGCCATTTAGCTCAACCCGTCGTTCCTTTCCGGTGAACAAAACGGGAAAGCGAATGGAAGAAGCAGCATTTAGCCACACTTTACTACCGTCTGGTAATACCAACTGATACTGCCCTCCCTTTGGCGTAGTCAACATATTGTAAGCGATTTCTGACGGGCCCTTACCTGCTGCAGGTTGTATACTGCCTGTTGCCGATCGATATTCAACCTCACCATTCTTATTTTTTATCACTTTTTCATTACCCTCTTGACTCAATATGCCGTTCTGCGCACTGTCAAGTATAATAGTGCTTCCGTTGGCCAGTGTAAGCATGGCTTTATTGCCGCCGGGTAATATATCTTTTGGTTGTTGAGCCCGTTGCTCCTGTTTGGCAATATTGTTTGTTGATAATCTCTTCACGAGCCAGTAACCGGCTGTACCAAGTGCAAGTATTACTGTGGCGGCCACAGCTATACGTGTCGATCGAAACCGCCTTTTGTTATCCAAAGGGATTACATCATCGTTTGCAGTTTGTATAATCTGTTCGTAGATATATTCCCAGTCAATTTCCTGTGCGACCGCCAGCGGCTGCAGCACTTCGTATTCGGCATCCATCAATTGTTCAAGCAACGGACGGTATTCCGGTTGAGCAATAAAAGCAAACAACTCCTGCAATTCTTCACGGGTACATGCTTTTAGCATGTATTGTTTAAACAGGTAATGAATGCGGTCGGTATTAGCAGTCATTTAATGAATTATTAATAGTTTGGTTGCAAAGAGGTAATATGAATAGTACAGACAATTGGAAAAGAAAGAAGGACCGAAAAAAAAGAAGTTTTTTTATGCAAACGTTTGTGTTGCAGAATGTTTAGATGAAGATTTTCAACCTACAGCAATTGTAAACTATAACTCATCCAAAATATAGCGGATACGAGCGCGGAATACCTGGCGAGATAATCCCTGATATGCTTTAATATTTCTACCAGCATATTTTTTACGCGGCTTTTTGATAAGCCAAGGCGGGCAGCAATTTCTTCATGACTTAGCCCTTGTTCGCGACTTAGGCGGAAAATAGTTTGGCGTTGGGCAGATAGCCTGCTTACAGCCTCGGCAATCATTCGCTGACTTTCCTGTGCCTGTAATATTTCTTCGACCGGATTATCAGATTGCGATAAATTAACCAATAACTGTTGCATCAACTGCCGATCACGGGCAATTTTGGTTAAATGGTTTATTGTTTTATTGCGGGCAATGGTATAAATATACTTTCCGGGATATTCAACGTTGGTAAGAGAGGCACGGCTTTCCCATAATTTGGTAAATACATCCTGCACAATCTCTTCTGCATCAACCCTTGAACTGGTAAGTTGTAAAACAAAAGAAAATAACCGCACCCTGTATAGATCAAATAATAGCCTGAAGGCTACCTTGTTCCCTTCAGCTACCTGTTGTAATAACTCCCTGTCGGTATATAAATGCTCCAAATGACGCGGGTGCTTTGGTTATAAAATATAAATAGTAATTAAATAAAAAGCAGGCAATGGACTATAATCAGATAAGGCTTATAATTAATCCAAGATAAACATAATTGCTGCTTTTTGATGGCTAATTGCAGTTTAGCATTACGATTGTAACAAAAAAAATCGATTTCCCGCAAACGAAATCAAACAGTGGAAAACTGCAAACGTTTGCTATAATGATACAAACGTTTGCGTTATTTTAGAAAGAATGGTTTTAAGTGAATACCCCTACAAAACAAATGATAAGTGTCGATATGACAATCATAATATCAAATGATACTCATCATTTCAATAGTGGCGTACATGCAATACTTTCGAGCAAGTTTTTCATAGGATATTGGATCAGAAAACGAAGCCGGATCTCCATCCGGCTTCCTTATTTATCTGAAGTTTAATTCAAGAGATTTTCCAGCTCTTTTTCATTAAGAATGGTTATGGAGCCCTCATTAATATCAATAAGTTTTTCGCTTTTAAATTCACTGAGGGTTCGTATCATGGAGGCAGTGGCCGTGCCTGCAATGGCGGCAAGGTTTTCCCGGCTTAAGTTAATACCGGTTTTGTATTTTTTGTTAACAGTGATCAGTGCATCTGCCACCTTTTTACGAAGTGAGTTATAAGCCAGGCCCAGCAGTAACTGTTCTTTTTCGGTAATATTCTTGGCCAGCATGGTCAAAAACTTGGTTACCACTTCACGCCGGGTACACATTAGTGCATCAAATTCATCTTTGGGAATGATGGCCAGTTCGGTATTTTCCATGGCTTCGGCTCTTTCTTTGTAAACGGTTCCTTCGAGCAATGCCACATACCCCAGAAAATCGCCCTCGCCATAAATGCCTACGATCAGTTCCTTTCCTTCCTCATTCGTTTTGTAGGTCTTTATTTTTCCTTTTTTGATATAATACAGGCGGGCGGGGCGGTTGCCTTCTACATAAATGATCTGTTTTCTTTTGTATTTACTAATGTCGCGATCATCGGTAAACAGCGAGAGAATGTCTCTTTCGTTGCCTTTTGGAAAATCGTTTAACTTACCGCCATTTACAGAGCCATTTTCCTGAACAAAATCCTGCTTCATCCATTCAGCCCTTTTCAAGCGGCATTCAATGGCCTGCAGTAACTCCGTTTTTTCAAATGGTTTTGTAATATAATCGTCGGCGCCGAGCTCCATACCTTTCCTCATTTCGGCTCTTTCGGCCTTTGCCGACATAAAAATAAACGGCGTGTTTCTGATCGTAGGATTTTTATGTACCAGATGTAAAACGCCAAATCCGTCTAACGCCGGCATAACCACATCACATAAAATAAGATCCGGTTTCTCACGCAAAGCGATTTCAATCCCGATTCTTCCATTTTCTGCTGTAAATACCTTGTAATTAGCCAATCCCAGAATCTCTGCAGTATTCTCTCTAATCTCCGCATTGTCTTCAATAACGAGAATCTTTTTCATGTTTGGTTGAGTTTTAAAAATGAAAAATGTGTTTACCATATCCCGGGCCACGGGAACAGTAGCTGACAAGTTTTCGAAGGAACACTTTGATTTTGGAACAGGTTACGGATAGGGCACCTTCGGGTTGAAATTTTTCGAAGAAGTACACAATTTATAATAGTGGGGAGATACAACTCTCAGGGAATCACCGTGCTGATCAACAATACCGGGACTGAATATCAAAGCCTGCCAGGATCAGGTTAACAGTTACGGGAATCATGTTTTTTGCTGACTGCCGTACTTAATTAAAGATAAATTTTTTTGTACATTATTCCCTACACGTGCAAAAAAAAATCCATACTTCGTTAACGACATTATAAGGAATTAATTCGCTTCAACAATCAGCTTAAAAACTATATACCCAATAACACGGATAAAAGAATTTAAGGCCGATTAATGTCAGCAAAAGCATTCTTTATAGAAACCAGGTTTGTAAATGGAAGTTTTCAGTACCGCGCACGCGCGGTAGGAAAGGAATGTGCAAATTTGTATATAATCGGGTAATTAAGCATCCTGCACCATCTGTTATAAATAGCAAGTGGCTAGTAGGAAATTCCCACCAGCCACTAGTTATTTACTACTAATTAGTCCTAATTATTTCACATCAAACCACAACTTCGTTAACAGGTCATCGGTACCCTGACTGGATACGGCTGCTTTGTAATTGTTGCCGTTCAATGATTGCTCAGTACCGGGATAAATGAACCGAAGAGGAATTTTTCCATCCAATACACCGGCAACACCGGCGGTTAATTGAGGATAATCAAGGCGACGCCATTCTGCAAATGCTTCAAGCCCCTGACCAAACAGCGCAATCCATTTTTGTTCACCGATCGATTTCTTAAAATTAGCAGCATCATATTTTACAGATGCCTGCGCCAGATAATTGCCGATAGATGTATTATCTGAAATATTATATTGATTGAATGATGCGGTGACAGCGGCATTGTATAATGCATTGGCATCTTCAGCCGTAAAACCTCTTGCTGCAGCTTCTGCGCGATCAAACAACACTTCTGCATAACTGATAATTACTGCAGGCGCCTGAGGTGCATAAAAGTAAGATCCGGGTCTGGATGTTTTGGCAAAACCCAGATTATTGGCATCGCTGGTAGTTAATCCGCTCGGCACACCCACATAATTTGTTACCGATGCATCGGTTGGTTTATTGGCATACACAGGTAAACGCGGATCGTTTAATGCATACAACTTATCTACAATGGTTTTTGCAATGCGGTAATCATCTCTGGTATCGAACCAGGCGCTTACCGGATTTTGCATAGGCGAAGTACTGTAAATAAACTGTGCTGTTTCGGTATTGCTGCTGATCAATCCGCCGGCATCATTCAACACATCATTGATCACCTGTTTTGCCTTATCAGGATCGCGATCGGCAATACGCAGGGCGATGCGAAAACGCAGCGCATTGGCAAACTTCTTCCAGCGGGCAATATTGCCACTGTAGATCACATCGCCAGAAATGGCGTTTCCGTTTGTTGTTAAAGAGGCTCCGGCAGTTTTTAAATCATCCAGCAAACCGTAATACACATCTTTCTGACTATCGTATACAGGCGTAAGATAATTTTTGATATCCCCTGCCTGTTTGTAAGGCACATTGCCATATGCATCGGTCAACAACTGAAATACCCATGACCGCAGGATCAACGCAACCGACTTATAGTTGACGTTCGCTTTTTCATCGGGTGTTTGTATAATGGTATTCAGATTGGTAAGGCTTTGTGCATACAGCGTATTCCATAAAGTAGTAAAGCTGCTGTTTGAAAAAATATAACGATCGGGCTCGGTATATTGAATTTTCGCCCAATGCTGAATGATCAGCAATGTTGCGTTGAAATTATTATCAGCGCCCCAGTATGCATCGGATGTTATTTTTTCAGATGCAGTAAGCAGATAATCGGGCTGCGGGTTCTCGGTGGCATTAGGGTTCTTATTGATCTCTGCCAGTTGCTTTTTGCACGATGCCATTGTTATTAGCCCGGCTATAAAAGGTATATAAATATGTTTGGTCATTGTGTTCAGTTTAGAATTTCAGGTTGATGTTAAAGCCATAACTTCTTACAGTAGGCAGGGTTAGATCTTCCAGCCCCTGTGCATTGCCATTAGTAAAAGCCGTTTCAGGATCAATATTCGGAACGTCTTTATGAATGATCCAGAGGTTACGGCCTACCAGGGAAACAGTAGCGCTCACTGCTCCGATCTTCTTAATCCATTTACCGGGCAATGTATAACCAAATTTTACTTCACGCAGCTTAACGTATGAGGCACTGTAGATAAATTGCTCTTCGATACTACGCGGCGCTTTATAATATTGTGAAGCGGGAATAATAGTGGTATTGGCATTGCCGTTGGCCGTTACGCCTTTCCAGATCATACCGTCGTCGTATACGGTTTCACCGCCGGGTGCAGTGCCTCCTTTGGGTAAAGCAACGGTGGCATTGGCTTTATTGTTACCGGGATAATAGTAATACAAACCACCGTGATCGGCATCACGACCGGGAAGCGTCATGGCCAGTACGCCGGTATAACTTCCGGTTGAATTGGTACCGGCAAACAAAGAGCCGCCTACACTGGCATCAACCAAAAAGGAAAGATGAAAGTCTTGGTAGGAAAAACTATTGGTGATACCGCCGATCCAGTCAGGCGTATATTTTCCAAAGAATTTTTTGTTGGGATCAGCCAGGGGAATACCGCTGTTGTTCACTATAATATTGCCGGAAGCATCGCGCAGATAAGCATTGGAAAAGAGTGAACCGTAAGGCTTTCCTACAGCAGCTATAACCTGAACACTGCGATAGGTTCCCAGCACATAATTCTGTAAACGTCCTTCATCATCGAGCTTCAATACTCTGCTTCTGTTGGCCGCATAGTTTACATCAACATCCCACTGAAACAATTTTCCTTTAACAGGGGTAACACCCAGTTGCACTTCAATGCCTTTGTTATTGATCTTTCCGGCGTTGAGCAACTTTTGTGTATACCCACTGCTGGCGGTTACATCTACTTTGAGGATCTGATCAATACTGTTGGTATTGTATAAACTTACATCGAGTCGAACGCGGTTATTTAATAAACCGGCTTCAATACCCAATTCGGTAGAGTTGGTGCTTTCTGATCTGAGATTCGAGTTGAGATCAATACCAGCCGTAGTTAACTGCGGATTGCCATTGAAAGGCGCATTGAAGTTATAGGTATTGACCAGCTGATAAGGATCGGCATCGCTACCCACCTTAGACCATCCGCCACGCACCTTTGCAAAATTGAGTACGGAGCTTTTTATTTTGAATGCCTCTGTAACCACAAAGCTGGCATTTACAGAAGGATAAAAATAAGACAGGTTTTGCTGCGGCAATGTGGAAGACCAGTCGTTACGCCCGGTAAGATTGATAAATGCATAATTTCTAAAACCTATCTGTGCCGATGTAAAGGCGCTGTATGTTTTCAGTTTTGAATAAGTATTCGATGAAATGAGCGGATCGCGTGAATTGGATAAGGTATATACATTCGCTACTGCCAGCCTGGGCGCCTGCTGATCATTCTCCTCATAATATTTTGAACGGATATTACCTCCACCCAGCACGTCGATACTGAAATCACTGTTCAGGTTTTTATTGTAACGCAGTATGGCTTCTGTGTTATTTTCATTTACGGTAAATGCATCCTCTTCGTAAGAACCATATGGCGTTCCGTTGGTGCCATAGGCGATACGCAACTTGCGCCGATCGTTATAATAGTCATTTCCTGTGCGGAAATTAACAGTAAAACCGTCGAGAATGGTATAATTAAGATTTACAGATCCGATAAAACGGTTACGGCGCTGAGTTACCGTATTTTCATAAGCTACCCAATACGGATTGCTGTAATAACTGTTGTTCCAGTTAAAGGTTTTGC
>Ga0105239_10004525_pt1 | contig 16578 bp, 14 predicted proteins | sample KBSC44metaG_FD_92761 | JGI IMG/M metagenome (GOLD analysis project Ga0105239, IMG submission 92761) | Corn rhizosphere microbial communities from Kellogg Biological Station, Michigan, USA - KBS C4-4 metaG | ecosystem: Host-associated > Plants > Roots > Rhizosphere > Soil | place: Michigan, USA...
CAGCGAATCCCTGTTCCGGCGCGATCCCAGAGAGTCCAGGGTGCTCTGGTAAATACTGTCCCGTATGATATAGTTGGTCACCTCTTCCGGCTCCAGCGGCAAAGGACGTATGGAATCCCAATAGGCCCGTGTCTTCTTGTTTGCCGCCGTATCAAATTTCATAAAGACATTATTGAACCACTTCTTCCGCCAGCGGGGAGCCACGTCATAGTTGTTATATACGTTGAGGAAATTGCCCACCGCATTAAACCCCATTATGCTGAATGTAAAATACACCACCTGGTCCTTCACCTGCCATACATCCCTGCCATCCTTGCCGATAGGCGCATGTATCTGACGTATCGACAAGGTATCCAGTATCTCCAGCTGCGACTCTTTCAGCAACAGCAGGTCCAGGCTGTGTATCCGCCAGTCGCCCTCCGTAATATTGATGGTGCCCGAGAACAACGGCTCGTATTTCCGGCGGGGTATCACCTGTATCTTATTGACTTCCTTGCCATCTTCAAAGAAAGACCCCAGGTACTTATATCGATAGTAATGAAGGGCCGATTCCGCAATGGGCGAGACAAAACCCCTTGGATTCAACTGCTGCGCCAGCACATATACATTGTTGTCGTAGAAATTGACAAAGGTGGGTATCGTAAATCCATAACCATTGGAGCCGCTCTCACGACCCGAAAGCACCTCCAGCTTCACCTTCCCCGGCTTTTTATAGGACAGCTTGGTCAGCGACTCCGACAGAAAAAGAATGCCTTTACCCGCCGAGTCCACCCCCATCTCCTTCTTATCCTTCTCATCGATCTTTTGTCCCAGGATCCTTTTAGGGACCTTCCGGCTTTTGATCAATGTCTTGATATAGGCTTCGCAGGTAAAGGAATCGAGCGGGGATTGATAGTCCTTTCGTTTTTTTATGGCATGCCGGATGATCTCGTAAGCGGGGTCCTCTCCACCCGGGCGCACCACTACCTCTGCCATGGACAGCTGCTGGGGCGCTAATTGAAAATTGACGACAAGCCCTTCCTCTCCCACTTTGATCTTCTTTTCCTCCCGGGCATATCCCACATACTGACACACCAGCGTATAATCTCCCGGTGAGAGTTCTAAAAAATACTTCCCTTCATTATTGGCCGTAACACCGCGGGTGCTGCCCTTTACGAGGATGGAGGCATAGGGCAGGGGATTCCCTTTATCATCCTTCACAGTACCTGTCACACGGGTAGCCCAAACATTTGAAAACGCGATACAAAGCAAAAGGATCAGAGAGAGTATCTTCCGCATGGGGTGAATTTCGCTGAATTTATGCTTACAACAATTAAAATTGTTGAACCCCTCCACTTATTAAAAAATTTCTTTATCTTTCTCTAAAATTGCTCCCCATTGTACCCGAAAGCCCTGACCCTGATCTTTCTACTTATACAGGCATGCCCATTACTATCCGGCGCCCAGCTGCCGGAGATCAGTGCCTGGCTTGAGAAACTGAAGACCGCCCAGCACGACAAGGACAAGGCGGATATCTATTATGCTATTTCCAGGTATTATTGGAGCAGGGATGTTGACAGCGCCCTGTCGATGGCAGATCAGTCGCTGCAGGCCGCCGAAAAAGCGCATTACGACACAGGTGTCGCCCTGGCTTTATTATCCAAAGGCGTTGCTTATGGCTACAAAGCCCAGTATCCGGAGGATCTGCAATGCCATCTCAAGGCCTTACGCATCAGCGAAAAATTGGGGATGGAAGGACTCATGGGCAATATCTACAATAACATCGGGATCGTCTACTCAGCCATGAAAGACAATGCCAGGGCCCTGGAATATTACAAAAAAGCATTGCCTATATTCATCCATAACAAAAAGGATCCCCGCCACGGCGGAGAATCCAGCCTCCTGATCAATATGTCTGAAGCCTTCAAAGACCTCGGTAAGTATGACTCCGCCATTGAATATAATGAACGCGCCTTACGGATCGTCGAACAGGTACATGATTCGATGAACCTATCCGTTGTGCTGCTGAACATGGGAGACGACTATGTCCGGATGAAACAGCCCGGCAAGGCGTTGAGTCACCTGACGCAGGCCCTGCATATATCGGAGAGCCTGCATGATGATGAAGGTATTGCATGGGCCTATAATACCATCGCGCAGGCTTATGAGCAGCAGGGCCAGTACAATATCAGCATACAATATGCGGTCAAAAGCCTGAAGAAGGGGCAGGACCTCCATCTTCCCGAGATCATAAAGGGATCGTCCCATACGCTCTACATGGGCTATCGGGGACTTCGCCAATTTGATCTGGCCCTGGATTATAGGAACAGGGAAATTGCCATCAACGACAGTCTTTATACGCTGGAGAAAGAAATGCAGATGAAAAATCTGCAATCAGACTACGAACTGGAAAAAAAACAACACCAGATCGATCTGTTGAATAAAGACAAGACCATCCGGGAAACGGAGGCGGCAAAAGAGGAGATCATGCGCCGCCTGTACATCGGAATGGCGGTTCTGCTGGGCCTGGGATGCTTTTTTCTATACAGGAGCAATGTCCGCAACAGGCGGCTCAATCGGAAGCTGGAAGAGCTCAACATGGTCAAGAACAAGCTGCTGTCCATCATCGGTCACGATCTGAGAAGTCCTATCGCTACTCTGCAGGGCTTTGTCGATCTCCTCCGGCAGTCTGCGCTGTCCGAAGAGCAGATCCGGCATTTCAGCACCCAGATGAATGAAAGCCTCATCAGTACGTCGAACCTGCTGAACAACCTTCTGTACTGGGCCAAAAGCCAGATGGAAGGCATGCAGGTGAATGCCCGGGCCATCGATGTACAGAGCATTATCAGACAGAATAAGCGTCTCGCGCAGAGCCGGGCCGGGGACAAGGGAGTGACGCTGATAGCAGATGAGACAGCTCCTCCGGTAATGGCTTATGCAGATGAGGTAATGGTCGACCTGGTGATACGCAATCTGGTGGAAAACGCCGTCAAATTCTCAGGGTCGGGAGATACGATCTGGCTATCCGCCGCCGCCGGTGACAATAATGTTTCCATCACCGTGAAAGATACGGGACAGGGCATCCCCGCAAAGGACCAATACAAGATCTTTCATCCTTCCTTCTCACATACCACGACTGGCACTGCCCGGGAAAAAGGCAGTGGACTGGGATTATCCCTCTGTAAAGAGCTGGTGGAAAAGAACGGTGGAAGCATCCGGTTCGAGAGCGAATCCGGAAAGGGCGCTGCTTTCACATTTACACTACCTCTTCCTCAAGATACTGACTCCGGCGCTTATGGACATAGCTCCCGGTAAGAGCCGCAAGCCCTCCTACCAGCGCGCCTACTAGCGCCGTGACAAGGATCAACGCCACCGACGAGCCGTCAAGAGGCAGTATCTCAGCGATTTTTTTGGACAGGATACTGTTATTGGGGGCATCCATGCTCCAGGACAGCCCCGCCCACAATAAGAAAAGAGCTGTAAATCCGGCGAGAAAGGCCAGACCAGGTCGTTGTTGTATAAGAGCGCTGACGAGAAAGGCCGCCACAGCAAATCCCCACCAGGGAAGGTACAGGCCGGAAAGGAAACTTAACAGGGCTATCAGCAAAGTAATAATTACAAATTTCATTGGTCTCCGGGTTTTAAATGCATTGTCCATTTGATCCTTTTGTCTTTTATCTCGTCCATATCCATCACCCATAGGGGAAGATACTCACCTACCGCCCACTTGTCCACGAACGTATCATAATAAGGGCTGCCGGGATTGCCGCTCTGTCCGCCGGGATAGATCCCATAAGCCTCCGTCTTTTTTGTCAGCTGTACGATCATCCGCCAGCTGGGGCCGTGGAATTGCTTGGCCGCATTGATACAATGGGTGCCGCCGCCGATGGGAAGGTGCGTACGGCTCAATGCCGGGATACGTAACAGATGACGCGCCCAGGTGTCCTTGTACTTAGCCCATGTTATCTTGTCGTCTTTATTTGCCTGGATCAGGTCGGGCACCGACTTTAAAAAGGCCTGGGTGATCACCTGTCCGATCGTCTCTTTTTCGGGCGTATTGATATTGTCGATAAAGGAATAGCTCGTGTCCTTCAGCAGAGCCTCCAGCAAAGTGCTCTCGAAAGGACGCATCAGCGGCAGGGAGGATTTGGAGAATTCGTCGTCATAGACCTCTCCCTGCAGGTGCATCCACCAATATTTAAAGATCACGGGTCCCTGTTCTGTCGTGTCATTACGGAGATTCCACAGCTTGAAGATGTTGAGATATTTCCTTCCTTCTTCATCCAGTTTGGACATGTCGATGTTGCGCAGCAGAAGAGGCTTGGCCATTTCCGCGAATACATCATAGTTATCCGTCTGCAGTTTTATCATATCCGAGGGGGTAATGGCATGCATCTGGCTTAATCGCCGGTTGATGATCAATCCCCGGTATGGCGGAAAGTCGCTGCCTAAGAAATAAGGATAGCTCGTATCCACCGGCAGCTGATTGGCGCTGCTGACAAACCCTCTGTCCGGGTCCAGCATATTGGGGTTCTCCTCTGTACGGATACTGCCCTGCCACATGTAGGAGCTGTCCTCGCCCGGCATGACATAAAGCCCCTGTCCCTTCCATTTGGCGGGGAACTCGCCCTGCTGCCAGATGGCGATATGCCCGCTCTTGGTGGCAAAGATGAAGTTCTGACCCGGGCATCTGAAATGCTCCAGCGCATGCTTATAGTCGTCATAATCCGTAGCGGATTGCATGGCCTGGAAAGTGCCCAGCTCGTTGGAAGAATCTACCGCCTTCCAATGCACGGCATAGCTCTGGGAAGAGGTGACATTGGAAAAACCATTGAAGGTCGGGTCATACATGACAGGCCCAAAGACAGTCAGGGCCACCGTATCGTAATAGTCCGGCCGGCCTTTGATCCGGATGGTATCGATCCTCCGGTCCGCCATCTTCCAGGCGCTGTCGAACCAGTATTCCCGCCTGGTGTCGTCCTTGAACTTTATCGTATAGTAATCCCGTACATCCCTGCCGGCATTCGTTACCCCCCAGGCACAGCTGTCGTTGAAGCCGATGACGATATAGGGAGCGCCGGGAAAAGATACACCGTACACATTGTACTTGTCCGTCCGGATCTGCATCTGGTACCATATGGCTGGCAGATTGGTGCTGAGATGCGGGTCGTTACAAAGGATAGGCCGGCCGCTAAGGGTTTTGGAGCCGCTGACCGCCCAGTTATTGCTGCCATTGCTTTTCTCCGGCTTCATCTCGGTGGCCGTCAGCGTATCCCGGTTGGAAAAATACAGCGAGTCCGCCGTAGGGGGCGCTTTCGGTACAAATCCGGGCGGTAGAAAATTCGTGCCTTTGGGAACGATGGGGTCCGCGCTGTCGATAGCAGAAGGATATAACTTGGCCAGATCCGTCTTGCTGAAAATGCTCTTGGCATTGGTCATCTCGAAATCATTGTCCGCCCCAGCCAGGTCGAAGGCCATATATTTGACAAAGAGGGCTATCTTGAGATTGCTCCAGGGTTCCGGCTGATAGTTCAGCAGCTTGTATTCCAGGGGCAGGTCACCCGCCTTTAAGCTCTTGATATAGTCATTGACACCGGACGTATAGGCATCACAATCCTTCTTGATGACACTGTCCCCTTCCATTTTTGCCAACGCCCGTTGCGCGGCATCCACCATACCCAGCCGCCGCATGCTCCGGTCGTATTTCACCAGCGCATCATTGTCTCCCGGCCCCAGTATTTCGCTCAGCCTTCCCGCGGCTGCAAAGGTCTGGAACTCCATCTGCCAGAGGCGGAACTTCGCATGCAGATACCCCTGGATATAACAGGCATCCGCCTCGCTCTTACTGTATACATGCGGGATAAGATACTGGTCCAGGTATACGCTGGCCCTGTCCTTCAATCCGGGTAAGGACAGCTCACCGGAAAAATTTTTGTCTACGGGTTCGGCATTCTGCCAAAAGCCATGCTGAGGACTAAGGAACTTACCAAGAGGAGGGATCTTGCCCCATTGGTTGTCGAGAAAGTAGATAAGGCCTGCCGTCAGCAGTAAAGAAATGAGGAAGGGGATTATTCTCATACTTAAAAGTAGTGTTTTTTTCAAAATGGGCCACAGGCCCATGCCCAAAGGGCCGTTCAGACGGGTAAAAACACTACCCACTAAGTGTAATACCACAAAATGGTATTGTACATGTGCGCGCGATTATCAAAATTTGCATTCATAATCGCGCCCGAAAACAACGAACCCTAAAAATGATCAGATCCCTAATAACGCACCCTAGATCAAATCGCACCCTGGTAACACATAACCCCTAAAAACCCGAACCTTTAAATTATTATTACGGACGGGTACGAACCAACAAACCCCTACCCTGGCCTTAAACTTAGTTCAGGTGGTTCAGGTAGATAATAGGCCGGTCTCAGTGGTGAGCCGGCTTATTTATTTGTAGCAACCCTATCAATCTGTCTATTTCTTCCATTGTATTATACGCATGCAGCACGATCCGCAGCCGCTCACCCCCCTTCGGCACCGTCGGATACAATATAGGACGAATGTCCAATCCCGCCGCCTGCAGCTTGTCCGCCAGCGCCTTTATCGTCTCATTCCCCGGCGCCACCACTCCCTGTATGGGTGTTTGACTGCTCAGCTTCTCAAAAGCCAAAGCAGAACCCTGCAGTCGTCCGATCAAAGCCTGCAAATGAGCTCGCTCGGCATGCATATCCGGAAAAAGCCGGTACGCCATACGGATAGCCAGTACCGACGATTCGGGCAGGGCCGTGGTATAAATAAAGCTCCGGCAAAAATTGATCAGATAATCCCTCAGCCGGTGACTCCCCAGAACAATGGCCCCATGACATCCCACCGCCTTGCCAAACGTATGTACCCGGGCAAAACAGGACATCTCCAGTCCCAGCGCCTGCACCAGCCCCTCCCCTTTTTCCCCGACCACACCCGTAGCATGCGCCTCATCCACGATAAGATGGGCCCCATACCGCCCACAGAGCTGAGCCATTTCCCGCAAAGGCGCCTGGTCCCCATCCATGCTAAAGACGGATTCCGTCACGACAAAAATGGTTCCCTCCCCCGCCTGTAGCCGCTTTTCCAGGTCCTGCAGGTCATTATGTCCAAAAGAAAAAGCCCTGGCAAAGGACAGCCTGATCCCATCCCGTATGCTGGCATGGCTCAGGTCATCGTAAAGGATGGTATCCCCTCTTTGAGCAATACAGCTTAGCAGCCCCAGGTTGGCGTCATAGCCGGAATTGAAGAGCAGTCCCGCCTCGGCCGCATGAAAAAGAGCCAGCTCCTTTTCCACCTCTTCGATAAGGGGATAGTTCCCCGCCAGCAGCCGGGACCCGCCGCTGCCATGACGGACGGCTGCATTTCCCATCATTTTTTCAATAAGTTGGTTAGTGGCGATGCCCAAATAATCATTGCTGCACATATCCACCTTCCCATCCGGCAGACGCAGCCGCCGGAATGCATGCTGATCCCTTCTCTCCCGTAGTTTTTTATCGAGCCAGTCTTCGTTCAAAGGTTTCCGATTTCCGGCAAACCTACATAATTTTGACGCATGCAACCATCGCCCCAACAGAAGAATATCCTCGGTCTTCAGCTGCCTACGGACCCCCGCTGGGTAGATCTCGCCAGCCTGTCGCTGGAAGACATCCTCACCGACCATGCCTGGTGCGAACAAAAAGCGGCTACCAGCTGCATTTCTCTTATCCAGCGTTATTCCGCCAAAGAAAAGCTGGTGCAGGATCTCTCCCCCATCGTCACTGAAGAATGGGGGCATTTCCGCCTGGTGCTGGCGGAGCTTAACAAACGTAATCTCAAGCTCGGCCGGCAAAGAAAAGACCTCTATGTCAACAAGCTGATGGAGTTCGAGATCCGGGGCGGCACGGAAGATCAGCGCTTCCTGGATAAGCTCCTCATCTTTGCCCTTATCGAAGCCCGCAGCTGTGAAAGGTTCAAACGACTCAGCGAGGGACTCGATGATGAATACCTCCGTCAGTTCTATCGCAGATTTATGGAGAGCGAAGCCGGCCATTATCATCTTTTCATCGAGCTGGCCGAAACCTACCTGGATAAAGAAGAAGTACGCCGGCGCTGGAAACAATGGCTGGATTACGAGGCGGATATTATGGCGTCACAGGAGATACGGGGTGACAGGATCCATTAATGCATCCTCAACCTTTCTACATATAAGGCGGCATACTCCTCCATCTTCTTTCTTCTGTACTGCATCACCCAACGTGGATGCGGAAGGGGTACGATCTCCTTGAAAAACCCATGCTTGTCATTGAGCCTCCTGAACTGTTTGTAATTTTCGCCCTCACCCAGACAATAACAGACATCTGTAGTGGTTGCCATCGTGTCCAGCTGCTGCCGGATACATTGCAGGATAAAGGGCTCTGATGTCTTCAGCAATTCCCTGTCGTCGTAATAGTTGAGGTTCTTCCCATTCCAGGTAAACCCCAGCGGCGAAAGGGCCGTAATATAATGGTCGCCATAAAACCGCTCCACACCCCCATAGGCATCGATCATGGCATAGATGAATTGCGAGGACAGCTCCGGCAGTTTCTTCAGGTCATTGGTAATGCCGCATTTTTCCTGCAGACGGATCGGGTCCGTAAAAGGCACGCCTGTGACACCTCCGCCAAACCGGCCGGGATTGATCCCAAAGATAAAATGACGGGGACGCGTGTCCGAATAGAATTTATCGTAAAAGGTCTTTGCCAGCCTCCATGCTGTGGCATTGGTGAATGGATTCATGATGGCAATGCCTTCCGGCATGGAGAAGGAAGGGGATAGTCCCTTGTAAAAGGAGAGTATCGCCGCGGCCTGCGTGGTATTTTTTGTCAACATAGGTACGCTAAGGTCGTAAACGTTTCCCAAATAGCCAGATCAGTCGCACCGACCCGGGGAAATAGACCTGATTGATCTGATATTCGAAATAATGGATGTTAAAATCTATCGGCCCCTGATAATCGATGAATTCATAGCCGGAAGGAACACCATGGCGCACATCCGTCCACTTCCGTATACCCAGACCGCCCATCACTTCCAGCTGAAACCTTCCCCTTTTACTCAGGCTGCAACGCAATCCCATTTGCAGACCGGCTCCCCAAAAATAATGACGGGTGAAATTAGAGAAGCCAAACAAGGTATCATGCAAGGCCCGGTTGACAAATACATCCGCATCACGGTATTGATAGGATTTATAACGCAGCTCCAGCGCGAAAAAGAAATTCCCATATTTAGAGGGGAAATATTTTCCCTGTAATATCTGTTTTATCCCGGTGAGGGGCCCCTGGGTCTTATAATTCCTATCACCGAAAAGGAAGGAGGTTTCCGACCACAGCTCAACATGGCTGTTCCACCGGTAGCTCACACCCAATCCCGCTGCCGCCGGCCACTCCCCCAGACCCAGGGGATTGTAAGTAACCGCCCAGCGATAGGCAGGCACTGACCAGGGACGAAAGATACTGTCCAGACTGACCATGTCATTGCGATGAGGCTTTTGTCCATGACAGACGATAGCGGCAAGCATCATTGTGGAAAAGAGAAAATTCCGGATATGCATATAGTAAGGTTATAACTTTTCTCCAAACGCCCAGATCAGCCGTATCGATCCCGGAGCATAGATAGTAGCCGGCGTAATCCCATCTTCCAGCCCATTCTTATTGTCTGTATTCGAGTGTCGGTAGCCCGCCGGTATGCCCTTCTCTTTAAAGACAGGCTGCTTGATGCCAAGCCCTGCTGTGAACTCTATAAAAAGCCCCATATCCTCCCTCAGTGTTCTTCGGAAACCCAGTTGCAAGGCCTCTCCAAAAAAGCGCCGTTGCACTGTGTACATATAGTTTTCCAGGTATTGGCTTGTAGTGGGATTGAAGAATTCATCCCCCACCCGATATTGATAGGTCTTGTATCGCACTTCCGCCGCAATAAAAAAATCAGGATATCCATGTGGGAAATACTTTATCTGCACGATCTGCCGGATGCCCGTGAGCGAGCTGTCACCGGCATAGATCACCGTCCTTAACAGCGAGGTCTCTGACCACAGCTCTACATATTTATTAAGCTTCACGCCTGCCCCTGCTCCCAGTGCGCCCTTGGGTTCCAGCAATCCCAGCGGATTGAAGGACAAGAGCCAGCGGGTACTCTGCCCCGATGCGGGGAGGTAAAGGCATAACAGGGCTGTAAAGGCCAGGCAATAAACAGCAGGCTTGGCAGGGGTCATACATGCCATGACCAACACGATCAACAGAATGTGGCATGGGAATTCCTATAAGTTTGTTAAGGTCCTACGAACGCACTCCCCCAAAATATTCCATCTCCTCCCCCAGATCCAAAAAAGGACAACGCTTCGCCAGATCCCTCGCCTTTTCCAGCTGATCCTGTAAAAATCGCTGGTGCGCTTGCGTAGTCGGTTGAAAAGGCTTGTGCCGCCGGGCAATGACGATCTTCTTTACTTCCTCCAGCACAGCCTGCGCTTCCTTATTGATATAGTGACGGGTAAAATTCTCCAGCACAAACTGTGTAGCCGGATAGTTGGGATGAACCATATCGATATCATAAAACCGATAGTCCCTCAGCACATCGATCACCAGCTCATAAGCCGGGAAATACCACAGCCGGCTGAACTTATTCACCAGGTGATGTACTACCTCGATCAACCGGGCCTTGCTGCGATTATTCTCCACCACCCCATCCCGGATGTGCCGGACAGGACTCACGGTAAAGATTATCTGTAAAGAAGGGTTGAACTGGAACAGCCGGTAAAGACAGTTGTCCAGCGCCGTATTGATCTCCTCGATGGTCATCAGGTGCTTGCGAAAGGTTTGGGCAGGCGCTCTGTGGCAATTAGCTACGGGCATACCGTTTTGCACCAGTCTATAGGAAAAAGAGCTCCCCAATGTTACGATCAGCCACTTTGCCTCCTTTAAAAAAGCATGCGCCCGCCCCAGCGACTTATTGATCCCCCGCAACGCCTCACCCTTATCCACATGCGAGAACTGGCTGTGATGCTGCCAGCTCTGCCACAGCTCATTAAAATATACCAGGTCCTCTTCCCCATAAGGACGATTGTCCATATAAGCCACCAGGCTCGACGCCACACTCGCAGGGTCGAATAAGATACCATTCGGATTCTGCAGCACATCGAACTTCCAGTCCCGCAGCGCATTGCCAATATGCTCGGTAAAACAGCTGCCCGTCAGCATGATCTTGTCCGTATAGCCGATGGGATCGGGCAGCGTATCGACCTGTATAGGTAATTGGAATTCCATCAAACAAAAATTTCAGCAGCCAGACGCAGGGATGCAGCGAGCGCAGCCTCATCCAGCCCATGCAAAAGGCCTTTATGGTTAAAGTAGGGTATCATAAGTGCGCTGTCCATATTTCCGACAAGATGATCTCCCGCCATCGGGCATCCGCCAATGCCTTTCAACGCTCCGTCAAACCTCCTGCATCCTGCCTGCCACGCGGCGTCGACCTTGGCCTTCCAATGCGTAGGTGCGGAATGCAGATGTACCCCGATAGTATGGCCGGGCAATTGACGTACTAAATAGTCGGTCACCGAGAATACCTGCTCAGGTGTCGCCAGTCCCACCGTATCTGCCAGGGAAATGATCCTGATACCCAGCCGGGTCAGCGTCTCCACCCATTCAAAAACTACCTCTTCCGACCAGGGATCGCCATAAGGATTGCCAAAACCCATGGATATATAGACTACCAGCTCCTTGTCCTTTTTTACACAAAGGTCCTGTATCTCCTCCACCGTGGCCAGCGATCCCTCTATCGTCTTGTTGGCATTACGCAGCTGAAAGGTCTCCGACACCGAAAAGGGGAAACCCAGATAGCTTACCTGATCCCAGGCGGCCGCCTCTTCCGCCCCCCTGAAATTGGCGACGATAGCCAGCAGACGGGTACGCCGGTCGTCCGGATCATGCTTCCCCGGGGCGGCGATCAGGCTATTATCCAACCCATCCAGCACAGCGGCCGTATCCGCCATCTGCGGTATGGCCTTGGCAGATACAAAACTCCCGAAGTCCAGTGTATGAAATCCTACTTGCAGCAGGGAGTTCAGGTATTCGATCTTCTTTTCCGTAGGAATAATAGTATGCCAGCCCTGCATGGCGTCACGGGGACATTCCACCAGGGTCAGCTTATCAGGGGGGCGGCTATTTTTCATGTAAGGCAAATTTACTAAATTCCCCTTCTAAAGATATTCCCATGCCAGAGGACCAGCATCCACCCCACTCCACCGGCAAGCTAAGCGATAAATTCACCGACCTCATCGGTCTCGAAGAGCTGGAAGACTTCCGGCTTTCCCATATTTTCTCGGAAGTATTTAAAAAGCACACGACGGAGGAAATGGAAGAACAACTGATCACTGGCACCACCCGCCATACACCCGATCTTTCGGAGCTGGAAGTGGGATGGGCGAGACCGTGGCTCTTCGCCCGGCTGCTGGGAGTTTCCTCCATACTGGCTTTCATCCTCTACGCTGGATTCGAGATGTTCAATAACCTCAACCTGATACCAGGGCTCATCTTCGTAGGCTCCTTTGCCGTCCCCGTCTCCACCCTGATCTTTTTCCTGGAGATGAACGTCCCCCGCAATATCTCCATCTTCAAGGTCATGCAGCTGTTGTTCGTGGGTGGTATCGCCTCCCTGATACTGGCCCTTATCTTTTTCAGCAATTTCAACTTCTTCAGCACCTACCTGGGCGCTTCCGCCGCGGGCATCATAGAAGAGTCCGCCAAGCTCCTTATCGTGGCCTGGCTGATGGGAGGTCAGCAGCGTTATAAATGGATCTTGAACGGTCTGTTGCTGGGAGCCGCCGTAGGCACGGGATTCGCCGCGTTCGAGAGCGCCGGCTATGCCTTTCGTTATGTCCTGGATGGAGGTGTTACCGTGGGCGGAGAGATCATCTTGCTTCGGGGATTGCTCGCGCCCTTTATGCACATCGTCTGGACCGCCAATGCCGCCGCAGCATTGTGGATGGTCAAAGGTGACAAGCCTTTTCAACTGGAGATGCTGCAGGCGCCCGCCTTCTTACGCATCTTCCTTTCGATGGTCGTCATTCATATGCTGTGGAATGCGCCTTTCGGCCTGATAAGACTGCCCATCGTACAGGACCTGAAGTTCGTCCTGCTGGGTATATTGGGCTGGATCATTTGCTTCCGTCTGGTGCAAAAAGGATTGCGGCAGCTGAATAAAGCACGGCAAGAGCTTGCCTTGCCGGCCATTACGGAAGAGGCAACGGTGTGACCAGGCCGGGGTCACAGGCTCATCCGATGCTTCAACGCCTCATACAGTATGATCCCCGCCGCCACCGACACATTCAGCGAATCGAAATCGCTGGCCATGGGAATGGAAAAATGTTCATCCGCGGCCTTGCGTATATAGGACTGCACCCCCTTGTCCTCGCTTCCCATCACGATACAGCAGGGTTCTTCCAAAGGCAGCTCAGAAACTTTCCGGGCAGCATTCATTTCGCTGGTGAATACCTTGATCCCATTGAGATGCAGGCTGTCCACAGCCTTGAGAAGGCTGTTCACCCGGCAGATATTGATACGCTCGAGCGCCCCCGCGGAGGACTTCATCGCCTCCTCATTCAGCGCGCCTACCCCTTTGTCGGGAATGATGATCGCCTGGGCGCCGCAGCAAAGAGCGCTCCGGGCTATCGCGCCGATGTTACGTACATCGGTGACCCCATCCAGCATGACGAACAAAGGCGTCCGCCCCTCCGTCACCACTTGATCGATCACCTGCTGCAGATCGAGATACTGTACCAGCCCCGCAAATGCCAGCACTCCCTGGTGATTGGCCCTGGTCATCGATGCCAGCTTCTCCACGGGCACCACTTGTATGGGTATATTATGCTCCCTGGCCAGCTGCCGGATCTCCGCAATGGCATCTCCGGATGTATTGCGCTGCAGCAATATCTTATCCACGGCCCTCCCTGATCGGATAGCCTCGATAAGGGGCTGTCTACCGATGATGAGGGATGATTGCTTCATTCAATAGTATTTTGACTTTCAGGATGGCGGCCACCGACATGGAATCCGTGATCTCCCCGCTCATTACCATTCTATATGCTTCTTCAAAAGGCAGCTTACGGACTACCAGCTGCTCCGTCTCCTCCGGTTCAGGCTCCCGCTGCTCCAGCTGCCGCGCCAAAAATAGGATGGCCTTCTCGTCGCTGACAGAGTTCGAAAGATGCATTTCCATGATGGGTGTCCATTCTTTTGCCACCAGTCCTGTCTCTTCCAGTAATTCCCGTTGCGCGGATGCCACAGGCGGAACGGCAGGATCACCCCCGCCCTCCGGTATCTCCCAGCTATATTGTTTTAGGGGGAATCTGTATTGCCCTACCAGCCAGGTATTCAGCTCCTCATCCAGGGGGACGACGCCGATGGCCAGGCTCTTGAAATGGACCACGCCATAAATGCCCTTACCCCCGCTGGGGTTGATGACATCATACTCGGTTACGCCGATCCACTTATTATCATAGACGGCCCGCTCAGAAAGTATAGTCCACGGATTCATAACAAAAAACCTCCCTGACGGGAGGTTTAATTATTGATGTTTATGATTATTTTAGTCCGAAGGCTTTTTTAACCTTAGGAACATAGTCCAGTTTCTCCCAGGTGAAGAGCTCTACCTTCTTCTTCAGTTCCTTACCATCAGGTGATACAAAGGTCTTCTCCACCGTCTCCGGCTTGCGGCCCATATGACCATAAGCAGCCGTTTCGCTATAGATGGGATTGCGGAGCTTCAGGCGGGTCTCGATAAAGTAAGGACGCATGTCGAACAGCTCCATTACCTTCTTCGCTATCTGGCCATCCGTCAGGTTCACCTTGGCAGTACCAAACGTGTTTACGTTGATGCTGGTAGGCTGTGCTACGCCAATGGCATAGGATACCTGTACCAGGATCTCCTCGGCGACTCCCGCAGCTACCAGGTTCTTGGCAATATGACGGGTTGCATATGCAGCGCTGCGGTCAACCTTGGAAGGATCTTTTCCGCTGAAGGCGCCGCCGCCATGCGCACCCTTGCCGCCATAGGTATCTACGATGATCTTTCTACCAGTGAGGCCGGTATCACCGTGGGGTCCGCCTATTACGAACTTGCCGGTGGGATTGATATGATATTTGATCTGATCGTTGAACAGACGTGCGTATTTCTTGTACTTAGCCTTTACACGGGGGATCAGGATCTCTATGATGTCCTTCTTGATCTTAGCCTGCATTTTGGCTTCCGTGTCAAAATCGTCGTGCTGTGTGGAAACCACGATAGCATCGATACGGACCGGCTTGTTATGGTCGTCGTATTCCAGGGTCACCTGGCTCTTTGCATCAGGACGGAGATACTTGATCTGCTTGTTCTCCCTTCTCAGGGCAGCCAGCTCTAAAAGGATCTTATGGGCCAGGTCCAGCGCCAGCGGCATGTAATCCTCTGTCTCGTTGCTGGCATAGCCGAACATCATCCCCTGGTCGCCTGCTCCCTGCTCTTCTTTCTTCTTCTTATCGACACCCTGGTTGATATCGGAGGACTGCTCATGGATCGCGGAAAAGATACCGCAGCTATTGGCTTCGAACATGTATTCGCTCTTGGTGTACCCGATCTTACGGATAACGCCGCGGGCAATTTCCTGTACGTCCAGATAGGCCTTGGACTTTACTTCGCCGGCCAGCACTACCTGGCCGGTGGTAACCAGTGTTTCGCAGGCCACTTTTGATTGAGGGTCAAAAGCCAGGAAATTATCGATCAGTGCGTCAGAGATCTGGTCGGCCACTTTATCGGGATGGCCCTCAGAAACGCTCTCGGAAGTGAATAAATAAGGCATGTAGTTTGAACGATTTAATAATAGTTATAATGGGTTTCTCTTACGCCCGCAAAGATAATGATTGCAACCTTTGGTCGCCACGGCTAACATCGTTATTTAGGAACAAATTATTGTATTGGCTGCACCGCATTATTTGCTGAGATCGGTATACAGCTGCAGATAATCGCTCAGATCACTCTCTGCATTAAAGGACAATACCTTTTTACCCCTGGTCTTTCCGAACTCCTCGACAAGCTTTTTGTCGACTTTCTCGGCGCCAAAGGTGATAGCATCCGCATAAGTAGCCCCGCCCCGGAACAACGCCGTATTATTGACCTCCTTATAAGGCTCGAGGTCCTTATCCTTGATGTTGGTATGTATATTTGCAACCTTTAGGAAATCAGGACCCAGCTTCTCTTTAAAAGTGTTCTGCCCGATGGTGAAAACACACTTGCTATGGGCAAATACCGGCTCCTTCTTGTAGACTGTCTTGAGATACAGAGGAATAAGTCCCGTCATCCAGCCGCTGCAATGAATGACATCCGGAGGCCAGCCAAACTTCTTCACTGTCTCCAGTGCCCCCTTGCAATAGAACACCGTCCGAAGACCATTGTCCTCGAACCACTTCTCCTGCTCATCATGAAATATGAACTTCCGCTTGAAAAGATCCTCATTGTCCAGAAAATATACCTGCAGACGGGCATTCGGCAGGCTGGCTACCTTGATCTGTAAAGGAAAATCATCGTTGTCCACCGCTACATTTA